>Ga0315283_10000606_pt1 | contig 26853 bp, 22 predicted proteins | sample YL17G09_0_MG_FD_204541 | JGI IMG/M metagenome (GOLD analysis project Ga0315283, IMG submission 204541) | Sediment microbial communities from Yellowstone Lake, YNP, Wyoming, USA - YL17G09_0 | ecosystem: Environmental > Aquatic > Freshwater > Lake > Sediment | place: USA: Wyoming | collected...
CCCGCCTCCTGCCAGACCATCGCGAGCAGGGCTCGCTGAGTCGTGGTCTCCGCGCTCGGTACGTGCCAGACCTGCCCGAGCGCTTCGTCGCGTGCGCCCAGCGTCGCCAGCCCGCGCGCGTAGTCGCGGATGAACGTGAACGTGTGGGGTTGGTCCACGTCGCCGATCACCTGACCAACCTTGCCGGCGAGCGCGGCGGGGATGACGCGCGAACCGAGCAGGCTCGAATCGGTTGCCCAGGGCCCGTAGAAGTCGGAGGCGCGTCCGATAGCCACACGCACCAGCCCCGCCCGGTGAGCTTCCAGGAACCGAGTGGCGATTCCCGCCCGCACCCGGCCCTTCACGCCGGTGGGGGCGGCGGGCAGATCCTCGCGCAGGGGCCCGTCCACCGGGCCGTAGGCGTAGAGGTTGTCCCCGTAGACCAACTTCGCGCCCGCCCGCGCCGCGCCTTCGAGGATGCCGGCGGCGAGCGGCGGCCACTTCGCCAGCCAGTCCGTGTAGGGCGCGTTTGCGCACAGGTACACGGTATCCGCCTCTGCGCACGCCGTTTGCGCAGCGCCGGCGTCGGTCAGGTCCGCGGCGAGAAGCGTGGCCCCAGCCGGAGGCTCGGCGAGTTGGCCGCTGCGGTTCACGAGCCGCACGCGGCGGCCGCGCCCGAGCAACTCGTCGGCAACGGCGCGCCCGAGCGCGCCAGTGCCGAGCACGACGTCCAGCGGGGGGGGCCCGTTCATCCTGAGCCTCCTTGTCCGGTCTGTGGAGCTGGCCCGATCCGCGCCGCGGCCCGCGCCAGCTTCGCGAACTCCTCGAGCGTGAGGGTCTCGCCGCGGCGGCGGCTGTCGATGCCGGCAACGCGGCAGAGGTGCTCGATGCCCTCGCGCCCGAGCACGAGGGTTTCCTCCAGCGTGTTCGCGAGTTGTTTGCGGCGCATGTGGAACGAGCCGCGGATGATGCGGAAGAGCAGTGCCTCATCGGCCTCGACCGGCGGCCGCTCGCGCAGGAAGAAGCGGACCAGCGTGCTGTCCACGTCGGGACGCGGCCAGAAGGCCGAGGCCCGGATGGCGAGCAGCGGGTCGAGCAGGGCGTGGTAGCGCGCGAACAGCGTGAGCGAGCCGTACTCGGGCGTGTCCGCGGCGGCGGCGAGGCGCGCGGCGTACTCCTTCTGCACCAGCAGCACGGCGTTCTTCACCGCGCACTTCTGCTCGAAGATCCGCTCCAGCACCGGTGTGGTGATGTTGTAGGGGATGTTGCCCACCACGACCAGGCGCTCGACGCCGTGCGCGCGGGCCGCCTCCACCAGGTCGAACTCCAGGAAATCGCCCTCGACCAGCTCGAGTTGGGGCAGTTCGGCCAGTTCCTCGCGCAGCAGTGCGGCGAGCCCGGCGTCCTTCTCGACCGCGATCAACCTGCGCACGCGGGCTGCGAGCCGCGCCGTGAGGGCGCCGGCGCCGGGCCCGATCTCGACCACGACATCGTCCTCCTCCAGGCGGCAATGCTCGACGATTCGCCGGGCGAGGTCCTCGTTCACCAGGAAGTTCTGGCCCATGCGCTTGAGTGGCGCGAGGCCGCGCTCAGCCAGGGCGTGCTTGACCCGCGAGAGCTCGCTGCCCTCGGCGGCGGCCCGCTCGCGCAGCCAGTTGGAGGCGCGGGGCGTGCCGCGGACGGTGCGCTTGGGAGGGAACATGGGCGCAGTGTAAGGGCGCGCGCAGGCGCGGACCAGCGCCGGCCCCGCCGCCGGTCGCGCGGGTCCTGCCCGTCGTGCCAGGCGCGGTGGCTGGCCGAGTGGAGCCTGTGGCTGGACGAGCACCTGCTCGCCGCGGTCGCGCACCGACACGTGGTCATCCGCAGGGACCAACCGCTCGACGGAGGTGTAAGCGCTATCTGGCCGGCGCCTACGACCCATTGAACCCCCGGCTCGTCTACGTCGAGGGCGACCGCAAGGCCAGCTGGATCTTTCTGAACCTCCTGCGGGCGTTACTCGAGGCCTACGATCACACCAAAACGATCCACGTGATCCTCGACAACTACATCATCCACAAGAGCCGCGTGACGGAGGCGTGGTTGGCGGAGTTCGGCGATCGGCTGAAGCTGCACTTCCTGCCGCCCTACTGCCCGAGCGAGAACCGTATCGAGCGCCTCTGGCTCGACCCGCACGCCAACGTCACCCGCAACCATCGACAGAAGACCATCGACGCGCTGCCGGACCGGGTCCACGGCTACCTCGCCGAACGCTTCGACACCGAGCGCCGGCTTCTGCTGGTCGCTTGATGCCGAATCACCGAAAGTCATTTAGCGCACGCACAAGCCATCAACATCTCAGCACTCTGCTGCCAGGTTAGCCAGGACATTCCTGCGGAACCGGGGTGCTGTTTCGCCTGACGCAATACCAACCACTGCCTGATCGCATCAGCCAACGCCAGCGGGTCGTCGCCAGAAAAATAGTACGCATGCTCACCAGCGACCTCTCTAAACACCGGCAAATCCCGCGCGATGATTGGCAGTTGATGATGGGCGGCCTCAATCAAGGGCAGACCAAACCCCTCGCCCTCGGACGGCACCACAAGACAACGGCTCGACGCATATAGTTCCGCCAGAAACTCATCACTCGCGCCTTGCACCCAAGACACGGGCTTGCCGGCCCGCGCATGCTTCTCAAGGCGCTTCACGAGGCTATCGACCAACCAGCCTTCCTTGCCCACAATGATCAGATTGGCGCCGACGCCTTCACTCCACAGATGCTCAAACGCGGACAAGGCATAGGCATGCCCCTTGCGAGGCTCAAGGGTGCCGACCATGAGGAAGGCATTCTCCTTTGCCAGGCGACGGAGCTGCTGCCGCTCGGCATCCGACAAACCATCTCCCAGAACCGACCCCTTGATGTCGGCCCCCAAATGAAAGTGGCTGATCGCGAATCTGCGGCCCCTGGCAGGGCCGTGTTGCTCAATCCACTCGCGCAATTCGCCGGCGACCGTCTTTGAAATACAAATCGCACCATCATTCTCAGTAACGATCTGCAGCCATTCAGTAAACGCCTCCGCAAACCCCGAAGGAAAATGCTGGGGCATCGTCACGCACAGCATATCAAACACCACGAACTTCACACGTACGCCGCGCGCTCGCATCCGGTGGAAGTACTGTCTCTGTGCACGAATAATCTGTGGGTGCAGGTCCAGGCCCAGATAGATGTCGCCAGCAGCATAAAAAATCGGCTCGTCCACAAGATCGCCCTCTGGCGCATCACCAAGGAACTCCCGGGTAAACCGCGAGGCCCTACGGTAGCCCAACTGGTCGACCGTGGCGTAGACGGGAACGACGGCAAAGCCAGCCGGGGGGCAACTCAACATCACGCGAAGAACAGACCGCACCACGCGCTGGATGCCGCTCCTGGCATCGCGCTGCGCGAACTCTGAGACGTCTACAAAGAGATGCCTCCCTACTGGCGGATGATTGAATGCGGCACATTCGGCGATTCGCAATCGTTCGGCAGGCGCCATGTCTGCGATACCGAGCCCGGCAATTGACCAAAGCAGATCTTTCATCAATGTCACCGCGCCCTTGTTCTCCGTCAGGCGGATGGCGGTTGCTGGTTTGCCGGCGATTCGGTTGGCTGCGATCTCCGAGAGGGCCTCGCGTATCTTTGAATATACCATGTCAACACTGATTTCAGTCAGACATCGCAAGGCATAGGCGCAGTCTGAGCGATGGGCGATATGACACGGCGAGCAGGGCACGGGATAATGGATCACATAAGCGGTATGAAATACGGGCGCCCACTCACTGGGCGTTTCGTGCCCGCCATAGATCGCGATCACGGCCAAGCCAAGATACGAAGCGAGGTGCGCGCCAAAGGAATTGTTGGCAATACACATCACGTTTGTGCCCAGCGACTGGCATAGAGGCTGAAACGCCAACCCAGCATGCACGTGCAATCTGGAGTGGGCGGTCAGACCGAAAGCTCTAGCCTCCGGATCATTGGCAAAGTAGACATTGACGGCATCCACCATGGGATGCTCAAGCAGCAGACGAATCAGGCCCAGGTAGTTCTGTTGACTCCATTCCTTGACGTCGTTGCCCGCCTTGGGGAACAAAGCGATGCCAGTTGAGGTCGTCGCAGCGGCCGTGATGGTCGGTGCCTCGCGCAGCTCCGGAAGTGAGACATAATCATTGGGGCTGGCTGGCAATGCATCGACCAAGCGCATCATCTGAAGAGAAATGGATGTTTCATTCAGGGACGTTGCTTCAAACGCCGTATCGGGATGCGATTTCAAGACTACCTGAAGACAGTCGTCCGTGAGCGGGTCAAAGGTCTCGTAGCCAACCTTGGTCGTGGCGTTGACGCGGGCGAGCAAGAACCGCGAGTCCCCTTGCCGGCGAAAATCAATCGCAATGTCGTAGTGCGATTCAAGTCGTCCGAGCAAGTCACGGACATCACGCTCTGTTGCCGACGCCGATTCAGATGACCGAGTCTTGAAAAAATCGAAGGTGTGAATGCTGGAAAATAGATTGAGACTCGTGGCAATGGGTGCGGAACCGCTGCCCAACACCACGTCGATAGAAGAATGCGGATATCGCGCTTTGAGTCGTGTCAGTGCCGGAATGGCAAGAACGAAATCTCCCAGATGATCGAGCTTGATTACCAGGATCTTCTTCCGAATGTGGTCGAAGAGCGTGAATGATTGAAAAGTGGAAGCAGCAGATCCGCGGTGTGCGCCAGGCTTGCCAAAGCGCTGCAGGGCGGCCAGGGCGCGTTCGGCGCTGTGGGCCCAGGTGAAGGTCCTTGAATGCGCGATGCCGTGCTCGATCAGGCGCTCCCGAAATGACGTATCCGTGAGTGCACGTTCAAGCTTATTGCGAATGGCATCCACCGAGGCTGGGTCAAACATGGCATCGGCCAGGCCAATCACCTCAGGCAGGCTCGTTGCGTGCGAACCAATCACCGGGGCGCGGCATGACATGGCTTCGAGTGGCGGTATACCAAAGCCTTCGTGGGTGGACGGGAAGACAAACAAATCGCAAACATTATAGAGCTTGACGAGGTCCTCGTCCGTGACGTAGCCAGCGACAACCAGCTCGTTTGCGTCCAGACCATGCGTCTTCGCTGTCCTGAAGAACGCTTCGACATGCGCAGCAGGCATCTTGCCCACAAACACCAACTGGTGCCCGGCCCGGAGTTGGGCCGGCAGTGCGGCATAGGCCTGAATCAGGCGGTGCAGATTCTTGCGCTCATCGGCACCACCGGTATACATCACGAAGGGTTTGGTGATCCCTGCGCGGCGACGCACGTCCTGCCGTTGAGCATCTGTCAGTTCCAAGGGCCTGAACGAAGCATCATAGGCGCAAGAGATGTTCACGACGTCTTGTTCGCTAAAGTTCAAGGCTGTGTGTGCTTCCCGTTTGGCGCTGTCTGAAATCGCGAGCAATAGTCTGGCCCGCTTCAGGGATGAAAACTTGCGCTGGTAGTAGTCTCTGTGGAGTGTGCTGGTTTGATAGTGCTCATCGGGAGCGAGTAGGGGAATCAGGTCGTACAAGATGACCGCGGTCGGCGTGGTGCAATCAAACCTGCCGATGCTGGTGATGGCATCGTCAGCGAGTCCCTCAAAGAGGCTCGTGATCAGCACCACGTCCGGTTGCTGTGCGAGGATAAACGCTTCTCGCATGTGTTCGGCCACGTCACGAAACCGACGATTGCGCGGGTTGGTTTCGCGCGTGGGCCCGGGCGCATCCCACACCCGGATGTCGGATTGGGGCAGAATGCCGTCAAAGGCATCGCGAATCGGGTCAATCGTTTCAGGAAACGCACCGTTCAAGGCCAGGATGACTTCTTGTTGGCCGCGATGGCGCGCGATCGCGAGCGACAGCGAGAGCGAATAGCGCCCAATGCCACGATAGCGACTTTCAGATTGGGCGCCCTGCATATCAATAACGATGCGCACTAATGCGTCTCCCGCTTGTTGATTGCAGTATTGAGGTCCCTGTACGCCTGTCGCACTGGGGGCGGAAGCTGTTTCAGCGCCCGATCGAGCTCCTCGGACGACGCGCGACGGGGAGTCGTGGCCTTGAGCGCCGCAGAGGCGTGACGTAGAAAGATGGCCAGCCTGTCGTAGAGGCCGAGTCTCTTGGTCGATGTAATGAAGAACGCTCTTAGTCTCGGGGAGGCGTTCAATCGTCGAGCGCATCGACTGGAGAGCGCCCACAATACCTTCTTAGTCAGGACCTTGCACCTGCCGATTGGTCCCTGTTCCATCAAGAGAGAGAGTTGATTGCGGAGTCGAACGGAGGGTGACAGGCCAGCTTCTGGCTGATCGAACCTGGTGTGAATATCACGATGCGCGCGCCGTACAGGAAGAGGTGGCCTCACGGTGGCGCGTCCGGTCCGCTGGCCACCAGGCGGATGATATTCGCGGTGTTCGAGCCTCGGGCTTGCCCGCGCGTGGAATCGGCCTCGCAGGATGTTCGCATGGCCCAGGAGGCGATGGGCCTCGAGTCCGGACCCATGGTCATGCCACCACCGCGACGGGCTCGCCGACGAACGCCGCCCGCGCCGCCGCCGGCCTCACCGGGCGCGAGAGCGCTTCCAGATCCACGCGCTTCAGGATTCGAAGCGCGATCGTCAGCTTGCGCGTAGAGCTCCGGAGCCCGCGGCCCTCGCGTGCGCCGCGACCCGGTCCACGCGGTCTGCCCTGCGACTTGGTCTTGTCCATGAGCGCCCCCTCCTTCCGGGGCATCACCATGCCGCGATCGGGTGTCGAGCGAAGCCGTACACCGCACCACTGCATGCTTGCCAAACAGATGCATGCCCAGCCAGCAAAGCAACGAGAACAGCACGACTAGTGGCCACGATGTGTTCCAGTCAAGCCAGCGAAGGATGACAATTTCCTTTCGCGCCGCGGCGAGCATAATTCCCCTTCCGACCGCCGTTCAAGCGCCTTCTCCCCACGCGACGACTCGCTGGGTCCGGCCGTCGCGCCGGTACGACAGGGCCGGGCAGTACTCCGGCCTCGTTGGGCCAATTCCGGCCATCGCGAACGCTCATCGGAGCGAAGCGACGCGGGTCAGGTTGTGCGTTGCGCCTCCGTGGCTCAGGTCTGCTGCATCCTAGCGCCTCCTCGCTCTGCGCGGGCGGTCTTCCTGATGCGGTCGGCTTTTCGGGGTGGTGAGTCGAGATCCGGCTTCCCCAGATGGCCCAGGACGGCCGATCGTCGTCCGGCCTGACCCGCAAGTACCCCCCGCTTTCTCCTTCCTCGCGATGGCCGTCACGCGGTCGCCCTCGCCGCGAGTTTGCCCGGCGAGCGGGTCCCGCGCATCGAGGCGCCCTTCAGTTCGATCTGGTGGGCGCCGTGCACCAGCCGGTCGCCGATGGCGTCGGCCAGCGTGGGTTCGCCGATGGCTTCATGCCAGCTCTTCAGGGGCAACTGGGTGGCGAGGAGCGGGGAAGCACGCCCGTAGCGGTCCTCGATCACTTCCAGCAGGTCGCGGCGCTCCGGATCCTTCAAGGAGTTGAGGAGCCAGTCGCCCAGGGCCAGCAGAAATCGCACAGGCCGTCGTAACCCCAGCCGTGGCCCTCCTGGGCGCAGGTGCCTAGCGCGTCCGCGGTGGAGGGGTGGCTGGGAACAAGTCGCGACCTGCGGAACTTGGTCTCGGGGACCTGCAGCCGCGGGGCGATCTCGGCCGGATCGATGCGGCGTTCGGCCAGCCCATGCGACGGCCAGACCCCGCTGTTCCCGGCGCCCTCGAAGATGACCTGGTCCAAGCGCGAGCCAGCGACGATGCAAATACTAAAGCAAAGGCAGCAACAGATCGAGCGTCTGCCGCGCCGTTCCATTCCATGTGAACTGAGCAGCATGTATCCTGCCGCGTTCACGCAACGCATCCTGGTGCGACGAAGACGAAATAACACCTTCAATCGTATCCGTGATGTCATCCACGCTGAGCGGGTCGAAATACAGCGCCGCCGTGCCGCCCACCTCAGGCAGCGAAGCAGCTCGGGAGCTCAACACCGGGCAGCCGCAGCTCATCGCTTCGAGGACTGGCAAACCGAACCCCTCATATAACGATGGAAGAACAAGACAGCGGGCGTGTTCGTACAGCGCCTTCAGTTCGGCGTCACTAATATAACCCAATTGGATGACATTGTCCGGAAGTCGCTCAAGCCCGGCATGCTGGAAGATCTTCTTGAAACCGCCCCCCGCCAAAGCGAGCCGCACTTCACACTGGAGTTTGGTCACCGCTTCGAGGAGTCGTGCCGTGTTCTTGTGCGGACTCTGGCTGGCAACCATCAGCAGATAGGGCTGGTTGCGCAATCCATGCAAGTCGAGGATGTCGTCATCAGATCGAATGTGTTGAAGATGGTCACCGCCAAGCGGGACCACGTCAAAGCGACGCGGGTCGCGCTCCAGGTAATGCGCCAATTCGCGCTGCGAGAAGATCGAATCGGTAAAGATGCGGCGCGCGGTTCTGGCGATCTGACGAAAGAGAAACCGGTACTTGATCTTGAACATCCGCGAGTATGCCTCTGGTACCGCGAAGACCGAGGCATCGTGAAAGGTCGCGGCTTGATTGGGATAGAAGGCGGGGCCGACATTGGAGGGCGAGAAGAGGAACCGGCCTTTCAGCCATAAGGGCAGGTCAAGTTGTTCCCAGCCGTTGCCGCGATGTGTCCCAACGACTCTCAACGCGATATTGTTCCATGCGGGGCGCGGAAAGACCTCAGGCGGCGCGAGGCAGATCATTTCCACACTTGGGTTGAGCGCATCAAGCGCACGCAGCAATTCGTGGGCATAGCGTTGAACGCCCGTCAGTGGCTGGGTCAGGAATCGCCCGTTGATGAACATCCGTCCGCTCATGAATGTCCTATGGATGGAATGGATTTCGAAAGATCACGCCTGCGGTTTCCACCAACTCCGCAGCCTCGCGGTGGAAACGCCCATTGGAAGGACGCTGGGCGTTCTTGGGGCAGCGTTCGATGGATCAGGATTTCCTTTCGCTCGCCGGCGAGCATAGTTCCCCTTCCGACCGCCGTTCAAGCCCCTTCTCCGGTCGGGACGACGAGCTGGGGCCCAGCCGCCGGTCCGGGCGAGCGAAGCGGCGTGCGCGTGCTGGCCACCGCGCACGGGTGCGACTGGCCTGGCAGAGTTCCGGCCTCGCGGATGGACGCCGCGCCGCTCGAGACGCGCGAGGGTGCGCGTGGCGACCGCGTGCGCGGTCATCAACGCGGCGATGCGCATCTTGCCGCCGCGGCGCCGGGACACCGCAGCGTCCACCGCGAACGCCATGCGCAACAGCTCCGCCGAGCGCGGACGCGTCGGCCGCAAAGGCGGCGAGGGCTCCGTCTCGTGTTCCGGCGGGTGCGCCGCCTGGTGCTCTGGCGGGTGCCCCGCCCGGTGCGGCGCGCCGGGTTGCCGGAGGTCGCGGAGCAACTCAAGGCCGCGCCGCCGGGCGGGCTGGTTGTTCCCGCCACCACCACCGGTGCGTCGGCAGCGCTTCTGGGGCGGACCCTGTCGGAGAAGATCGCCCTCGGGGCTCGGGTAGGGTTGGGGGGGGCTTGTTGAGGGGGCGGCCGCCGCTGCGCCGGCGGCATCACCCGGCGTGTGCTGGAACGGCAAGCGGATACGCCGCCGGCCAACCGATCGGGTGGCCGGATCTTGCCCCGGCTACGGATGGCGGAAGTTAGGGTGGCCATCGGGGTTGAGGGGAGTTGTCGCGGCTATCTCAGGGGGCAACTGCAGCATGCATGGTGATTGGGCAATAGTCCGCGCCGTCAGGCCGGGGTGGCCTCATGGGTCAGGGATCGGATTGGCCACATCGGTTGGCGCCCGCTGAGCGCTTGGAGTTGCAGCGCCGCGTACGGGCGGATGAAACCTGCCCCGGATGATTCATGAAGCGCAGCCTTGCGAGTACGATCTGGGGCACGGCCACCGCGTTGCGCGACCGGGGTGCTCCTCAGTGTGTCATATGACGCGCCCGCGGTGCAGCCCGCCCGCGCGCCTTGTAGCCGTGCCCCATCTCGCGCGCTCGGCTGGAGTTTCATGAATCGTCCGGGCTGCGAAGTCGCGGCCACGGCGGCGGGATGTTCGTCAAAGTCCTTGCAGCGGTTGTTGGGGAAGACCGGTGGGGTGAAACCCAGGTCCAGGCCACGGTCAACGCTCCGGCGGGCGCTTCCCGAGCGGGAGGATCTCTCTCTCGACCTGCCCGCCGGCAAGTCGCGCCGCTGCATTGTGGGTCGATTGGACCAGTCGCCGTCAACCCTGTCGCGCGAGATCGCGTCCGACGGGCTGCGCGAGCGGCATCGCGCGTGGGGTGCGAACGCGAGGGGCCGTCGACGAGGCCGGCACCCAAAGCCCTCAAAGTTTCTGGCGTCGTCTCGCTCAGGCTTCAACGAGAAATGGTCAGGAGACTCGAAGATGCGGTATGCTGAGATTATCGGCGAAGGTGGGGTGGCAACGCGTTTGTGGCCAATGAGCCGGGAAGCGTTGCGGAAGCAGTGGATTCCAGGTCTGATTGCGAAGTGCCTCTTGCAGCTTGCGGCGGAACAGATGGCCGGCGTGGTGCCGCGGGACGAGTTGTTGGCTTGCGCGGCGCAGAGACATGAGGCTGTCATCCGGCCGCGTTGCCGCAACCTGGACCGGAGCAGCTTCTTGGAGAACCCCGTGGGCGGGTTACGTTGAACGCCGTCGGCCATGCCGTTGCGGTGCTGGCAATGCGCGACCCGGAGGCGATCACTGGGGTATTCACGGCTGGCCATGGGATCGAGCCGGTAACAGCGTTCGGAAAGATTCAGGGGTCTTCGGGCCTTGGTGTGGGTAGAAGAGACGACCCGGCGGCGGCCGCCTGATCGTGCGCTCGGACCCTCTGCCGCGAGGAATCCGCGCGATGACCGACAGCCGGACGCTGTATACCACCCTGCCGGCTGTGACTGAGCCCTGGGGTGCGGACTTGGTGGAGATGAAGCGGGACGTGGGCGAGGTGCCGGTGACGGTGGCGCAGCCGAAAGGCGGGCGCTGGGCGTGCCCCGAGTGCCGGGCGGCGCTGCCGATGCACGACCATCAGCAGCGCGCCGGGCAGCGTCTCGACACCTGCCAGTTCAAGACCTTGAGTGCACGCGCGGGTGCCGCGGCTGAATTGCCCGACGCACGGCATCCAGCAGTTGCGGGTGGCGTGGGCCGAGCCGGGTTCGCGGTTCCCGGCACAGGGGCGGCGATGGCGCTGTGGAACCTGCACGATCCGCGCGCCGCGGAGCGGAGCTTCGCGGCCAGGTACGGCTGGGCCAGGCGCAGCCAGCATCGAGCCGATGCGCAAGGTGGTGGCGAGGATCCAGCGCCGCTGGGCGAAGTTCCGGACCTGCTTTACACACTGGATCACCACCGCCGGGGCCGAGTCGCGCCATGCCAGGATTCGGGCGGCGACGCAGCGGACCCAGGGCTTCCGCATCCCGAGTCGTTTCCACTGCTGCGGACCCCACCGCCACCCGACGAGCATCCCGGAGGGCTCATGATCCCAGGCCAACGATTCCCGGAAGGCCCCATGCGAAAAAGCGGCCATGGCTAGCTTCTTCAGAAACATCTGGGCCTACCGCGGTTTTGTCTTGGGTAGCGTCAAGCGGGAATTTCAACTGAAATACCGGAATTCCATGCTGGGCGCTGCTTGGACGGTGATCAATCCCCTGGCTATGATCTTTGTATATACTATGATCTTTTCCAAGGTTATGCAGGCCAAATTGCCCGGAGAGAACCGCAGTTTTGCATACAGCATCTATATCTGTGCAGGATTGCTGAGCTGGGGCCTCTTTACGGAAATTGCCACCAAGGCGCAGACGGTATTCCTTGAAAATGCAAACTTGCTGAAGAAGATCAGCTTTCCGCGGTCTTGCCTGCCGGTTGTCACCGTCCTCAACGCAGTACTCAATTTCGCCATCATCTTCAGTCTCTTTTCCGGCTTCCTGATCATTACTGGCAATTTCCCCGGCTGGAGTTACCTGGCGTTGATTCCGGTTCTGATCATTATGATTGCCTTCTCTGTGGGCCTTGGTGTCATGCTGGGTGTACTGAACGTCTTCTTTCGAGACGTCGGGCTGTTGTTCGGCATTGTCCTGCAATTCTGGTTCTGGTTTACGCCTATTGTTTACCCGATATCAATTCTTCCGAACTTTGCGCGCCGGCTCCTGGTCTACAATCCCATGGCAGGGATCATGGCGGCTTGCCAGCAGGTCCTTGTTTCAAAGCAGTGGCCCGACTGGAACTCGCTGATTCCGGTTTCACTTCTGGCAATGGCGCTCTGTCTCTTCAGCTGGCGTCTGTTCCGCAAGCGCTCTGGCGAAATGGTGGATGAACTTTGATGACTACAATCACCGTGACCAATCTTGGCAAGGCCTACAAGCAATACCCCAGCCGCTGGTCGCGGCTGGCAGAGTGGGTGATTCCGTTCAGTAGGCCTCGTCATACCGTCAAGACGGTGCTGCAGGGCATCAATTTCACTGTCAACCCCGGCGAGGCAGTTGGTATCATCGGCATCAATGGTGCCGGCAAGAGCACTTTGCTCAAGATGATTACCGGCACCACCCAGCCCACGATCGGCAGTGTGCGCACTACCGGTCGAATCGCAGCAATGCTGGAGCTCGGCATGGGGTTCCATCCGGATTTCACGGGGCGGCAAAACGTCTCTATGGCGGGGCAGCTGCTTGGCTACAGCGGTGATGAGATCAAACGTGTGATGCCCGAGATCGAAGCATTTGCCGAAATTGGCGACTACATCGACCAGCCCGTGCGAGTGTATTCGAGCGGGATGCAGGTGCGTTTGGCGTTTAGCGTGGCCACCGCCTATCGGCCCGACGTGTTGATTGTGGATGAGGCTCTTTCGGTGGGTGATGCCTATTTTCAACACAAAAGTTTCGATCGAATACGCGACTTTCGGAAGCAGGGCACTACCCTGCTGATTGTCTCTCATGACATGCAGGCTATTCAAAGTCTTTGTGACCAGGCGATATTGTTGAGTGCAGGACGGATTGAGATGCAGGGCAAGCCGGAAGCGGTGATGGATTACTACAACGCCATGCTGGCCCAGCGCGGCGACAGCAACGTGCGGCAGCAGATCATCGAAGGCGGGAGAGTGCAAACCGTATCCGGCACCAGCGAGGCGATGATTGAAGAAGTCGCGCTGCTCGATGAGAGGGGCGAGCGAGTGGCGTTGGTGAATGTGGGGCAACGCATCCGACTGCGGATTGTGGCCCGGGCTGCAGTGGACATTCCGGAACTGGTGCTGGGATACATGATCAAGGATCGTCTAGGTCAACCGGTCTTCGGAACAAACACATACCACCTCAAGCGTAAGATTGAACGTTTGAGTAGAGGTCAATCCGTTGTTGTGAACTTCGACTTTGCTGCCAATCTCGGCGAGGGCACGTATGCCGTTTCGGTAGCCTTGCATGCATCGGATACGCATATCAACAAGAATTACGAGTGGAGGGATCTGTCCCTGGTGTTTAACGTCATCAATTCAGACAAGTGCAGTTTTGTTGGGGTCGCGTGGTTGCCTCCAAGTGTGGAGTGCTCTCAATGAATGACGGTTTCTATCGGGCATTTGAAGAGCGCTATTATGCGCCTCGCGAGTTCATCAAGACGCTTCGCAGGCAATATATGCCATTCGTTGCGCCCTTGATTTCCGCATACCCGGGCGCGGCGGCATTTGACATAGGCTGTGGGCGCGGAGAGTGGCTTGAGCTGATGATGGAAATCGGCTTCAAGCCGTACGGAGTTGATCTGGACGAAGGTATGTTGAGTGACTGTACAGAGCGCGCCCTTCCCGCGGAGCGGGGGGATGCCGTAGTGTTTCTTGCAGGACTCCCTCGTGAAAGCCAGGCTGTTGTTTCCGCTTTTCATGTGGTTGAACATATGAGTTTTGAACAGTTGCGAACGGTCGTAGTGCAGGCGCTGCGTGTGCTAGTGCCGGGCGGTGTGCTGATCCTTGAGACGCCGAATCCGGAGAACCTTGTGGTCGGCACGTCAAACTTCTACATCGATCCAACGCATCAGCGGCCGGTGCCGGCGAAACTGCTCTCGTTTCTGCCTGAGTACTACGGCTTCAAGAGGGTCAAGATCTTGAGGCTTCAAGAGTCGGCAGAGCTCTTTGGCGGCAAGACGCCAACATTGTGTGATGTATTGAGTGGTGTGAGTCCTGACTGTGCGGTTGTGGCACAGAAGACGGGAGAGGCGGAGGTGTTGGCGGCGACAAGTCCGGCTTTTGAAGCCGAATATGGCGTCACGTTGGAATCCCTTGCGGGGAGGTATGACGAGGAGATGAAAGCTCGCGTGAGCAGGTTGGAGGCTGATTGCGACGCGACGCATGCAAGGGCTCGGCGGGCCGAGATTGTTCTGAATGCGGTCTATAGGAGTCGCGCGTGGCGAGGGCTTATACGGGAGAGGCGGAGATAGTGGGTTCCGCTCGGAGCTTTGCGGGCTCATAAGCGCGACTCTTGCGAGAGATGGTTGGGAAGCGAACGGCGCTGGAGGATCTTCGGCTTGAATTGGTCCTGGGCGCGGTCGCCATGAGACTGTGTGGGCAGAGCCCCAGCCTTGCAGTCGATCGACTTCGCGCGGCCGGGCGGTGCGTTGTGCGGGGGACCGGCGAGGATCGCGTCAAGGTGGGAAGCCAGCCGATGCGACGCTCGCTGGATTTCGTGCCCACCTGCGTTCCTCGGTGTATCGGATGACACGCCTGCGGGCGGTTCGGTGGGGGGCGTTGTGGCAGCGCCCCGCCGCGCACTCTCGGGTGGCGTTTCATGACCTGTCGAGGCTGTGGATGCTGCACGAACTCCACCGCCACCGCCGCAAACCGTCGCAACCCGAGACCCGGCGCGACACAATCACCTGGCTGCCGGTTCATCCCGCGGACCGCGCTCTCTTGGTAGGAGACGAGAGATCATGGATGGATCAGGAAGCTTCACCCGGGCTACTCAAGCGAGGGCTCCACGGAGAGTCGAGAGGAGCCACAATTGTTGAGCGTGATCATTCCGAACTATAACGGGGAAGGACGGGTCAGGGAGTTCTTCGCTTCCGTGCTTGCCGCGGTGGCCGCTTGCGCGGGGCCGAAGGAGGTTATATTCGCCGACGACTGCTCCTCGGACGCAAGCGTCCGGTTGGCTATTGAGCTTGGCGAACGCTACGGTTTTGTAAAGACAGTTGTAAGAGAGGTGAACGGCGGGTTCTCAAGAACCTGCAACTGTGGCGCAGGCCGCGCTTCCGGCGACATTCTATTCTTCGTCAACAATGACGCGAACCTCGAGCCGGACTAATTTGCTTCATTCCGGCGATATTTCGGGGCGGAGGAGGTGTTCGCCCTGGCCCCGGCCGGATACCGTTACCCGGGGGGGAGCAGATTGACGGGGCAAGGAAGGTCCTCTGGAAGAATGGCTACCCGCGGTTTGCGCGGAACATCTTGGACGGCGAAATGCGTCAACCCGCCCCGCTCACTTCGCAGCGTTCCTTTGGCGTTCAGGGCGCCTATTTCTTTGTGGATGCGGTCAAATTCAGGCGGTTGGGCGGCTTTGACGAGCTCCATTCTCCATATATTCTTGAAGAGACTGATTTGTGTTAGCGCGCGCTGAAGCGCGGCTGGACGATACTGTATGGCCCAAACTTTAGAGGGCATCACCGCGCCGGGTCTTCGATAGATTCGAAGGGATCGCGCGAAGCGCGAGTAATCGCTGCCAGGAACAGACTGATATTCGTCTGGAAGAATATTCATTCAAGCGGGCTCCTGGTGTCTCATTTGGTGTTTCTAGGTCTGGGACTTCTCACTCTTGACGATGTCAAGTGGTCCGCCTTCTTGAAGGCGCTGCGCCTGCTGCCGGAGGTCATGAGACGGCGGCGCTCATAGCGGACGGCGAGATTCCAAGAAGCTGCTTGGAGTAAATTCATGCGGTAAGATCGAGGAGAGTGTGCGAGCTCTAGTTGGGAGCATCTTCCGGGAATGGTGTGGCACTGGCAAATGGAACAAGCTCGAGCATCGTCTGTTCAGTTCCATCGCCTACAGCTGGCGCGGCCGGTCTCTGGTGAGGCGATCGCGGGTCGCATCTGCCGGCGCCGCCATCGATCGGAAGCGCCGGGAGATCGAGGTCAAAGTGACCGACGACGAACTCGCTCGTCTCCGGATCAAGCCTCACGGCCCCTACTGCGACTGGAGCGTCACGGTCTCGCCGCAGTCGTGACCAGCAGGATTGTGCTGGCTATTCATGCGCTGGCTCTCGCGGAGGTCCGGCGGACGGCGGCGGGATTGCCGGCGTCGGCGAGGCGTCGCGCGCTCGGTGGCTGACCGGCTATGTGCGCGAGAGGCTTGGCTCGACCTCCGGCGTGCCCGACCTCGGGCGCGAGTTCGTCAGCCCGGGCGGTCCGTGGAAGGAGGAGAACAACAAGGGCATCTGCGGGACGCCGAGGTCCCACCAGACGGCTCGCCGACAGAATCGGGCGGCCTTATCGTCGTTCCGCGCGTGAAGGGCAAGCGCGCGATGGGTCGGGGCGCGTCAGGTTCGCCGCGTGGGTTGGCCTCACCGTCTTGATGCAGGGTGTTCCGAAGCGGAGCCGAGAAGACTCGGCCAGAAGTCCGACCTGCCCATTTCGACGTTGCATTCCCGCGCGCGATGGCGGGATACTCCCGGGCCTCGATCGGACCGCCTGCTCGCGCCCCGTGCTCTCTCGCTTGCGGCTCCGACGACTCCAGTAGCCAGTCCCCGATGACCGATCCATCAGGCCGGCCTCTTCTGTGAACGGAGTTTCCATGACGAACGTTGTCCGGTGTGGGCTGATCCAGTGCGGCAACCCCCTCAACGACGAGTCGCAGCCGGTCGCCAGGATCCAGAAGGCGATGCTTGACAAGCATCTCCCGCTCATCGACGAGGCGGGGAAGCAGGGTGTGCAGATCCTCTGCCTCCAGGAGATCTTTAACGGTCCCTACTTCTGCCCCAGCCAGGACAAGCGCTGGTACGCCGCGGCCGAGCCCATCCCCGGCCCTACCACCGAGCTGATGCAGGCCTACGCCAGGAAGTACGAGATGGTCATCGTGGTGCCGCTCTACGAATTGGCCATGCGTGGGGTGTTCTACAACTCGGCCGCGGTCATCGATGCCGACGGCAGATATCTGGGCAGATACCGCAAGCAGCACATCCCGCAGACCTCCGGGTTCTGGGAGAAGTACTTCTTCAAGCCCGGCGACGGCGGCTACCCGGTCTTCCAGACCCGCTACGCCAGGGTCGGCGTCTACATCTGCTACGACCGGCACTTCCCCGAGGGCGCGCGATGCCTGGGTCTCAACGGCGCGGAGATCGTCTTCAACCCCAGCGCCACCGTGGCCGGGCTCTCCCAGCACCTGTGGAAGCTCGAGCAGCCCGCGCACGCCGTGGCCAACGGCTACTTCGTGGGCGCGAACAACCGCGTCGGCACCGAGGCGCCGTGGAACATCGGCCGCTTCTACGGGTCGAGCTACTTCGTGAACCCGCGCGGCCAGTTCCTTGCCGAGGGCTCGGAGGACGAGGACGAGGTGGTGGTGGCGGACCTCGACCTGGATCTCATCGACGAGGTGCGGCAGACCTGGCAGTTCTACCGCGACCGTCGCCCCGAAGCGTACGACGAACTGGTCCGCAAGTAGCCTTGCCCGGATCCCTCGCCACGATTTCCGAACCATCCGCATGGAGAGGTCTTCGATGAAGGGTTTGATGATCAAGGGCGGCACGGTCGTGACCGCCAGCGACCAGCGTGTCGCCGACGTCTATTGCGAGGACGGCGTCATCCGCGCCGTCGGCGAGAAACTCGAGGCGCCCGCGGGCGCCGAGGTGATCGACGCCCACGGGATGTACGTCTTCCCCGGCGGCGTGGACGCCCACACGCACATGGAGCTGCCCTTCATGGGCGGCGTCAGCGCCGACGACTTCTGCACCGGGACCGCGGCGGCGCTGGCGGGTGGTACCACGACCATCATCGATTTCGTCATTCCGGGGCGCGGCGCGAGCCTGCTCGAGGCGCGCCAGGCCTGGGCCGAGAAGGCGAAGAAGTCCTGCTGCGACTACGGCTTCCACATGGCCGTGACCTGGTTCGGCGATCCGGTGAAGCAGGAGATGGAGAAGCTGGTCCGGGAGGAGGGCATCCGCTCCTTCAAGGTCTTCATGGCCTATCGCGGCTCGCTGGGCGTCGACGACGCCGAGTTGTTCGGCGTGCTGCAGACCGGGCGCGAGCTCGGCGCGCTGATCAGCGCCCACTGCGAGCACGGTGACGTCGTCGCGGCGCTGCAGCAGCGGCTGCTCGCCCAGGGCCTCACCGCCCCGCGCTACCACGCGCTGAGCCGCCCCACGTACATCGAGGGCGAGGCCACCAACCGGTTCATCAATCTGGCCCGCGGCGTGAGCGAGGTGCGGGACGGCTGGCACGCGGCCCCGGCGCACGCGATGCCGGTCTACATCGTCCACCTCACCTGCCGCGAGTCGATGGAGGCGGTGTATCGCGCGCGGGAGATGGGCCAGAGGGTGCTGGTCGAGACCTGCCCGCAGTACCTGCTGCTCGACGACTCGGTCTATGACCAGCCCGACTTCGAGGGTGCGGCCTACGTGATGAGCCCGCCCATCCGGCCCAAAGGTCACCAGGACTACCTCTGGAACGCGCTCGCCGCGGGACTCATCCAGGTGGTCGCGACCGACCACTGTCCGTTCCGGCAGAAGGACCAGAAGGTCGCCGGCAAAGACGCTTTCACCAAGATCCCGAACGGCGCCGCGGGTGTCGAGGACCGGTTCTCGCTGATGTACAGCTTTGGCGCCGCCGCCGGGCGCATCACGCTGAACCAGTTCGTGGACGTCTGCTGCACCCAGCCGGCGAAGATCTTCGGGCTGTACCCGCGCAAGGGGGCGATCGCGGTGGGCAGTGACGCGGACCTCGTGGTCTACGACCCGACGGGCACGCGCACCCTCTCCGCGAAGACCCACCACCAGGCGGTGGACCGGAACATCTACGAAGGGATGCAGGTGAAGGGCCGCATCGCGGCGACCGTGGCCGCGGGCCAGGTGCGGTACCAGCACGGCGAGCTGCGCGCCGAGCGCGGCGCCGGACGCTACCTCAAGCGAGGCTAGGTCGTGCGTATCTCTGCTTCGGCAACCCTCCGGGCACCCCGAGCCCGTCGGCTCCGCTCAGGGCAGGCGAAGTCGAGGGGCCTTCGGCCCCGGCAAGCTCGGCCCACGCTCAGGCTGCCCGGATAGGCCGCCGCGATTTCGGAAACCTCCACCAAGGGAGAAACATCATGGCTCAAGCGACCAAGGCACCGGCGTACGCCGGGAGGAGCTACGCCTTCACCCCGTATGTCCCCGCGCAGAACTTCATCGGCGGGTCGTTCTGCGACTCGGTCACCGGGCGGTTCCTCGACGTGGAGAACCCTCGCCACGGGAAGGTGATGGGGCAGGTGGTGCTCTCCAGCGCGGCCGACGTCGACGCCGCGGTGCAGGCCGCCAAGGCCGCACTCCCCGCCTGGCGCGCGACCCCGATGAAGGAGCGCGCGCAGGTGATGTTCCTGCTCAAGCAGTTCCTCGAGCGCGACAAGGAGGAGCTCGCCTGGCTGCTCTCGGCGGAGAACGGCAAGACCATCGCCGAGGCCCGCGCCGACATCGAAAAGGGCGTCGAGGTCGTCGAGCTCGCAGCGTCCCTGCCCAACCTGGCCGACGGCGGACAGATCGACGTGAGCCGCGGCATCAACTGCCAAGTCATCCACGAGCCCCTGGGGATCACCGGGGGGATCACGCCGTTCAACTTCCCCATCATGGTGCCGCTCTGGATGATTCCCAACTCGCTCACCGCGGGGAACGCGTTCATCCTCAAGCCGTCGTCGGCGGTTCCGTATGGCGCGATGCGCATCGCGGCGCTCTTGAAGGAGGCCGGGCTCCCGGACGGGCTGCTCGCCGTGGTGAACGGATCGCGTGAGGTGGTCACGGCCATCGCCGAGCACGCCGCCATCGAGGCGCTGGCGTTCGTTGGCTCCACCGACGTCGCCAAGAAGCTCTATGCGCGGACCGCCGAGCTGGGCAAGCGCGCGCTGTGCTTGGGGAGCGCCAAGAACTACATCGTGGTCGTCCCCGACGCCGATCCCGAGCTGACCGCGACTACCATCGTCGCGTCGGCCTACGGCTGCGCCGGGCAGCGCTGCATGGCCGCGACCGTGATGCTGGCCGTGGGCGACGTGCAGCACATCATCGACCGGATGGTGGTGCTGGCCAAGAAGATCCAGCTGGGCACCGACATGGGCGCCATCATCACGCGGGCCGACGTGAAGCGGATCACCGGGTTCATCGACGAGGCGGAGAAGATGGGTGGCAAGGTGCTCGTCGACGGCCGCGGCGCGAAAGTCGAGGGCTGCCCCGAGGGGAACTGGGTCGGACCCACCATTCTCGATCGCCTGACGCTCGACATCCCCGCGGCGCGCGAGGAGATCTTCGGGCCGGTGCTCTCCATCGTGCACACCACCACGCTCGATGAGGCACTGGCAGTGCAGAACCAGAGCCGCTACGGGAACGGCGCGTCCATCTTCACCTCCAACGGCGGCGTGGCACGCTACGCCGTGGAGCGGCTGCAGGCCGGGATGATCGGTGTGAACGTCGGAGTGCCCGTGCCCCGCGAGCCCTTCGCATTCGGTGGTTGGAAGGACTCCATGTTCGGGCACGGCGACATCACGGGCATGGACGGCTTCCGCTTCTTCACGCGTCCGCGCAAGGTCACGACCCGCTGGTCCATTCAGGCCGACCAGACCTGGATGTCCTGAGCGCCCCACCCGCACACGGACTTTCCCTGCCCCCGGAGGCGCCCATGCCACACGGACCGAACGATCCGATGTCGACGCAGGAGATGATCGATCTCTGCAAGCAGCACACGATGTACACGTGGTCGGCGGGCAAGGACGTCTCGCCGCTGCCCATCGCGCGCGCCGAGGGGGTGTATCTGTACACGCCCGAGGGCCAGCGGATCCTCGACTTCAACAGCCAGTTGATGTGCGTGCTGGTCGGCCACGGCCACCCCAGGGTGATCGCGGCGATGAAGCGGCAGCTCGACGAACTGATCTTCTGCTATCCGCAGACCGCGACCGCGGTGCGCGCCCGTCTGGGCAGGTTGCTCTCCGAGGTGGTGCCCGGCCACATCAACTCGTTCTTCTTCACGCTGGGCGGCGCCGAGGCGAATGAGAACGCCATCCGGGCGGCGCGGCTGTACTCCGGGCGCTTCAAGATCATCACACGCTACCGCAGCTACCACGGCGGCACCAACCTCGCGCTGATGCTCACCGGCGACCCGCGTCGCTGGCCGGCGGAGCCCGGCGCGCCCGGCATCGTCCACGTCATGGACCCCGCGCCGTACCACTACTCGTTCGGCCGGACCGACGAGGAGATCAACGAGAACTACTTCACCTATCTGAAGGAAGTCATCGAGTACGAGAACCCCAAGGACATCGCCGCGATGATGGTCGAGACCGTCACCGGGACGAACGGACTGCTCGTGCCGCCGCGGGGCTGGTTCCCCCGGCTCAAGCATCTCCTCGACTCGTACGGCATCCTGCTCATCTGCGACGAGGTGATGGCCGGCATGGGCCGCACCGGCAGGATGATGGCGTTCGAGCACTTCGATGTCGTGCCCGACATCGTGACCATGGCCAAGGGGCTCACCAGCTCGTACTTCCCCCTGGGTGCGATGGGCGTGAGCGATGCCATCCACGCCTACTTCCGGCAGAACGTCTTCCCGGGCGGGCTCACCTACAATTCGCATCCGGTGGGCCTGGCGACCGCCGAGGCGGTCCTCCACGTGATGCTCGACGAGGGGATGATCGAGAACGCCGCCAGGATGGGTTTGGTGATGCGCGCGGAGATGGACAAGCTCAAGAGCAAGCACCCCTCCTACGGCGACGGGCGCTGCATCGGGCTCTTCGGCATGGTCGACGTGCGCAAGAACTCGAAGAACGAGCCGCTGGCGCCCTACAACGGGAGCCACCCGGCCATGAACAAGCTTGCAGCCTTCTTCCGCAAGGAAGGGCTGTTCACGTTCGTCCGCTGGTCGAGCTTCACCTGCAATCCGCCGCTGTGCATCACCCCGGCGCAGATGGCGGAGGGGTTCGACATCCTCGACCGGGGCATGGCGATTACCGACGAAGCCTTCGAAGGATAGACCCGCCTACCGGATCCACACTTCACACCACGGGCCGCACGAAGAGGAGGACCCCATGCCGACGCTGGAGGTCGAGTTCCTGGGCTTCAAGATGAAGAACCCGTTCATCCTGGCCTCGGCGCCGCCGGCCAACACCATCGAGATGATCGAACGCGCGTTCGAGCAGGGCTGGGGTGGCGCGGTCACCAAGACCATCCCGCTCGAGAAGGTGCCGGTGCACGACGTCTCACCGCGCATCCACTCCATCGGCTTCCCCGGCTTCGAGGCGGATGCCCGCAAGGTCTACGCCTTCGGGAACATCGAACTGGTCTCGGAGAAGCACGCGGACTACTGGATGGCGGGCATCACACAGCTGCGGAAGAACTGGCCCGACCGGTTCGTGATGGCGTCGATCATGGCCGACGGCAGCGCCCAGGGCGACTGGGTCGAGCTGGCGCAGCGCTCCGAGCAGGCGGGCGCCCTGGCGGTGGAGCTCAACTTCTCCTGCCCGCACGGCGGGATGCCGCCCCACGCAGTCGGCGCCGCCATCGGCCAGGACCCGGTGATCGCCGCGCGCATTGTGCGCTGGGTGCGGGAGGCCGTGAAGATTCCCGTGCTGGTGAAGCTCACCGCCGCGGTGAGCGACCTGCGGCAGCTCGGCAGGGTGCTCGTCGACGCCGGAGTCGACGGGTTCTGCACCATCAACTCGTTCCCGGTGCTCCTCGGCGTCGACCTGAAGACCCACTCCCCGCTGCCCTCGGTCTGCGGCAAGGGCAACCTGGGCGGCTACACCGGCCGGGCGCTCAAACCCATCGCGCTGCGGGCCACCTCGGAGATCGCACCACTGGGCAAGCCGGTCTCCGGCTGCGGCGGGCTGACGACCTGGGAGGACGCCGCCGAGTTCGTGCTGCTCGGGGCCACCACGCTGCAGGTCTGCTCGGCGGTCATGCTCGAGGGCTACGGCATCATCACCGACCTGTGCGACGGGCTCGCGGGCTACCTCGAGGAGCAGGGGGCCACGACCCTCGGCGAGTTGCGCGGCAAGGCCCTCGCCAACATCGTCCCGCACGCGCGCCTCGAGTATGAGAAGCGGATGGTCAGCACCATCGACCTCGCGACCTGCACCCGGTGCGGCAAGTGCGTCATCAGCTGCCGCGACGCGGGCTTCCAGGCCATCACCGAGGCAGCGGATCGAACGCCTGCCGTCGATCTGAAGAAGTGCGACGGCTGCGGCCTTTGCACCCAGATCTGCCCGGTGTGGGACTGCATGAAGCTGGTGCCGGCCGCGACCACGGCGTAGAAGTTCCCGCCGTCACTTCAGCAGGCCCCTCTCCGACGTTGCATCTCCGCCGTCGCGAAGAGGGGCTACTGCGGGGCGAGCAACTGCAGGATGGCCCTGGCCGCCCGCCGGCCATCCGCCACGGCCTGGACGACCGTGGCCCCGCCGTTCACCAGGTCGCCGCCCGCGTAGACTCCGGGCCGCGAGGTCTGCATCGTCTCCGGATCCACCTGCGGCCCCTTCGGTCCGGCGCCGATCCCGAGCGTTCGCCAGCTGCCGTCGAGATCGTTTCCCAGTGCCAGGACGACCTGCTGGCAGGGGATCTCCTCGAAGGCTCCTTCGACCGGGATGGCCTGAGCCCGCCCGGAGGCGTCCGGCACGCGGAGCAGGGACACCTGGAGGCGCACACCTGAGACACGGCCATCGGCTCCGAGGATCTCGACGGGCACGCGCAGGAACATCAGTTCGACGCCCTCCTCGAGCGCGAAGTGCCGGTGCTCGAGCCAGGCGGGCATCTCGGCCGCGCCTCGCCGGTACGCGATCGTCACCTTGCTCGAGCCGAGTCTCAGCGCCACGGCCGAGGCGTCGATGGCGGTGTTCCCGCCACCCAGGATGACCGTCGGCCCGGTCCAGCGCTGCGCCTCCGCTGCGCCATTGGCCAGTTCGAGCAACTCGGCGGCCTGGTACACACCGGCGAGTTTCGCTCCGGGCACGTCGAGCCTGCGCGAGACGCCGAGTCCGCAACCCAGGAAGACGGCCCTGTATCTTCCGGCCAGCTCACCGAAGTCGTTCACCTGTTCGCACCGCACGGGGATCCCCGACTCGGCCACGAACGCGAGCTCGGCCTCGATCACGGCTCTCGGCAGCCGGAACCTCGGGAGGACCCGGCCCGGCACCCCGCCCAGCCGAGCGTGCCGTTCGTAGAGGTCGACGACGACACCCTCGCGCCGCAGGTAGTACGCGACCGCGAGCCCGGCGGGTCCGGCCCCGACGACCGCGACCTCGCCCTGGCTGCGCGGCTCGGGGAAGACCGTCTTGATGCGATCCTTGATCGCCATCTCGCCGACGAACCGCTGCAGCTCGCCGATGGCGATGGGCTTCGCGAGCCCGGTCGCCGAGCAGCGCTTCTCGCACAACTCCCCTTGCGGGCAGACCCTGCCGCAGGTCGCGACCAGGAAGTTGCTGTCGCGGATGGCCGAGACCGAGCCGCGCAGGTTGCGGCTCCTGAGCGCGCGGATGAACTTCTTGATGTCGACCCCGGCAAGGCACCCCTGCTGACAGGGCGGGTCTTCACACATCAGGCAGCGGCTGGCTTCGGCCACTGCCCACTGGAATCGCTGCAGAGGAAACGCATCGTCCATCGAGGCCCGGCGAGCCTCGGGAGAGATATATTTGGTGGCCATGAGGCCGCCAGTATTCCAAGCGCCGGCCCGGCTTGGCAAGCCGTCCCCGGGGGGCGGAATGCAGGAGCCGCTTTCGCGAGGCATTCCCAGGGTGATTGCGGGTGCGACGCTCCGATGGACAACACGCCGCTCGCCAGGGTCTTGGAGATGGAGTCGCCGGTCTCCGCCGGCGAAGCCGAATCACCGACCCGGCGTCTTCGTCCTGTCGTTCTGCTGGATTTCCCAGAGCTTCATGTACAGGAGCATCGTCGATGCGGCGTTGAGCAGGGAAAGGACGAGACCGTGCACGCCGTCCCGGTATCCTCTTCTCGACACGTAGTATCTCAGGAAAGCCGACAATGGGTGCAGGACGACAGCGCTGCCGGAGCTCTTCCGTGATGCGGCGTATTCGATCGCCTCCAGGGACGTATACTCATTGATCTTTCCAAAGGCTGAGGAGATGGAGGCGTAGGCGAAATGCTGCAGCGGATTCGCCAGTCTCCCGACAGTGCCGTCGACTTCGAAGCTCTCGTGCACCAGCCTGTCTGTGACCCTGGCCCTCGACCTGCGGAACAGGCGCAACTGATAATCATGCTGCCACCCGCCGCCCGTCATGAACTTCCCGAGAAAATAGTTGTCTCTCTTGAGAATGAAGCCGTCGAGCGCGGCGCTCCCGGTGGCCTTCTGCACTTCTTCCGCAAGCTCTTCTGTAACCCGCTCGTCGGCGTCCAGACTCAAGACCCATTCATTGGACGCAAGTCCAAGAGCATGGGCCTTCTGTCGGGAAAAGCCCTCCCATGCCCGATAGTGGAACTGATTCGTATACTTCAGGGCAAGCTCATGGGTCCTGTCGCGGCTTCCGCAGTCCACGACGATGATCTCGTCGGCCCACCGAACGCCATCCAGACAGGCTTCCAGATTCTTCTCTTCATTCAGCGTGATCAATATCACCGAAATCCTTTCCATTTCTCATCGGTATCGGAATTGCACATCCTTGTCAAGGTGCCCGACCGGCCCCTGATTCCCCGGCGGAGAGTGTCCCGGGCAGCAACCAGCGCCTTGCCGGCCTCTGCCCGGGCCGGCAACTCAACTCCTTACCCGCGAGGTGCACGGATGAACCCGAGTGCGGGCCGCCTTCCTTCTCAGGTCCAGATCGCCGATTCCCCGGCCGCGGTGACCGCTCATGCCGCGCTGCCGCGGGTGATCGAAGGGTTCCGGACGCTCGGTCTGGCAGCGGCGGCCCCGGAACACGTGCCCTTCAAACAGCGGCTCCGGAGCTGCCCCGGGGTGAGGTGCGCGGAGACGCTGCTGGCGGCCGGCGGCGAATGCGTGGACGACGTGCGGGTGCTGCACGCCGATGCGGGGCTGCTGCCCGCAGCCTGGTCAATGTCATCATGGCTGGCTGTATCCGAGAAGTCGGGCCAGTGGAAGCCCTCACATTGGGTGCTGCCAGCGAAAGGGTCATGGCATCGGCGAAGTCCCAGACCACCGGCAGCGTAGCCACTGAACCCACGAACACGGCGCCCACCCAGAGCAGCCGGTGGGGCTTGATGCCCCGCTTGCCCACCAGATACTCCCACCGCGCGCTTGCGGGCTTGGCCTTCCGACGGGTCCCGTTCCAGCGCTTCCGCCCCGCCGCCTACGCCCGCGCCAGCAACTCGAAGATCTCCGCGTTGGTCTTGCAGCGGTTCATCAGCTCGAGCAGCTTGGTCATCGCCTCCTGCGAGTGCAGGCCGGCGAGGCCGCGGCGCAACATGTGGAGCCGCGGGACGATCTCGGCCGGGTAGAGCTTCTCCTCCTTGCGCGTGCCGCTCTTGGCGACGTCGATGGCCGGGTAGATGCGGCGCTCGGCCAGCTCGCGCGACAGGTAGATCTCGCTGTTCCCGGTGCCCTTGAACTCCTCGAAGATGACCTGGTCCATACGCGAGCCGGTGTCGATCAGCGCGGTGCCCGCGATCGTGAGCGAGCCGCTGCCCTCGATCTTGCGGGCGGCGCCGAAGATCATGCGCGGCGCCTGCATGGTGGTGGCATCGAGCCCGCCCGACATCGTGCG
>Ga0315283_10000607_pt1 | contig 26826 bp, 27 predicted proteins | sample YL17G09_0_MG_FD_204541 | JGI IMG/M metagenome (GOLD analysis project Ga0315283, IMG submission 204541) | Sediment microbial communities from Yellowstone Lake, YNP, Wyoming, USA - YL17G09_0 | ecosystem: Environmental > Aquatic > Freshwater > Lake > Sediment | place: USA: Wyoming | collected...
GCCCCAGGCGCGAACATCAACTACGAGACCGGGCACGCCATCTTCGAAGCGACCCACGGAACCGCGCCCAAGTACGCCGACCTCGACAAGGTCAACCCCGGCTCGGTGATCCTCTCGGGCGAGATGATGCTGCGCTACATGGGCTGGACCGAAGCCGCGGACCTGATCATCAAAGGCATGGAGGGCGCTGTTGCCGCCAAGACCGTGACCTATGACTTTGCCCGTCTGATGGAACATGCCGTCGAGGTGAAGTGCTCAGAGTTCGGGGATGCGATCATAAAACACATATAAGTAGCTATTAGAGATTAGTAGTTAGTAAGCAGTGAGAGCGGTTGCTGAGACGCACCGCTCTTTTTTTATGCGATTAATTAAAAAACACTCTTATGGCTGAATGACAGGCAGGGTGAGCATGGCATGGGGCACGATCAACACCTTGCACGCCGGTCCAAGTACCTGGCTTGCAAGGCCAAGCGCTTCATCCATAGTTGTGGCAGGGATCATTTTGGAGTCGGAAACCAGCTCGGGGCATTCGCTCCCAACGATTACCACTTTGGCTTGTTCCAGCACCTTGGCCATGACGAAAGCCCTTTGTTGACCGGGTGGATAACCATTTTGGCGGGCGTCCTCCAAGATATATTGAATGGAAGGCGCATCCCGCATCGCAGCAAGGAACCGCTGTTCCCCCACGCCGGAGCCGACACCCTCTTCGCAGCGCGCCGGAATGATGAAGAATCCACCCGGGCGAACCACCGGGGTCGGGGCAAAGAAAAGATAGGACGGCGCGCGGCTGGCCTGGTACAGGTTGGTGTCCTTGGGATAGCCCACGCCGCCGATCGCAATATCATAGTGCGAAGGGATGGGAACTTCGTAGACGGATTTGGCAAAAGCGACCAGGTCCTGGAAGGCAAGCTCCGAGTCTCCTGCTCGAACACGAAGAATGCGCTTGTTGTCATCTAAAACGACATTAAGAATGAATTTCAGACCAGCGCGGCGGGCCGCCTCGCTCACTGCTTCATGGAAGGGATTCCCTTCGATCCGCCCCAGCCGGGTGCCGGGATGATCGACAAAGGCCGGGCCATGGGTATGCGCGATCAGCGCTTCGCCGGCTGCACCGACGGCGACGGTCTTGCGCCCGCCTGAGTAGCCGGCGTACTGATGAGGTTCGACAATGCCCGTCGCGATGAGTAAGTCTGCTTCCACTGCGGCACGGTGAAGGAGTACCGGCACGCCGCCGGGTGTGGCGCCCAGGTCCACGAGCGCTTCCGGATTCTGCGGCTCGTTGTCAATCACACGATAACGTGCCACCACATCAGCACCGAGTTTGATCGCCTTTTCGTCATGAGTGGAAGCCCGGTGCATCCCGACCCCGCACAGCAGGGTGATGTCGGCATCGCGCACTCCAGCCTGTTTCAACTCCGCCAGCATTGGCGGGATGAGCAGGAGGTCCGGGCAGGCGCGGGTGATGTCGGTGAACACGATGCAAACCCTGTTTCCAGGTTTTGCTAACTCTTGCAACGGAGCTGACCCGATTGGGCTTTTAAGCGCATCCTTGATTGCCTTGCGGACATCTCCCACAGGCTCGACGGGCAAGGAAACCACTTCTGTGCCTTCCATACCGGCAGACAGAGTGAACTTGATGGATGATTTACTATAAGGGATCTGGTAGATGTGCTTGGGCATGGTGTGGGCGAAGTGAATTTAAAAATGATGAAAATAGCTGGTTTCTATGCCGGCTGACTTTGTTCTATTCTACTACAGGTACTCCAATAGCCGAATTGAAGGGCTTCGCTTCAAACATCCCGAGGGTTGAGAACCTCACCTGCACTTGCACCAGGTGCAAGTGCAGGTTGTTCGATCACTCACCAGGACGCGGCGACGGGATCGCCCAGAGTGCCAATTCCAAAAAGGATTCTGCAAACTCATCCTGGAAAACTCCCTGAGCACGAGGGGCATAATATTGAAAACCGGCAGGCGCCGAGGCGATTTGTCCCCGGCAATCCACCGAAGGCGTACCCGAGTGCATAGCTTCGTCAACATTGCCTGTCACGGTCCAGTCCTGCACGCCATCCACCGCAAAGCCGTATTGCATCTTCTCCCCGCGCAGGATATTCCCGGTGACCACAGCGCCTTGGAGGGTCTTATCCGAATCGGCCGGCCAGCAACCCCATACCCTCGGACCCATGCCCAACCCGATGCGAATCACCGCCCCGGCGGCTTCAATTGTATTGTTGCGCACGATTGTCCCGGTGTAATTGCCTTCATATGGATCGAAATCCACCATGTTGATGCCGCCCAGCAAGGTGCGCGTCTCGGCGCGGATGGTGTTGCCCTCGATCAAGGAACCCGGCGCGCCAAAGATCACAATGCCGCCGTCAGTGGCGTCAACGATTCGGTTGTTGCGCACGGTGGTATTGGTGCAGGCCAGCGAGATTCCGTCCGCCCAGGTCTCGTTACTGCTTCCTGCGGGACCGATCTCATTGTCTTCCACCAACGCATTGCTGCAGGGAGGCGCTGGGGAGGGATGCCCCTGGATGAGTTGCAGGGCGGACCAACTGCGCGGTTCGATGATCCTGACCGCGCGGATCACCTGTCCGCTCGAGGAGCCGCCCGCATACACCAGCGCATCGCCGCCCCTGTACCCCAGGTTGGGGCGGTTGCCATCCATGATCACGTGGCTGAGGACAACATCGGAATAATCACGCATGATCACGGCTGTCGTTAGAGTGGGGGAGACGATTCTTAGAGTGGCGCGCCGATCGTCAGTGGGGAAACCCTCCGTGTAGATCTTCTGGCGGTCTGCACTGATGACAACAGGACCAGTCAGTTCGAATACCGCACCCTGGCATAAGACTGCTCTCTTATCGGGTCCTTTTAGTTTTGCATTGATGGTGTTCTGGTCACCGGAAGCCAGGCAGGTTTCAGATGTTACAACGGGGAGGGGCGTTTCTGTCGGCTCCGGAGGCACCACACCTGCGGTCGGCGTTGTCGTTGGGGGAGGTGGTGTAGCTGTTTGTGATTGTCCAGCGCACCCTGTCGCTAGACCCAAGGCCAGGAAAACAATGAGTACTGACTTTGAATTCAAAACTTGGCTCCTCATGAAACTAAAAATGGGTCGTCGTTCATACTCGAATTCTAATTATTATACGATAAGGAATGTCTGAATTCTAAGCAGACACTACGTCAAGCAGTGAATCATAACTGGAACAAGATCAATCATTCAAGTTTTATAAACAAAGAATCGGGGCCTTTCGTCCCGATTCTTGTTGGTGCGATACATTGATGAGAGATTACGGCGCAGGCGTCAGTGTAGGCACCGGTGTTGGCGTGGGGATGAGAGCCGCATCGGCAGCGGTGTTCGGCATGCCGGCCATCACCCAGCGGACGAACACGTCGATGATGTTGTCCTTCAGCAGCTTGTTGGGCGGCATCTGCGAGACCAGCTCTACTGTCGGGTCGTTCGGGTCCATGAGGGGCGTACCCTGCAGGGTGGTGAGCAGGATGCTGCCGAGGTCGCCGGCCTCCACGACCGGAGCCTCGTCGCCGGAGTTGAGGATGTTATCGTAAGTATCCATCAAGTAGTTGCGGTTCTCCTTGCCGGCGCGGTGGCAGGAGATGCAGTAGCGCTTCACGATGGGCGCGATGTGGACTTCGTAGGATGGGATCTCGCCTTCGGCCAGCGGCGGGAAGAGCGGCTTGAGCGCCTCCGGCGGCATCTCGAAGCGGTCGTCCCAGCTGTAGCGCATGAACGCGACCAGGTAATCGATCTCGCCCTTGCTCAGGCCTTCGGGGTTGTAGGCCTTGCCGAAGGGATTCATACCCGCCTCGGGGCGCCCATAGGCAATGATCTCCGCCATGGAGGCATCATTGATTGTGTAGAGCACGTCCTTGCCGTTGATGGCGCTGATGACCTTGCCCTCCAGCCCCTCGACGCCGGTGATGGTCGTGACCGAACCGTCGTCGCCGTGGCACTCCACGCAGTGGATGGAGTACAGGTCCTGCCCGGCAAAGAACTGCTCCCCTGCCGTGTTGGCGACGAGCACCTCTTCACGGACAGGCGCCGGCGCAACGACCAGTACTGCCCCGGTCAACACGATCATCAGGGCAGAGGCGATGGCCGTCGTCCAGATCATGGCCTTGGTGGAGGTGCGCTTGAAGACGAATGACATCAGGAATAACGCGACCAGGGCTACAAGCGGGATGATCAGCCCGGCAATGGCTTGAAGGATTCCCTCCAGGGTCAGGCCGGTGGGGATGTCGGAGACCAGCGACAGCATGACCATGCCGACCACCGCCAGAACCATGATGCAGAGTGGCAGCACGCGCTTGCCGTAGTAGCGGTTCGGGCTCCGCTCAATGAAGGGCAGGAGGAACAGAACGCCGATGGCAAACACCGGGATGACCACTGTGGCGATCCACTCGATCTTGCCCAGCAGGGGGATCTGCCCGTACAGCGCCAGGAATTTGAACAGGAACAGGAAATACCACTCGGGGCGCGGGACGTAGGAGGTGTCACTCGGATCCGCCTTCGGGTCGGTGGGGATGCCCACAAAGGTCGCCAGTACGGCCAGCAAGACGAAGATGGCCAGCGCCATGATGACATCCTTGAAGATGCTGTCCGGCCAGAAGCGCTCGCCCTTCTGGAGTTCTTGTTCGTACCGTTCGTTGAGTTTTTTCTTGGTTTCGTTGTCCATGGGGCTAATCCTCCTTCGTCGGGAAGTGGGATTCGCCGTGCTTGATGATGAGAAGCAGATGCACGCCGATCAATGCCACGAGCAGCGCGGGCAGCATCCAGATGTGAGCCATGAAAAAGCGCTGCAGCGTGAGCGCGCTCAAGTCCGAGCCGCCGCGCAGGGCTTTGAGGGCAAACTCGCCGATGAAGGGAACACTGCCGGCGATCTGCGTGCCGACCGTGGTAGCCCAGAAGGCCTTCTGGTTCCAGGGCAGCAGGTAGCCCGTGAATCCCATGCCCAGGGTGAGCAGCAGCAACCCAACGCCGATCAGCCAGGTCAGCTCGCGGGGATATTTGAAGGATGCGGTCACGAACACCCGCAACATGTGGACGAAGACCACGATCACCATCAGTGTCGCGCCCCAGTGGTGGATGCCGCGGATGAACCAGCCGAAGGCGACACCGTTCATGATGTAGGTGATGCTGTCGTAGGCGTGGTCGGGCGAGGGAGTGTAGTACACGGTCAGAAAGATTCCGGTCGCGCCCTGCAGCAGGAAAAGGAACAGGCTGGCCGAGCCGAGCGTATTCCACCAGTTGCCCCTCGGCTCAGGCCGGTCGAGCAGGCCTTTATACATGTCATTCAGGCCGAGGCGTTCATCGAGCCAGAGATAGATTTTGTGGAACATGTCAGGCCTCCCCCACAACGATGACGAGGTTGCCGTCACCGTCCACGTTAAAGGCGGCGAACCTGTCGAGCGGACGCGGCGGCGGGCCGTCGATCACGCCCCCGGTCTTGTTGAAGCTGGCGTCGTGGCAGGGGCAGGTGTAGGCCTGTTTCTCCTCGTTCCAGTTGACCTGGCAGCTGAGGTGCGTGCAGCGGCTGGACAGGATGAGGATGTCATTGGGATCTTCAGATGAGCGCAGGACGTACCCGCCGTAGGTGGTGGCGGTCCGCTCCCAGCCGTTGACCCTGGTGATGGTGAACGAAAAGGGGTAGGGTGTGCCGACAGGGATGTCCTCCAGCTTGCCGACAACTACCGAGGATTGCTTCCCGCCTGGTTTCGTGGCCGGGTCGACCAGGTATGCGACCGCAGGAACACCCAGGGCGACCACGATGAACCCGCCAACGGCGGCCGTGGTGCCCTTGATGAAATCCCTGCGGCTGATGCGGTTTGGACCGGACATGCATGCCTCCTGTGACGACCTCGCTTCACCCGGTTCAACCTTATCGGGAGCCGTATGAAGGCAGGGAAAGGCGAGGTTATGTTAGAATCTTCACAATCGCTTCTATGATTATATATGCCTTTCGGTTCTTTATTACAGGATTCATGGAATAAAAAATCCATGTAGAACGTCACTTTGTTTGTAACTGTGGACATGCAATAATTCAAGCTGGCAGCATCACGACAGGAGGAGCCCATGGCGTTAAAACGGCAAGTCGGCTTGAAACAGGGGTTGCGCTATAAGGGAGGCGGGCCCATGCTGGTGTGGGTGCTGCACCGCATTTCCGGCATCGGCATCGCGCTTTTCGTCGGCCTCCATATTCTGGCATCATTCTCCAATCAATTGTTCGGCTGGGACCTCGCAGACTCCATCAACACCATCTACATGTCGCCGTATTTCCAGATCGTGGTGTTCTTCTGCGCGCTGTTCCATGCCATCAACGGCCTGCGCATCACCATCCTGGACCTGTGGCCGCAGTTGATCGAACACCAGCGGGAAGCCATCTGGGTGGAATGGGCGGTCTTCATCCCCATTTTCGGCTTGTCCGTGCTGGTGATCCTCAGCACGGCGGTGGGAGGCTAGCATGGAAAAGACCAAGTCCCGAAGCCTGCCGCTCGGCAAGCGCGGCCTCAACTTCGAAATGCTGATGTGGATCTTCACCCGCCTGTCGGCGCTTGCCATGTACGGGTTGATCCTGTTCGCCATCCTCGGCGCGCTCTACATGGGCGCGCGCTACCAGATGAACCTGGCCGACGTCATGCGCTGGGGGTTCATGCCGAATTCGACTCATGTGCAGAATACCAATGTGCCCGACCTCGAGCCGTGGATGACTTCCTTCTGGAAGCTGACCGCCAGCGCGCTGCTGCTGGTGGCGGTAGCCCACGGAATCCACGGGTTGGTGGTCGTTGCAGATGATTACATCGTCTCCCCTCGCGGCCGGCAGATCGTGCGAATCATCAGCATCCTGCTCGTGCTGCTGTTCTTCCTGACCGGCGCATACGTCATCTGGACCGCATAGGTGCCCCTTATGAACATTCATCAATTTGAAGTGATCGTGGTTGGCGCGGGCGGCGCCGGTTTGATGGCGGGGCTTTACGCCTCCAAGACCGCCAGCACCGCCGTCATCAGCAAACTGTACCCCACCCGCTCGCACACCGGCGCGGCGCAGGGCGGAATCGGAGCGGCGCTCGGCAATCTCGAGGAGGACCACGTCGAGTGGCACACGTACGATTCGGTCAAGGGCTCCGACTATCTCGGCGACCAGGATGCCATTGAGTTCATGTGCCAGGAAGCGATCGACGCGATTTACGAGCTCGAGCACATGGGCCTGCCCTTCGACCGCACCCCCGATGGGAAGATCTCGCAGCGTCCCTTCGGCGGGCACACCAACAACAACACCGGCAGGCCGGTCCGCCGCGCGGCGCACGCCGCCGACCGCACCGGGCATATGATCCTGCAGACGCTTTACCAGCAGTGCCTTAAGAACAACGTCAAGTTCTACGATGAGTTCCAGGTGGTCGACGTGCTGGTCAAGGACGGGCGCACGGTGGGCGCGGTGGCGCTCGACATGGCCACCGGCGAGCTGCACGTGTTCCACGGCAAGACGGTCATCATCGCCACCGGCGGGCACGGACGCATGTGGGAGATCACCTCCAATGCCTACGCCTACTCCGGCGACGGGGCGGCCATCACCTGGCGGCGCGGCATCCCGCTGGAGGACATGGAATTCTTCCAGTTCCACCCCACCGGCATCTACAAGCTGGGCATCCTCATCACCGAGGGCGTGCGCGGTGAAGGAGGCATCCTCTTCAACGGCAAGGGGGAGCGCTTCATGACGAAGTACGCGCCCACCGTCAAGGACCTGGCCTCGCGCGACGTCATCAGCCGGGCCATGTACATCGAGATCCGCGACGGGAACGGAATCAACGGCTCGAACTATTTATACCTGGACGTCCGCCCGGAGGTGGTCAACAAGTACGCCGCCCTCGACGGCCGCACCAACCCCGACGGCTCGCCCATCAATGTCACCGCCGACCAGCTGCTGCATAAGCTGCCCGACATCGTGGACTTCAACCGCGTCTATCTGGGCATCGACCCGATGACCCAGCCCATGCCCATCCAGCCGACCGCGCACTACACCATGGGCGGCATCCCCACCAATATGTATGGCGAAGTGGTCATCGACGAGAAGAACACTGTCTTCCCCGGTCTGTACGCGGCGGGCGAGGTGGCCTGCGTCTCGGTGCACGGCGCGAATCGCCTCGGGACCAATTCCCTGCTCGATCTGGTGGTGTTCGGCAAGTATGCCGGGCTGCGGGCTGCGGAATATGCCAAGGGTGTGGACTACGGCTCCCTGCCGGAGGACCCCGAGGGGTTCGCACGGGAACAGTTCGACCGCATCCGCAACGGCAGCAGCAAGGAGAATGCCTTTGATATCGGGCGCGAGATGAAGAAGGTTATGTTCGACGACGTGGGTGTCTTCCGCACCGAGGAGGGGATGAAGCGCGCGCTGGCAAAGATCGGCGAATTGCGTGAGCGGTTCAAGGAGGTGGGTGTCAAGGACACCGGGCGCATCTTCAACACCGAGTTGATCAACGCCTGGGAATTGGGCAACCTGCTCGACCTGGCCGAGGTGGTCACCTTCAGCGCGCTCAACCGCACCGAGAGCCGCGGCGGCCACGCCCGTGATGATTACGCCCAGCGCGACGACGTCAACTGGCTCAAGCACACGCTCATCTGGCCCGAGAACGGCAAATTCAGGCTCGGCTACAAGCCGGTGGTCATCACCAAGTACCAGCCGAAAGAACGCGTCTATTAGGCAGAGAGGACAACGACATGCAGGTCACTTTAAAGGTTTTTCGCTTCAACCCTGAAGTCGATAAGAAATGGCATTACGAGACCTATGTGATCGAGGCCCAACTCACCGACCGCGTGCTGGACCTGCTGGAGTACGTCAAAGGCTACATTGACGGCACGCTCTCGTTCCGCCGATCGTGCGCGCACGGCGTATGCGGCTCGGATGCGCTGCGCATCAACGGGCTCAATGCCCTGGCCTGCAAGGTTCTCGTCCGAGATCTGGGCGACAAGATCACCGTAGACCCGATCATGGGGCTGAAGGTGATCAAGGACCTGATCGTGGACATGGATCCGTTCTTTGACAATTACAAGAAGATCCTGCCCTATTTCATCAACGAGAGTCCCATCCCCGCCGATGGCCGGGAGCGGCTGCAAAGCCCCGAGCAGCGCGAACGCTTCGACGACACCACCAAGTGCATCCTGTGTGCCTGCTGCACCACCTCCTGCCCGTCCTTCTGGGGTAGCGATGATTATCTTGGACCGGCCGCGCTGGTCACCGCCCACCGCTTTATCTTCGACAGCCGCGACGAAGCCGCTGCCGACCGCCTGCAGATCGTGGCCGAGACCAGCGGGCTGGCGCGCTGCCACACGGTGTACAACTGCACCCTGGCCTGCCCACGCGAGATCCAGGTGACCGTGGCTATTGGGGAACTCAAACGTGCCGTGATGACGGGGAAGGTGGATTAGCGAGTTTTAGTGTAAACAAAACGTCCCGAAGGTTTCAGAAACCTTCGGGACGTTTTATCAAAAATTCCTTCATACCCGTTCGTTCACTGCCTCCACAAAAACCCCTACCATCTTTTCGATATTAATCTCCTCCGCCACAACGCGGTAGGACTCCGCCCCTATGCGCCGCAGCCTCGGCGGGTCGGAGAGCGCTTCCTGCAGCGTGTTTAACAACGCGGGGTAATCCTCATTGGGAATCTGCCAGCCGTTGCCCGGGCGGACGAGGTCGTCCTGGGTACCATCGCCTCGCGCAACGATGACCGGCAGGCCGTAGCTCATCGCTTCCTGAACTGCCAGCCCGCCGGTACCGGGCAATACGAACAAATCAGCAGCGCTAAAGTAGGGAGCCAGTTCCGCGCCGAACTTCGCGCCGGGGAATTCCGTTGAGGGATAGATCTGTCCCGCCAGCGATTCGAGCGCTTTGCGTTCTGGTCCGTCGCCGACAACGACCAGTTTCGGCTGCAAACTCCCCGACAGCGCGGCGCAGGCGCGGATCAAATCATTAAGCCGCTTGCGAGCCTGCAGCCTCCCGACGTAGAGCACGACCGGGTGCCCGTCAAAACCGTTCGCGCGGACCGGCATCCGGAAAGTCGGTGCAGGCGCGGTGGCATTCGGCGCAACGAAGATTCTGTCAGCAGGGTAGCCTAAAGCGGCGTACTGCTCCGCTCCGCGCGCCGAGTAGGATATCAACGCATCGAACTGACGCAAAAACCTCAGGCGGGGACCGCGCCGGAGACTTGCAAACCAGCCTGATGAGGGCGGCGACCCGAGTCCCCAGCCGATGACCGGTTTATTTTGTGTGTGCATCCACTTCATCGCGGAGGATGTCGCCAAGTAGCGCGGATTCGCCTCGATGATGAGCGCGGCGGGCTGCCATTCGCGCAGCCAGTCCATCAACCCGCGCTGGTAACACAGGTAGAACGGACCGCGCAGCAGGTGCAAATTATCCGCGTGAGTCCAGCGAGCGGTGTTCAGTTCCTTGGCAGAGACAATGGATTCGTTGGGTCGCGGTTCTCCTGCAAAGACGCCCAGCCCGCTCGTGCAGGCAGCAGCCAGCGCGTCGAAGAACAGCGCGCGATATACCGGCAGCACACGCTGCACCAGACCCAGCCGGCCATTGAAGGTCATGGCAACGCCACCAGGTAGGCTTTCCAATTGAGCGCGTCCAGCGAAGGCACGCGCGGATAGCCGGGCTTCATCTCGCACAGACTATAACCGGCAGACGTGAGCGACTCCCATGCAGCGCGGGCGGATTCGGGCCCGTGCAGTTCCATCAGCATCACCGGGCGCGCCTCGGCAAGCACATGTACCGTGCCTGGCAGCGCCATCACCTCCCCACCCTCGATGTCCATCTTGACCGCCTGCGGAGGGGGATTTCCCTGCCCGTAGACGAACTCATCGAGCGAGATGCAAGGGACGGTGATCTCGCGCAGGTACTGCTCATCGCGCCCGGCGGAACCCGCGGCTTTACCCATGCCCCCCGAAGAGTGGACAAGGAACTTCACTTCGCCCGCGCCTGCCGCGACCGCGCCGGCGTAAATAATTACCTGGTCGTCCAATCCGTTAAGTTTGATATTGCGGCGCAGGCGCTCCACGTTATCGGGTAGCGCCTCGAAGGCGAATACCTTTCCCTGTGCGCCGGTGAGTTTCGCAATTATTAATGTGACGTAGCCGATATTCGCGCCCACGTCGTAGACAGTCATGCCCGGTTTGATCAACTCTCCCAGCGCGGACTGCATCTCGGGCTCATAGGTACCCAGCCAGAAATCCTTTTCGGTCTGCATGTCGACCAGCATGGGCGTGCCTTCCAAAGCGCCGGCAGCGATGGTTACCTCGCTGAGCCCCGAGGGCGCCGCCTTGTTGAGCGTGCCGCGGATCAGCCCGGCGAGGGGCTTGAGGTTGTAAAGCGCTCTCTTGACCGGGGCAGGCAGGATGCGCGCGAAGAATGCCGCGCTGGAGAGAATGGCTTTTTTCATTTATCCTGAACGTGGGGGGCGGGGTACGCCGGCGATTTGTGGACGTGTACTACTTTCCACCTTCCGTCGAGTTTCACCATCACCCGGCTCTCATTATGTGCCGCAACTTTTACGCCCTCGGCGTCCGAGGTGCTGGCGAGCATAGTGTAGCTGGCGATGGCGGTGTCAGCGTAACGCTGGATGTGCAAATTGGCGAGGTCGATACGGGAGGACTTGCCCTTGCCTTCCTCCGCGCCGAAGAATGTGCCGCGGCTGGCGTTCGACTGCATCATGAATTCATGGAAGGGCAGCCCGTCGATGCGGTGCGGCGTGACCCACCACTCGTAGAGCGTAAGGTCCGCGGATGTCGTTTCGGTATAGGTCGCTGTGTCGTTCTCCCGGATGGACTGCAAATGCTTGTATAAAAAATCGATGATTTCGTTGTCGCTCATCTTGCCTCCTAGTCCAACAACACTTCCAGATATTTATCGACCATGGCATCCAGCCCAAACGCAGATTCGGCCCGCGCCCGCGCGCCCGCCTGATAGCGCGGCAAATCGGCAAGCATCCGCGTCACACCCGCTGCTAGCCCGGCGAGGTTGGGGGTCTCAAGCTTCCAGGGGTCCCCGCCGTAGAAGATGACCGTTCCCGCTTCTGGAGTGACCAGTTCGGGCAGCGACCCCATCGAAAAGCCGGCTACCGGCAGCCCGCAAGCCAGCGCTTCAATGACGGAGTTGGGGCAGGGAGGGTTGATCTCTGCTGAAAAGTAGAAGTGCGCCGAGCGGTCCAGCTCCGGGATGCGTTCGCGCGGCACCACTCCAAGGAAATTCACCGGCACACGGTTGTTATTTTTCCAGTAATCCTTCTGGCTTTCGGCTACCTCCGCTGCGACCACCAGCTCCACCGGTAGAGGCTGGGTCTCTTTGAGTTTCTCCGCCAGTTCCACCGCCCAGGATAACCCCACTTCCTGCCCGTGAGTCAGGCTGCCTTCGACCAGCATGATGCGCACAAGATCTATTGGTTTTTCGCCGGGGCCAGACGGAGAGTAACGCCCCAGGTCGACGCCGTTGTAGATCACCCGGTTGGGGACACGGGTCCGGCCGTGCCAGTCCTCCCACCAGCTCTTGATGAATTCGCTCTGGTAAACCACCCGGTCGGCGTGGAACCGGCGGATGAAAGCCAGAAGCAGGTTGGCAATCTCGGCGCGAATGAACAGGCGAGGGGGCGTGCGGTGCCTGCGATGAAGCCAGTTGATGCCGTCCAGGCGGTGCACCACGCGCACGCCGCGTTTCCGCGCGCGGCGCAGCTGCCCGAGGTCTCGCGTGCCCGAGATGACCAGCAGCGCATCGCAGCGATCGTCCGGGTCGTCGCTGACCTCGACCCCGCTCTTTTGCAGACCGGCAGCCAGCTTCTCGCGGAAGGAGACCATCCCGCCCACGCCGTGCACGCGTGGGACGATGCCGATGCGTGTCATACCGGCGGCTCCCGCAGCCCCAGCTTGCGGGCAGGGATGCCGCCCCAGACTTCGTTCTCGCCGGTGGACTCGAACAGCACCGCGTTGGCGCCGACGATGGTCCCGCGCCCGATTGTGAGCACGCCCTCTTTGCAGAGTACCTTCGCTCCGCTGGCGAGGATCACATCGTCCTCGACTACGATACCCTTGAAGGCAGACTGGTCCGCCGGGCGGTGGATGTCCGCGCGGCCGAGCGTAACGCCGGGGTAAATGCCCACCCGGTTTCCGATGCGGCATTTGGGATGGATGACCACGCCAAAGCCGCCGTGATGCAGCAGGAATCCCTCGCCGATCTCAACGGAACGAGGAATCTCCGCGCCCAGCAGCTTCAGGGTCAGGTAGGCCGGTTTGCCGATCAACGGCCTGCGGCGGGCGCGGACCAGGCTCTCATAAATAGACATGAGACTATTATAACGCTGTGCCAGCTCCGCATGCCCACGGAGGATGGAAATCCATTTTATGGTATCCTTAATCCAATATTCTTCACCGGAGCCGCACATGTACATTGCCTTCGAAGGAGTGATCGGGGTGGGCAAGACCACCCTGGCGCGCCTGCTTCAACCCGCTTTTGAATCAGAGCTCCTGCTGGAGGTCTTCGAGGAGAATCCCTTCCTCTCCGACTTCTATTCCGACAGGGCGCGCTACGCATTCCAGACGCAGATCTTCTTCCTGCTCAGCCGCTACCGGCAGCAGCGCGACACTGTGCACACGGCTTTGTCGCAGGGCAAAACGCTGATCTCCGACTATACCTTCACCAAGGACGCGCTCTTCGCGCGCATCAACCTGCACGGCGACGAGCTGGAGATGTACCACCGGGTGCACGAGGCGCTGGCGGAGAAGATCCCCACCCCCGACTTGACCGTGTACCTCTATGCGGACACAGACATGCTCATGCAGCGCATCACCCTGCGGGACCGGACCTACGAACGCAGCATGGAGCGCGCCTACATTGCCGAGTTGGGCAAGGCCTATGAGGAGTTCTTCGGCAGTCAGAACGGCCCCGTATTAAGAATAGATACCACGCCGTTCGATTTCGTCCGCCAGCCCGAGCATCTTAAGCTAATCGAGACCCGCATCCGCGAATCATTGAAAATGAATCCCTACCAGCCTCGCCTTCTCAGCGTCAACGGGACATAGGAATTCTCATGCGAATTACGCGCAGCACACTGCATAAGATCGCAAAGGATACCGTGGCCCAACGGGTCAAAACGGATCATAACGTGATGGCTGCGCTGCTGGTCGGCTCCGTGCTGTTCGAGGACCCGTTCATCGGCCACACCACGGACGTGGACATCGTCTTCATCTGTTTTAACGAACCCGATACTGCGCGGCAGATCATCAAGCTGACCAACGAGGTCTCGCTTGACCTTTACTTTGTGGAAAGCACCGCCTTCGAGCCTCCCCGCAAGCTGCGCACCGACCCCCTGCTAGGTTATGTGATGTACGACTCGCTGCCGCTTTTCGAAACGCAGCATTTCTTCGAGTACACCCAGGCCATCGTCCGCGCAGGGTTCGACGACACAGCCAATGTGCTGACTCGCGTGCGCAAACACAGCGTTCCCGCCCGCGAGCTGTGGATGGAGCTGACTCTCGGCGGCAACTCGCACCCGGAGGATGTGCTTAAATATCTGAAGGCGGTGTATCACGCCGCCAATGCCGTGGCCGGGCTTAACGGACCGCCGCTGACGGACCGCCGCTTCATACTGGAGTTTGAAGACCGCGCACGGATCATCGGCCGGCCCGACCTGCACGATGCGCTGCTGAACCTGCTCGGCGCGCCGGATGCTGCGCCCGCTGATCTGTTGGCCATGCTCCCCGCCTGGTCCACCGCCTATCACGCAGCCGGGGACGGGGCTGACCTGCTCATCCACCCGGACCGCATCGCCTATCACCGCAACGCACTCGAGACCCTGCTGCAGGGCGACCGGCCGATGTCTGCACTGTGGCTGCTCGTCCACACCTGGGCGGCAGCCTCCGCGTCGCTGCTGGAGTACGGACCGGAGTATGTGGCGTGGAAGACGGTCTTCGAACGGCTCGGCCTGGTGGGCGATGGCCTCGAGGGGAAGGTCGAGGCGCTGGATCGTTTTCTGGACGAGACCGAGGAAATGCTCGACACCATATCTGCCGAGAATGGGCTTTCCTGACCCACCCATGGCGGTATAATCCGGATGTGGTTTGACCACATTTAGGGGCTCAGGGAGCCGGGTTGAATAGACCATTTTCCCCAAATCTGTGGATAAGTGCCTGTAAACTGTGGAGAAACGATTCTTACTGTGGACAAATCGCTCAAGTGTTCGAAAATAGTCCCCTTTGTTCCCCCCAGATTTGGGGGGAAACTTTTACCCCCACCTATGGGTGGATGATCGGTTTTAACCCGCCCGAGGCTGTGGAAAAACTATCCTTTTTCCCTCCCGTCTTTCTCCACAGGGGCTTTTGAGATGACGCGCCTGTTTTTCCGGAGATGTGGGCCATTAGAACACAGGGCAACCTACGGGTGGTATGCTCTTGAGTTTCATCCACACTTTCCACAGGCTCTACTAATACGACTATTAACAAACACTATAATGAATAAGGCTTGAATCAAGGTGTTGAATACAGTACAATCTTATTAAAGAGATGCCCCTCTCAAGTCAACGTTTCATGGGAGAAACGCCATGGATATTATCAAGGTCTCTGCAACCTCCCGAACTTCCGCTGTTGCCGGGGCAATCGCGGGTGTGGTCCGAGAACACAAACATGCCGATGTTCAGGCGATCGGCGCAGGCGCGGTCAACCAGGCGGTCAAGGCGCTGGTGCTGGCCACGGGTTATCTGGAAGGCGACGGCATCCACGTGTATTGCAGGCCTGAATTCGTAGATGTCGAGATCGACGGCAAGGTGCGCACGGCGATCAAGCTGGTCGTCGAACCGCGAGAAAATTAAGAGTGGAGCAAATTTCCGCTGCAGGTTTTTGCCGCGGCGGGATGAACAATGACAGGGCGGGCGAAGGCTTTCTTTGACGATTTCAACAAACGGGCGGCTTGGATGCGCCGCCTTGTTTTATTTTTGCTGATCGGCGGGGGATTGTGGATCGGGGTGACCAGCAGCAGGATGAGCGTTGATGCAAAACCGTTGATGCAGGCTACGCCATTACCCAGAATCGTCATTAGTGAGTTCCGCACGAACGGTACAGGCGGTGCAAGTGACGAGTTTATTGAATTATTTAATGCAGGTGCTGTGCCTGTTAATATTAGTGGTTGGCAGATTAAGGGGTCGAATTCCACTGTTACTCCAGACGTAGTCACCCGGTTTACTATTCCAGCGGGCATTATATTGATGCCCGGTCAACATTATGTTATTGCAATATCTGGATTTACGGTACCAATTACGCCTGATGCAACTTATTCGGTGGATATCTCAGATGATGGCGGTATTGCGTTGGTGTTGCCGCCTCCTGGAGCAGGGACGCCTACCATTGTCGTGGACGCAGTTGGGATGAGTCTGGGTTCGGAATTTAAAGAAGGGATACCCCTGCCAGCGGTTGACCCTTTTGGTGTGGGAAGTTATGAACGATTGTCCGGCGGCGTGGCAGGTAGTTGTCAGGATACGAACAACAACACAGGGGATTTCACCAGCATCCCGTTAGCAGCCCCGCAGAACCTGACCAGTGCTCCCGTTTATTGCGTCCTGACCGCAACTCCCACACCGACTCTTGCGCCGACACCCGTCCCGGCCATGTCGATCATCATCAACGAGGTCGCCTGGGCAGGTACGGTCAACTCCTCTGATGACGAGTGGATCGAACTCTATAATCCCACTTCCCAAGATATTGACCTTAGAGGTTGGCATTTGATCTCGTCAGATAACAGCCCTGATATATTGTGGCCTGTGGGACCGACGCCTTACATTGTTCCTGCAAATGGATATTTCCTTCTTGAACGCAGCGACAACACCACGGTCTCCAATATCGCAGCCGACCATATCTATAGCGGGGACTTATCCAATAACGGGGAGACCCTTCGCCTTTACTCACCCACTGGCAACCTGGTGGATACCGCCAATCTCGATGGGGGCGCCTGGAACGGCGGCACAGGCAGCCCCGGGTATAACAGTATGGAACGCCGGCTGGGTTATACCGACGGCCTGTTTTCTTGGATCGGCAATACAGGTACTGTTTTAAGAAATGGATTGGACGCGTCGGGAAATCCCATCAACGGCACACCGAAAAATGCCAACTGGGCGAATTCCGTCACACCAACAGCCACTTTTATCCCTACGGTCACCCGCACGCCCACGCCTGCGCCGCCGCCAACCATCACGCGGACACCCACCCTCATCAAGGATTTTGTCATCCTGAACGAAGTGCTACCTCACTCAACCAGTGACCTGAACAGCGACGGCGTGGCAGACGTCGGCGATGAATATATCGAGCTGATCAACCTGAGCAATTTCACCGTCAGCCTGCAGGGGTGGCTGCTCGACGACCGGGATTCGTCCACCCGCAGCTATGCCCTCCCGCCGGTGCTGATGAGCCCCGGCCAGAGGCTGGCCTTCTTCGCTTCGCAAACCGGTCAATACCTGAGCGACGGCGGCGACACGGTGGTGCTGATCCGCCCGGGCGGCACGGTGGCGGATTTCCTCACCTACCCGGTGCTCGACCAGCTCGGGCTGGCCTGGTGCCGCATCCCCGACGGCCTGGGAACTTGGTTCTTGGGCTGCATCCCCACGCCCAACCAGGCGAACATCTACCAGCCGAATCCGCTCCCCACGCCGACACCCCTCCCGCAGGCGGGACCCGTGGAAAGTTATTTTTCCGCATGCCCATTATCGAACGTGGACGAGGGCATCCAGCTTGCGGAATGCGACCTTCCGGGGCTGGACATCTGGAACCCCTCCTACTGGGACGCGCCGGATTTCAATACACTTCCCCTGTATTTGGAAAACGAAAATAGTAAGCCTGTTTCGCTGGAGTGAAGCGGGACCAGCCCTCCCCTTAAATATTCATAGTATCTTGTAAAACAAACCCCACCCATCCTCTATTTTTGCAGATGGGTGGGGTTGCGTGGCGCAGGAAGTGTTAAGCCGTGCCCTTTACCACCCAAGCCCTGGCATAAAGGGAAATTGAACCATCATTGCCAATGGGTAACGAAGAGCGAAGTTTATCCTCTAATTTTTGCCGATATTTTTGGTCCATGCTCATCAGAAAGCGAGGTGCTGCGCCGACTTTACCGAGAAATGGCTGCCAATAATCATCAAAGTTTTGAAAGACAGTTTTTATTTCAATGGCTGTTGCCTCAACCTGTCCCAATCCGACTTCTCTGATTAGAGATTCGAGTTGTCCTTTCCGGCAGATCGGGAACCTGATGCCCTCATCGTGCTCTCTGGCATTATTATCAAGTTCCACGGCGGCATCCCAAAAATAACGCAGCATTTGCATGCCATCCGCATAGTCCCAAAGGAATATTCCGATCTTACCGCCGGGCTTCGTTACCCTCAGCATTTCCAGAATTGCATCTTTAGGTTGCGGAACAAAATTGAGAACAAGCCCGGACACCACGGCATCAATGGAATTTGAATCCAGCTCCAAAGATTGAGCCAGACCAACTTTAAAATGCGCGAAGGAATTGGTTATCGAACGTTGCGCGTGTGAAATAAAATCACTGGATGAATCAATTGAAATAATTTCTTTGGGCTGATATGACTCGAGAATAAGCCCGGTAAGGGAGCCTGTGCCGCAACCCACGTCCAACCAAATACGGTTAGGGGCGACGTCAAGCCAACTCAAAAACTTTTGAGCAACGAGATTGCTCCAACGCCCCATAAACCTTTCATAGGCAATCCCGCTTACCCAGGCATCGTTCATGTTTTTCAAAAAACCTCCTATCCTGTTGCCGATTGACCATACTGCCTCGCTCGGGAGGAAGGTCGTAAGGGACCTTCGGCGGTCCAAGGCTGGGGACATCAGATCAATGCCCAGCTGGTGTTGGGCGGCAGAGCAAAGAACCTTGGAACAACTTCCAAGAGAGTAATCAGGTAATGAAGCAGAGGGACTACCGGAAACAATGAGGCATTTGTAACAATCCAGGCAGCAGACCTTTTAGAAATCGCCGGTAAGAAAGCAAACATTCGCCAGGCCACCTTTTGTACAGGTCAAGTCTGGGATCCGGGGAATCAACAATTCAGTCCAGGCTCTTTCCTATGCGTACCACCTCCCTCACCAGTAAATCAAAATCGTCCCGGCGGGTGCGATGGTTGGTATTGGCAACATGCAAGACGAACTTGCCCAGGAGGGTGGTGCCGGAGGGCACCGCGAGACCGCTTTCCTGCAGCTCCTCCAGTATCCGTCGGTTGAGCACATCCAGCGAAGCGTTATCCAAACCTGATCGGAAATAACGAAAGCAGACGACGTTAAGTGTGACCGGGGTGGCCAGTTCCAGCTCCGGAGTGGCTTCCACCAATCTGCCCAGGTAACGGGCTTGGTCAATGTTCTGCTGGATCATGCCGCCATACCTGTCAATGCCGTGCTCCTTGAAAGACATCCAGGCTTTCAGCGCCCGGAATTGCCTTGAGAGCAGGAAATCATAATCGGTCAGGTAGGGGACATCACGGCCGGACAGGCCGCGTTCCCCTTCCCCGTGAGCCAGGTAGGCGGGTGTCAACGAGAAGGTTTCGCGGTGCTCGCGCTCGTGGCGCACCAGTACGCAGCCGATTTCGTAGGGCATGTACATCCATTTGTGCAGGTCAAAGGCGAGCGAGTCAGCCCTTTCCAATCCGGCGACCAGATATTTCGCCGAGGGGACCAGGGCAGCCCAGATACCGAATGCTCCGTCGACGTGAAGCCAGAGGCCCTCCCGCACACAGAGATCGGCCAGCGCTTCCAGGTCATCGAAAGCCCCGGTATTGGTGGTTCCCGCCGCGCCGACCACGCAGAAGGGCAGATTCCCATCTGCGCGATCACGAGCAATGGCAGCTTCGAGGGCGCGGATGTCCATGCGAAATTGCCCGTCGACCGGCAACAGGCGCAGCGCCTGGCTCCCCAGGCCGAGCAGCTCGGCCGTCTTCTGGATGGAGCTGTGGATCTCCTGGGAAGCGTACAACGTCATCTGGTGCGGAGCGGAGCGCAAGCCCTGCTGCCGCAGGTCGAAGCCGGCCCTCGAGTTGCGCGCAACGGTCAGACCGATCAGATTGGCTGCCGAACAGCCGCTGGTCAGCAGACCGCTGGCTGAAGCGGGGTAGCCCAGCATCTCCTTAAGCCAGTTCAGGACCTGGTGTTCGACATACAGAGCACTGTGATAGGACATGTCCCCGCTATTGGTGTTCATCGAAGAGGCCAGCAGGTCGGCCAATGCACCCAGGATCGTCCCAGTGCCGAAGACCCAGCCCCAAAAGCGCGGGTGGATGTTGCCGATCGGATATGGCAGGATGTAATCCAGGAACTCCTGGTAGATCTCCTCCGGCGCTTGCGGGTCGACCGGCAGGGATCCCTCGAAATAGGCCTTGACGTCAGCAGGTGCGTGTCGCCACGGCGGGCGCTCCCGGACCGTTCTCGTGTAATCGAGCATATCGTCCACCATTCGATGGGCGAGTGCCCGCATGGATTCCCAATCCTGGGGATCCAGGTTTTTTTCAGAGACAGGCACATTTTCTTGTGGCATTTTTGGCTACATCCTTTTTAGTGAACAGCCAATTCCCTTAGAAAAGCGGGGGGTTATTTAAATTCCGTTTTTTTACCACGCGTCCTCAGCACCCTCCCCAGCTCCGCCGTAGACAACAAGGTTTCACCTGCGCCTATGCAGCGCACTTGACTTCCTCAACAAAGCTGCAAAGCTCGCCCATGGTTTGCGGTCGTGAAGCATCCTTGGCGTTCATTTTTATGGTCCTCTTATGACTAAGAGCTTACCTCGCGTTCTTAGCCGGGGTGCCGCTGCGTGAGGCGCGGATTGAATTTTTCCTAACTCAATGCCCATAATAATCAAGCACCTCGGTCGCTCTTTCCGTTATGAAGGCATTGGCGCAGTCCCTTTTCCCGATTGAAACGGTGGTATTCATGGATTTCTCAAGTTCCCAGAAACCGCCGTCCTTCATCCTGGATCGCAACAATTCCAACGAGTGTGCTATTCTCCTGTCGCGTACTTCTTCTCTTGCCAACAGCCACAATATTTCTAGAAGATCACTCTTATAGAAATTGGGAAATGTAAGCATGCCAATATCACGGTGAAGGAATTTGTCACTATTGTGGGACCTGAAGCACACTTCGTGGTGTAAAACAAAATCGATACAATTTTCGATGAGTTGTCGTGCTTCCCTGGTCCTTTGGGTTTTTGGAATGAACGAAATCCCTTTGAGCAATTTTGTCACGCCCCAATAACAGGTATGCTTTCCGTAGCAGGAATTGTTTGAGCAGTACGGATATGACTTCGGGGTCTTGAAATCGCCGTCGTCAAAGCGCTGGTATGCGGCGAAAAAACCGATGGTTTTATCCAGTGATTTCGAATGAGGTGTCCCGAAATAATGGTGGAGATAGAGCATGTTGCCGTTCAGGCAGGGAATGGGAAAATGACTCATGCCCGGCAGCCTGAAAATCCCGTGTTCAGGATCATAAAAATGCTCAGTGATAAGTTGTATGGACGGTCTGATCTGCGGGAGATCGACAGGCGCTTTGATGTCCGCGAGCAGGAGCAGGGTCCATAACGTGGATTTGAAATTAGGCGAATAGTACAAATACTCAGGGCGCTCACGGGCCTGTTTCTCATTGAATCCCCACCGGAACGAATCATCCTGTTTGGAAAGGATTTCTTCGATGATGTGCTTTCGGATCTCTGCGATCTCTGAATACATAATTTAGTTTGTAACTGCTCAGCCTGAATTAGATAGAAACGCTATAGGTGGCACAAAAGATGAGCCTTCCGGTTTTGATAGCCTATATGGTGGCCGAACCTGTGGCGGATTTTCGCCTTCAGCGTATGCGACCACTATATGTGGCGGTGTCGTAACCATGCCTGAGTAGTAACTTTAGTTTTTATATAAAGCCGGGTACAGGTCTGGCGTCTCCCTACAAAGCCTGCACCACAGGAATGATCTCCCGTCCAAACGTCTCCAGCGGTGTGATTTCATGCACATTGGGCATATTGAAGATTGCCTGTTGAATGCCAAGGCCGGCCAGCGCGCGACATTGTTCGATCACATCGGACGCGCTCAGTTGACCGGGTGCGAGATGGACGGTACCCAGCGTGGTCTTCTCGATCTCGTCGTAGTCGCGCAAAACCGTGTCGCAGTGCCGCTTTAACACGTCCAGCTTGGCGCGGATCCCATCGGTCCCCATGCGCGCAAACAGGTTGCAGGCATCGGCATATTGTGCGACCAAGCGCAGCGTCTTTTTCTCACCGGTGCCGCCGATCAGGATGGGCGGGTGAGGCTTTGACAAAGGCTGCGGGCTGTTGAGCGTTTCGGCGAGCTGGTAATGCCTGCCGGTATACGGCCCGTTATCACCCGACCACATCTGTTTGGCGATCTGAAGCGTCTCCTCCAGCCGTTGGAAGCGCTCGGCCACCGGCGGGAAGGGAACACCCAACCCTGTCGCCTCCCGTTCATTCCATGCCGCACCAATACCCAGGTAGGCGCGCCCGCCTGAGAGCACATCCAGTGTGGTGACGGTCTTGACCAGAATACCAGGGTGGCGGTAAATCACGCCGGTCACCAGCGTGCCCAGTTTCACATTCTTCGTCAGGCCTGCCAGGTAGGCCAGCGTGCTGTAACCTTCCAGCATCTCATCTTCCGCGGGGCCAAGACCCATCGCACGGTCCCGGCTGCCGATCTGGAAGAAATGATCCATGACCCACAGGCTGGCAAACCCCGCCTCGTCAGCAGCACGTGCGATTTCTGCCAGTTTACCGGCGATGCCCTCCGGGCCGCCGTGCCAGGTGAAATTCGGAATCTGGAGTCCAATTTTCATTTTATTGTCCTTTGCTGATGACCGGTCTCTGCCAAATCATCTGTCTTCGCGGCCATGATGAAATCGTTATTGTGCAGCCCGTGAATGATATGTGTCCACCATTGCACCGTGACCTTTCCCAACTCTGTCACGATCAGCGGGTGGTGATCCTCTTCTTCGGCGATCGCGCCAATTCGGTTCGTGAAACTCAGCGCTTCGGCGAAGTTCTTGAGCTTGAAGACGCGCTCGAGCCGCCTGACCCCGTCCGCATCCTTGACCTGCCAGCCGGGGACGAAGGGCATCAACTCGTCGATCTGTGCGTCGGTCAGGGGCGGCTCGCCGCCTCGACAGGGAACACACTTTCCTCTGGCAAAGTAATCCATCATTAACTTTCCTCTCGACTGATTAGAGCGGCAACGTGATTATTTTTTCCGGGGGCAGGAATCGGTTGGCAAAAATTACAGTCATCATTTTTACACCGGCGATAAGCATCGGATAAGGGGCCATGCTGGCAGCCAGGGTTTCATTTGAAGCAAACTTGACTTTACGTTTCTCTTCATTGACCTCCATCTGCCGTTTCATTGGTGCAAGCTTTTGGGCATAATAAGATATGGCTTTTGTACCCCTTTTTTCAGAATCTAAAATAGCCTGGATGGCAAATCGGGCGCTCAAAGCAGCGTTGTCCATGGCCACACCCCGGTAAGCATCTAATAACCCGGCTGCATCTCCACACAGGAGAATATTGCCTTCCCCAAGGTAAACACCGCTTTTCAGGGGCGAGGCAAAGCCTTCTCTGCGCACAATTTCGCCTTTGAAGTTGTACTTTTTACAAACATAGGCATAAAACCTGTCAGCGTAGTCTTTTGCAGGTTCATTCTCCGTACCGGTGCCGATGACCCAAAGATCGTCTTTCTTGTAGATCCAGGCAAACATCATGGGAGCGTATTCTTTGATATTGACCATATATAGGCCGTTGGGATCCAGATCACCTTCTCCGATGCAATAGTAATTCATGGTCCCCCCAAGTGCTTTTTTTGCATAGTCATCGGGGTGTAGTGTCTTCCTGATTTTGGATGACATTCCATCCGCTGCAACGAGATAACGGGTGAATATCTCTCTGGATTCTGTACCTATCTGTACTTGAATTCGGATACCATCTTTCACTTCTTCGAAATCAATCATCCGGGTTTGATCTTGAAATATTGCCCCTTCTTCCACCGCCAGATCATTTAACCAACGGTCAAAGGTGGAACGCCAGAAGTTATAGACTTTCATTTTGGCGTTGACGGTTTTATCGTCGGGTGTAATGATATTGATATTAAAAATTTCATTCGTGCAGAGTTTTTCCCTGGGGATCGGCCTGCCGACCAGTTTCTCAAAATAGCCAAATTGAATACCTGAGCATGGTTTATTACGAGGGGTTTTCGCCTTCTCGATCAATAAACTTTTTAATCCGTTTTCGGCTGCCAAGCGCGCCGATATTGAACCTGCAATTCCTCCACCCACGGCTACAACATCATATTTTTCCATTTTGAAGCCACTCCTTATTTGACAACTTGAACCCATCCACATCCTTGACCTGGCAGCCGGGGACGAAGGGCATCAACTCGTCGATCTGTGCGTCGGTCAGGGGCGGCGAACCGCCACGACAGGGAACGCATTTTCCATCAGCCAGGTTAACTATCGCACGCTTCCTTTCTTTACCTGTAAACACAACCTGGGTTTTCCCTTACTCATTATTTCAGGGACTGGCACTCATGTCAACGGTCTATATCCGAGCAGCACCCTTTCGTGTGAACGCTGTCTCGGGCAGCGCTCGTGCTTTTTTATTTCAACAGCAGTTTTGTCAGTGTCTTTGCCAGCCAGTGTCCGTATTGATCGCCTGACCAGCCCCGGTCGATGGTTAACAGACTGTAAACTTCGGCGCTTGAGATCGCCCAAACCGTTTCGGCTGCCTCGCCCGGCGTGAGGTCCGCCTGTAATGAACCATTTACAGTGAGGTATCGGATAAATTCTTCCATTCCATGAACACGGCCATTAAGCAGGTTTTGAAGTATCTCCGATATATCAGGCTCGGTTTTGGCTGCAACGCGCATGATTCCAAAGAGCGGCGCCATCCGCCCCATGATCTCCTGCATGTCGCGTGCAAACAATTGAATTTGGCGCTGTTGGTCTTTTTCCTGTTGAACCGCTTGAGGCCCCGGACGTTGCAGGAGGGGAACAGGTTCGTCATCTCCAACAATTGAAAAATCGACAAGCCTCAAGAGGATCGCCCGCTTGCTCCCAAAGGTTGCATACACTGTTTCCACGGAAACGCCCGCTTCCTGTGCAATCGCATCGATGGTCGCACCCGAATAACCGCGTTCGATGAATAGCTTACGAGCCGCTTCGACAATTTGACGGTTGGTCAAACGCGCCTGCTCTTTGCGCCGGCTTGAGTTATAGGTGCGTTTGGTCGGTTTTTCCTTGCTCATTTTAACTTGACAATCCTTGTCTAATTTGATATATTAGATACAGTAATACTATATCTAATATAGTTACACTGCTATTAAGTAGTGTACATCTCCCCACCGGCTTTGTCAAATGGATGGGTGCCTAATTTGTAAAGGAGAATAAAAAATGGAACAAAAAACTGATCATGCTACGGTGGTAGTGAATCCATTTGTGATCTATCTTGGGCTGGCCGCTGCTGCGATATTGCTTCAACGAATCCTGCCGCTGCCCTTCGTTTCCCAAAGCACAGCCCGTGTATTGGGCGCGTTTCTTATTGCCCTGAATTTTATGTTTGGACTGCCTGCCCTGCGGGGTATGCTGCAGGCGAAAACATCGCCTAACCCCCACCGACCATCGACCGTGCTGGTGTTGTCCGGGAATTATCGCTTCACACGAAACCCGATGTACATTGGACTAACGCTCATGTTTGCGGGCTTGTTAACGTTCTTTGAGATTTCATGGGGTTTGCTGTTCGTCCCTTTGGTGGTGTGGTTGATCACCGTCTGGGTCATTGTTCCGGAGGAAAAGTATTTGGAGAAAAAATTTGGTAATGAATATCTGCTCTACAAATCAAAGGTAAGGCGTTGGATTTAGCTACAACGGATGCTTCTCTTTTCAAATCATATAAGGAGAGATATCATGTCAGAAGAAAATAACAAGCTAGTTTTTCGGCAATTGATCGAGGAAGGTTTTAATAAAGGCAACCTGGGCGCATTGGATGAAATTTACTCACCAGGTTTCATCGAGCACCAGGACGGAATAATGCCCCCGACGATGGAGGGATTAAAGGGAGCAATCATCAGTCTTCGCGCGCCCTTCCCTGACCTAAATTTGACCATCGAAGAGATAACAGCCAGCGGAGATAAAACCTGGGCGCGCATCACTGGTCGCGGGACACATCGAGGGTCATTCATGGGATGACCGCCAACGGATAAATCCTTTGCCATCACCGTGATAGATATATGCCGCTTCGAGAATAACAAGATAGTCGAACATTGGGGCGTTGCCGACCGGCTCAGCATGATCGCACAGCTTGGTCTGTTGCCGCAACCACCGCAGGGAAAATAAAACCGCCATAGCTTGATGTCGTTGATCGCAACGACCCACGCCTTGCATGTACTGTGCAACCGAATAAGGTCAAATAATAAAAAGAGCATCCCTCTGGTTTTTGAGAGATGCTCCTTGGCTTCGAATATTTTTTTAGGGCCGGTTTGTTTTGGGTTATGGACAAACACTACCGGGTGAAGGCACACAAACCGTTGGTACGATTTCCGGTTGTTTTGACTCCTTGGTTGGCGTCGCAGGGATAACGCATGCAGCACCGTCATACATAAAGTCATTCACGACAATATCATTAATCGAGACCTTGATGTTCGCAGGGAAAACGACAGAAGGAGGATATGAACATAATAACAATGATGAATTCGATTCGTTGACCGTGCAAACCATCGGCTCGCCATTGATGGTCACCTGATGGCTGA
>Ga0315283_10000609_pt1 | contig 26803 bp, 29 predicted proteins | sample YL17G09_0_MG_FD_204541 | JGI IMG/M metagenome (GOLD analysis project Ga0315283, IMG submission 204541) | Sediment microbial communities from Yellowstone Lake, YNP, Wyoming, USA - YL17G09_0 | ecosystem: Environmental > Aquatic > Freshwater > Lake > Sediment | place: USA: Wyoming | collected...
GGTGTCCAGGGTGAAACCGGTGTCCAAGGAACTACCGGCGTTCAGGGAACCACTGGTGTCCAAGGAAATACTGGTATTCAGGGTGAAACTGGTGTCCAAGGCTCCACAGGCGTCCAAGGCTCCACAGGCGTCCAAGGCTCCACAGGCGTCCAAGGCGTAACTGGTGTCCAGGGTGAAACTGGTGTCCAGGGTGAAACCGGTGTCCAAGGAACTACCGGCGTTCAGGGAACCACTGGTGTCCAAGGAAATACTGGTATTCAGGGTGAAACTGGTATTCAGGGTGAGACCGGTGTCCAAGGCGAAACGGGTGTCCAAGGAGCCACTGGGGTCCAAGGAACTACCGGCGTTCAGGGAACCACTGGTGTCCAAGGTGAAACAGGCGTCCAAGGAGCCACTGGGGTCCAAGGAACTACCGGCGTTCAGGGTGAAACTGGTGTCCAAGGTGAAACAGGCGTTCAAGGAGCCACTGGGGTCCAAGGAACTACCGGCGTTCAGGGAACCACTGGTGTCCAGGGCTCCACAGGCGTTCAGGGAACCACTGGTGTCCAGGGCTCCACAGGCGTTCAAGGAACTACCGGCGTTCAGGGCTCCACAGGCGTTCAAGGAACTACCGGCGTTCAGGGTGAGACCGGTGTCCAAGGCGAGACTGGTGTCCAAGGAACTACTGGCGTCCAAGGTGAGACCGGCGTAGACGGCCCAACAGGTGTTCAAGGAGCGACCGGTGTTGTCGGAGCCACTGGCGTCCAAGGAACCACAGGTGTCCAAGGCTCCACTGGCCTCCACGGTGTCACAGGCGTTCAGGGAACCACTGGGGTCCAAGGAACCACAGGTGTCCAGGGTGAAACTGGCGTCCAAGGAACCACAGGTGTCCAAGGCTCCACTGGCCTCCACGGTGTCACAGGTGTCCAAGGCGTAACTGGTGTCCAGGGCTCCACCGGTGTCCAAGGCGAAACTGGCGTCCAAGGCGAAACTGGCGTCCAAGGCGAGACTGGGCTCCAAGGCGAGACTGGGCTCCAAGGCGAAACAGGCGTCCAAGGTACTACCGGCGTAGATGGTGCCACAGGCGTCCAAGGCTACACTGGTCAAGGCGAAACTGGATATCAGGGTGAGACTGGGGTCCAGGGTACCACAGGTATTTCTATCCCTGGCTCCACCACACTGAATGACGCTTACACGAATGACGCCAACCCTGACGCCGTTATTACCACTACGTTTACGAACGGATCGGTGATAATAGCTGGTTCGGAAAAACTGGAAGTCACAGCTACCGGTGGATTAGAGACCAATCTTCTGTACCGAGTTGACGGCTCTAGCAAGATCCTTGAGCAGTACAAAGGTAGCTTGACTCTTACAGCTTCCACAACGGCGGTACTGGCTGCTCTTACTTTTGCTCACGCTTCTTACAACGGCCTAATGATAGAGTACAGAATCAAAGAGGCCACTACTAACGACGTCAGAATTGGTATTTTGATGGTTGCTACTGATGGCACCACTGCTCAGATCACAGATACATTCACCGAGACAGCCTCTGTGGGTGTTACCTGGACGGCAGCTGTTAACGGAACCAATGTCGAACTTACGTACACGACAACAGCAAACGCCAAGGTTATGCATGCTGATATGAAGCTGTTCTTAGCTTAGTTAACTTCTAGGGAGGCCCTAGTGGCCTCCCTCCCTGCTGTCGCTACCAAATAATTAAGAAAAGAAAGGGCTTACATATGGCAACTAACTTCTTGGTCTTAGGTAATGGCTTTCACATCCAGTCTTTGTCGTCCCCACCAAGCAGTCCAGTAAACGGCGATGTTTATTATGATTCAACGCTTGGTACCTTTAGATTTAGGGAAAATGGTGTTTGGGTTAGCGTGACCGTTGGTGCCACTGGTGTCCAAGGTGCCACCGGTCTTACTGGAACCACTGGCGTTGATGGCGTTACTGGTGTTGCCGGTCAAACCGGAGTTGCTGGCCAGACCGGTATAGACGGCACTACCGGTGTCCAAGGTGCCACTGGGGTGCAAGGTGAAACCGGTGTTGATGGAGCGACTGGGGTCCAAGGCTTCACTGGCGTGCAAGGCAACACTGGGGTCCAAGGTGCACAAGGCAATACGGGCGTCCAGGGCAATACAGGCTTCGGAGTTGCTGGTGCTACTGGTGTTCAGGGCAATACGGGCGTCCAGGGCATCACTGGTCTTGGCACTGTTGGAGCGACTGGTGTTCAGGGAGTCCAAGGCAATACGGGTGTCCAGGGCACTACAGGTTTAGGAACTGTCGGAGTGACCGGAGTACAAGGTGTCCAGGGCAATACAGGCATCCAAGGCGTCCAGGGCGATACGGGTGTCCAAGGCTCCACTGGCACTCAGGGCCAAACTGGGATTGTTAGTGGACTGGGGATAGATGTTGCGACATTCCTAGCTACTCCATCGAGCGCAAACCTCGCAGCGGCAGTAACCGATGAAACAGGTACCGGAGCCTTGGTATTCGGCACAAGTCCCACGTTTACTATTTCAATACGAATCCCAGAGGGCTCAGTATCCGACCCGGCTATAACCTTCGATACCGATGACACCACAGGATTCTATACTGATGGAACCGGTGCAATTGTGTTTGGGTGCATTGGGTTCGAAGCTGGCCGCGTCGACAACGGTACTTGGTCGTTCGGTGTTTCAGGGGGCTCTGAAACTCATGTTGTTTATGGCTTACTTGAAATAACCCGTCCGGGTGTCGGTAAGTTTGGGCTATTCCCATCTGGTGGCGACTCATACAGCGATGCCTATGGGTTCGATGCTAGTACTAACGGAGGCTTTATATGGAGGTCAAGACGCTCCGATGGGACAAATGTTTTCACATTAGGCTCTGCAAGCAATACAGGTGTTTGGACGTTTGGCGCAGTAGATGTTGCTGCAGTTGTAACAGGGAAAAATTCAGCGGCAACCGCATCATCAACTAAACGAGTATTTGATGCTCAATACACCGTGGATACCGACTGTACTGGTGGATACTTCTATGCATGCAAGAACCTTTCAGGCACGGTTATCGGACGTATTGAAGCTGCCAGCAACACTACCACCTCTTTCACTGGCTCCTCTGATGAGCGGCTGAAGCAAAACCCAACAAGCTTTAGTGGTCTAGAGCTAATAAAGCAGATGATTCCTCGTGAATATGAGTGGAAGTCAAACCCAGGCAGACGCCAAAAAGGTTTCTATGCTCAAGAACTATATGCCGTGTTCCCGGACGCCGTTTCGGTCGGCTCCGATGACCTTACTGAAGACGGTAACCTGGAAAACCCTTGGGGTATCGACTACGCAAGGCTCACGCCAGTTTTGGTTAAGGCGGTCCAGGAGCTAAAGGCAAAGAATGACGCCTTAGAAGCCCGACTCGCAGCGTTGGAGAGTGTATGATTAGGGTACTCCTCCTAGCCTTACTCTCCCCCTAAAGGCTGAAGGGGCATCTAAGGATAATCCGACTAATGGGACAGCAGTTCTTCAGATGTTATGAGGGTACTTAACAGTCTATAACGTATGAGATATTAATATGGCAACTAATTTCTTGGTCCTAGGTAATGGATACCACGTCGAGTCTTTGGCATCTCCTCCTAGCAGTCCAGTAAACGGCGATGTTTATTATGATTCAACGCTTGGTACCTTTAGATTTAGGGAAAATGGTGTTTGGGTTAGCGTGACCGTTGGTGCCACTGGTGTCCAAGGTGCCACCGGTCTTACTGGAACCACTGGCGTTGATGGCGTTACTGGTGTTGCCGGTCAAACCGGAGTTGTTGGTCAGACAGGTGTCCAAGGCCAAACAGGTGTGGTTGGGGCCACAGGAGTTGCCGGTCAAACCGGTATCCAAGGCGCAACCGGAGTTGCTGGTGTCACAGGAGTGGACGGAGTTACCGGAGTTGCTGGTGTCACAGGGGTTAATGGTGCTACTGGCATCCAAGGCACCACCGGCATCCAAGGTTCTACTGGTGTCCAGGGAGTCACTGGCCTCATAGGCGGCACAGGCGTCCAAGGCACCACAGGGGTTGACGGAGTTACTGGTATCCAAGGTGCCACTGGGCTTATCGGAACCACTGGCGTTGCCGGTCAAACCGGAGTTGCTGGCGAGACTGGTGTCCAAGGCACTACCGGCCAAGGAGCTACCGGAGTTGTTGGCCAAACTGGTGTTGCCGGTAGTACTGGTGTCGCAGGAGCAACAGGAACCCAAGGCACCCAGGGCCAGACAGGATTAGTTGGTCCGTTATCCGGAGCAGTTTATGTCCTACACCAGACAGCCTCTGATATTAGTGGCTATTTTGCGATGACTCGTGACGTTACTGGTGATGCCGAGGCTACTGTCTCCGCAGCTGTTGATTCTGGAACCGGAGAAGTACTAGCTAAAGCCTTTGCTTCTCCCTCCGGTGATCCAAACACTGACACTATCATTAACGGTGTTTATGATTTTAACTTGTGGGCTCAACAAGATGATGCGGCTGGTGTCACTCAAGTAATTGGCAAGATATACAAAAGGGCTTCTGGCGGTACTGAAACCCTACTGCTTGGTCCAACTAGTGCTGAGCTGATTGGGACAACGCCAGCTAACGTGAATATTTCTTACAGTGCATTGCAGTTTGACTTAGATCCAACTGATCGATTAGTAGTTAAACTCTACGCAGTTACTACCAATGCAACAACGATAAACGTCACATTCTACTTAGATGGCAATTCCAGAACCTCACATGTTCATACACCTGTTATATCGGTTGGGCCACAAGGCAGTACTGGTGTCCAAGGCAGTACCGGTGTTCAGGGCATACAAGGCGTTACTGGTGTTGCAGGAGCCACCGGTGTTGCGGGCGCTACTGGTGTTGCAGGAACAAACGGCAGCCAGGGTGCCACCGGTGTTGCAGGAGCCACCGGTGTTGCAGGAACAAACGGTAGCCAGGGTGCCACCGGTGTTGATGGGGCCACTGGTGTTGCCGGAACAAATGGAAGCCAGGGGGCCACTGGTGTTGCCGGAACAAACGGGAGCCAGGGTGCCACCGGCGTTGCCGGAACAAATGGAAGCCAGGGAGCCACCGGCGTTGCCGGAACAAATGGAAGCCAGGGAGCCACCGGCGTTGCCGGAACAAATGGAAGCCAGGGAGCCACCGGCGTTGCCGGAACAAACGGGAGCCAGGGAGCGACTGGTCTAACAGGTGCCACTGGTCTGACTGGCGTTACCGGTGTCCAAGGTACAACCGGTCTTACTGGTGTTACTGGTGTTCAGGGCTCCACAGGCATAGCAGGACCTTATACACTAAAAACAGCCACATACACTGCTGTCTCTGGTAATATAATTTTGGCTGACACCTCTGGTGGTGTTTTCACTATCACGCTTCCTGCTAGCCCATCAGTTGGTAACGTGGTGATATTTTTTGATATAAAGAACACTTGGTTAACCAACAACCTGACCATAGCAAGAAATGGCCAGCTGATCTTCTCATCAGCAACTGATCTAATTGCTGACTCCAGTTATTCTCGTCTGGAATTGATCTTTGCTGGTGGTTCGGTCGGTTGGAACGTATTTTATAACTGATGACTGGTGGAGCTAACGATGACTAACCTGTCTGTTATTAGGTACAGAGCGCCAGTAATAAAAATTACTCTTTGTTCGCAGCTTAGTAGGACCAACCAGAATTTTGGGTCTCCAATATCGTATTCTTTTGTCCCACAACCAGACGACAACGCTGCCACTATTCCGGCTCTTATTGCCACTACCACCTACTCAGGAGTCGGAGTGGTAACTACGCTAGCTGGGTCTGCCCCGGCGGCTGGCACCAACGTGGCTTCCTCAGGAGGACTGATCTTTTCTGGGTCGTTTCCTTCGTCTAGCTTTGATCCTAAGACTGCTAAGACTTATGCTGATACAGCCGGTGTGCTTAGTAACGTTGGGTACCTGTTTACTATTGCCACCACCTTTTCCACCGGGATGCCATCGGCTGGTGCCACGGCTGTTCTTTATTCAGATACTGGCTCACCAGCGTGGGTCGGAATTTCTGTTCCATTAAATGGGTCGTTTAGGTTAGACCCTAATCTATTCGTAGCTGGTGAAGTGCTAAGAGTTAGGGTTACTCCAGCAGCTCCTAGCGCCCACTTAATAGGGTATTCCAACGAAATACCTTTTAATGGCGGTGTAAAGTTTAAAAGAGCAGCAAGGACCAACTGCTCTTCTGGTGACAGTAATGCCACTGTCACTGGCACTACCAACTACATCTGGTTTAGTGGACAGCGGGGGTCGACTTTTATCAAGTTATTTAGGATGAATAAGTCTACAGAAGTGGTTGAACAAGTAGTTAATAACAGAGGGGACAGCGTCACCGATGCTACTTTGGTTTTGGGTGCAATAGGTGATGTGGTGTTTTTTGCGAATAACACCACAACCGGTGGAAACAAATTGTTCTCCATAACTGAATCTCTGGTCATAACTCAGTTAAGCAACCACACCAATAACCAAACTACTAGCGACAGTATTGCGTTAATTACGCCTGTTGATAACCGTGACACAATCCAGAGCACATCAACGCTATTTTTCAATAGCAACCTGTATTTTACCGCTCTTAACTCCTCAGGCACTGGATTCAGAAAGCTATTCAGAGTTAACGGTTCCGGAACCATCGTCCAGGTCACTAACACTAACGGAAATCAGGCTGTTGCTGACATGGCCACAGCTTCGGTAACAGTGTTCAATGGTGCTCTTTATTCAGTCCAAAATAACGCCAGTAACGTTATAAAACTATTTAAGATCACTAGCGCAGACGTTGTGACGCAAATCGGAGACCACAGGAACGCCGCCGCAACTTCTGATGCGATTGTTCTTAGGCGAGCTACTACTAATTTTATGTATTATGTGGCTAATAACAGCACCGGTTTCCTGAAAACTTATAGAATAAACACTTCAGATACACCAGCCCAGATCCTAAATCTGGCTAACAACCAGGGCGCTAGCGACAGCTATAACACCACAACGCAAGGTTTTGCAGCTTTTAACGAGTGCTTCTACTTTTATGGCGGCTCACCCACTAGGCTGTATAAGGTAAACGATGCTGGAACCACATTGATAAATGTTGGTTCGCCGTTCGTTGAGAATAACCTTGGTGGTTCCGGAGATTCCAACCAAGCAACCATGGGTGTTGTTGGGAGTAGATTGTTTATCTCCATGATTGGTCTGGACGGAGCAATGGGATTATTTTATATAACCACCTCATCAGACACTTTGGTAAGAGCTGATCAGACTAATCCGATTACGACTATTCAGTCACACCAGTTCGATACTTCGTTTACGGCATCCGGTAGGGACTTTATTTGCATGACTGGTGTTACCGAAGGGATGTTTGCCAGAGCCTTCTACGAAGTTCTGTCTGGTGGCAGACTAAGACAATTGGCCGCTAACAACACTGGCACCTTCACACTTGTGGCAGGAGTTAAGGGCCACGTTAGCGGGTCTGATATTTGGTTTCCTATTACTGGGTTTTATAACGGCTTAAACGTTATAGTAAAAATGACGTTGTCATAAGGGTGTTGATATGACTAACTTATCGGTACTAAGATATAGGGCACCAGTGGTGACTCTTTCGGTTGATCCAATTGTTCCCAGAGCCACCAACGTATCGGCACCAGTGTCGGAATATTTTATAGCACAACCTGATGGGTATTCAGCTACTTACCCAGCGTCTATTTCAGTAACAACCGTTATCGGCACTGGTGTCAGCCCAGCATTAGGTGGCTCTACTCCGGCAGCTGGCGCTAATGTGGCATCGTCCGGCGGATTATCGCCGTCTGGCTCCTTTGGGTCGGCAAGTTTTGACCCATTGACCACCAGGAGTTACCCAGACTCGTCTGGCGTTTCGGTTTGGACTGGATACACGTTTTTGGTAACCACCACGTTTTCTCCAGGAATGTCGTCAGCCGGTGCCACAGCTGTGCTGTATTCAGACACTGGTAGTCCTACTTGGGTAGGAACAGTGGTACCGATTAATGGTTATTTTCGCCTTGACCCCAGTGTGTTCACTGTTGGGGACGTTGTGAGAGTTAAGGTCACACCAGCGGCCCCAAGCGCCCACCTGATTGGATATTCTAACGAAGTTTCGTTTAGAAACGCCGGGATTAGCATTAAGAGAGTGTCCAGAACTAGCGCTTTATTTTCATCAAATACAGTAACAGCCGTTGTTGGAACCACTAACTATATATGGTTTGTTACGACTCCGCCAAGTTTCGGTGGTGTTAGACTGTTTAGGATGCATAAAAGTACGGAAGTAGTGGATCAGGCCGTCAACATAAATGGGTATGTCACCAGTGACAACATTTCGATCTTAGGTGCCATTTCTGACACGGTATTCTTCCTTAGTAACAATACATCAGCAGTACTTAAAATGTACTCAGTAAACGAGAGTCTTACTGTTACACAGGTTAGCAATCATACCAATAACAATGCTACTGCCGACACATTCTTAGTATTGCCGCCTGTCAGAACTGCCAGTGGTGCCGCTATAGAAAATTTTGAAGGTACTACCTTCAAGTTCAACAGTTGTCTGTATTATTATGCAAATAATATTAATGGGTTCCGTAAGCTGTATAAGGTTAACGGTTCTGGGACAATTACCCAAGTCTCTAATACGCGTGGCAATCAGTCGCAACACGATGTCACGTCAGCCGCCGCTTCCGTGGAATTCAACGGCGCTTTGTGGACGGTGATGGGTAACGCTGGCGGCTTTGAAAAGCTATTCAAAATAAATACGTCTGATGTCATAACAGCTGTTGGCGACACTAGAAATAGTGCTGCGGCTAGCGATAATGCTGCCATAAGAGGTGCTACTACCAATTTCCTATATTATATTTCTAGCAATTCCTCCAACCTCAGCAAAGGTTATAGAGTTGATACCTCTGACGTTCCGTTGCAAATAATAAATTTTAGTGGCGTACAAACTACTGCGGATTCTGTTGGAAATAACTTTGCTATTTTCAACAACTGTTATTACTTTTTTGGACGTGTCGGAGTGGCGCTTGCTACCTATAAGGTATACAAGGTGGACGATGCTGGCGCCACATTGATCAATGTTGCCGCCCCGCTAACCAAAGATGGCCTAGGAGCCGTAACCGAGAACCCAGCGTTCCAACCAGCCGGGAGTGTGCTGTTTTTTTCAACTTTTGGTGCCGACAACACATCTATGCTATTTTATATAACCGCATCAGATGTGGTTACCAGATCGAATTTTATAAACATAATAGGACAAACTTTCGGCGGTGCAGTAACGTTCGGTGGTAGGACATTTGTTCTAATGACGCCAAGAACTGATCCAACAGGCTTAAGGGCTTTGTACGAGGTATTGCCTACTACTTTTAACCTTAGGCAAGTAGCACCAGTGTCACATACTAATGCGGGGTCAGGTGATCAATTCACAATGTCAGGTCACATCAGTGGATCTAATTATTGGGTACCAATGCTGTGGGGCGGTAATAGCTTAACCTTCGTAGTAAAAGTTGCATTGACATGAAGAGGCTAATAATATGACCAATTTATCGGTTCTCAAATACAAGCCGCCAGTAATAACTGTGGTATTAAATCAGCTGGTAACCAAGGCTGGTTACCAAGTTGGTGTGTCTACGTATTTTACTCCTCAGCCAGATGGTAATACTGCCACGTTGCCGCCAACGATAGGCGTTACCACCGCGTCCGGCACCGGTGCTGTGCCAACAGCTGCCGGAAGTGCTGCGGTTGGCGCCAATGTGGCTTCTTCTGGAGGAGCCGTAAAAAGTGGTTCTTTCCCATCATCAGGTTTTGATCCGGCCACAACCAAGACTTGGGCGGAAGTCTCTGGTATTCATGACCAAATTGGGTATTCGTTTACCGTTAACACCACATTTTCTCCAGGAATGTCGTCAGCCGGTGCCACAGCTGTGCTGTATTCAGACACTGGTAGTCCTACTTGGGTAGGAACAGTGGTACCGCTTAACGGAGTGTTTACCTTAGCTCCATCATTATTCACGGCTGGTGATGTGCTAAGGATCAGGGTCACCCCAGCAGCCCCAAGTGCCCATCTGATTGGGTATTCTAACGAAATACCATTTACATCCTCAGGAGTTAGTTTCAAAAGGGTTTCGCACACCAATGCCAACCCAAGTAGCCAGACGACAGTGTCGGTGGTCGGTACTACTAACTATGTGTGGTTTGAGAGTTCTCCTAGGGACCTACAATCAGCTAGTAAATTGTTTAGGATGCATAAGACCACGGAAGTAGTAGAGCAGGTCAGCAATATAAGCACTGTGAACACAGACAACGTGGTGGTACTTGGTACCATTGGTGATACGGTTTTCTTTCTGGCAAATAATACCAGCGCTGGCCAGAAATTGTTCTCCATTACCGAAAGTTTAACTCTAACACAAGTAAGCAACATCAGAAATGCTCAGCTTACTACCGATGCAATTCAGGCCGTTATACCAACTGCAAATCTAGACACTCTTCAGGAGGGAACCGGGTGCCTTTTATTTAACAGCAATTTATATTTTACCGCCACTAATGCAACCAATGGTGTCAAAATGTTTAGGGTAGATGCTGCTGGCACGATTGTACAAGTTACCAACACCCGTGGCAACCAGGCCACCAGTGACACGACCGCAGCCTCGGCCATTGTGTTTAATGGAGCAATATTTGCCGTTCTGAATAATGCTAACGGCGTAGGTAAGCTGTACAAGATAACTAGTGCTGATGTTGTTACGGCCATAGGTGACACTAGAAACAATTCCGCCGCTAGTGACGTAATTACCCTGAGACGCGCCACCACTAACTTTTTGTATTATACTGCCCAAAATTCTTCGTCACAAATTAAGCTTTATCGAGTCAACACTTCTGACGTGCCAGCCCAAATAGGCAACCTACAAAACACTCAGGCCACAGCAGAGAGTTATAGTGGTTCAAATACTACCTTTGCCGTTTTCAATGATAAGCTTTACTTCTTTGCCACTTATGCGGTGGCTGGGGTTACTAACGCAGGCGGGCAAAAACTTTTCATGTTAGATGACGCTGGTACTCTAAGCAACATAGCTTCTCCGTTGGCTAAGGACTTAGACATACCCACTACTGACTCCAGTGCTACCATGATAGTTGCTGGCAGCGTGCTGTTCATTAGTATGGTTGGTGCTAGTAGCACCCCGATACTTTTTTATATAACCACATCGTCTAGTACTCTCGTACGGGCTACGCAGCCAACAGTACCAACCAGCGCGGTTGGTTGTTGGAATATCTTTTGCTCCTTTACTTTTGGTGGCAGAATCTTTGTGCAGGCCACGGCAATGGTAGATCCTAGTAAGAGTGCTGTCTTTGAGGTGCTGCCTACTACTTTTGTGTTAAGGCAAATAACAGCAGGTGCGTTTCAGTCTAATGCCCCAATTTCTCTGACATCGGTAAACTCAGCAAAGGGACACATAAGCGGGTCTAATATGTGGTTTGTGTATCTGGCTTACACAGGCGGCATAACCTTTGTGTGCAAAATGACTCTTAGCTGAATGTGTACTGCTTTGTTACATGTCGTAAATTTTTACACTATGTTACGAAGCTTGACATTTCTCTTCGGCGTCCTTTGGCAACCCCCTGGAATGGCCGTCAGGTTTCTTCTGGTCTCCTCACCGTCCGATTTGGCCTTGGTAAGCATATAGATAAGGGCGTCAGTCCTTCCGAGGACCCTCACTAGCCGCAACTCTTGCTCTCGGCTGATAGAACCTGCCAGCATGGTTTCCTTGGTTATCTCGTACACCTCCTGTTCAGCTTCCAGTAGGTTCCTGGTTAAATCTGAAACAAGCCTGCATTGTTTTGACGGTGACATTTTGGAACTCCTTGGTTACCTAAAAGGGATCTCTTAATGTCTTTTCGGCCTTGGAAGGCTGTCACTTTAATCTTGTTTGGAGGAGGGTTGGTATATGGCACTTACTGCGAAACAACTGGCCGAGTTTGTGCGAGCCATCAAAGCCGAAAAGGCTTCGATAAGCAAGCCGCAGGCTATTGAGCTTGTCACTGATAAGCAGGCTGACGAGGTTGATATTGCCGCAAAGATGGCCGAGCAAACCATTTACCACAAGTTGTTTGCACGTAACATCCTGTACGCAAAAAAGCTTGCCGAGGCGTTGTCAAAGATATCGGCAGGCAAGTACGGGGAGTGCGAAATCTGTGGTGACGACATCGACATCAAACGGTTGAAAGCTAGGTTAACAGCTACTTTGTGTGTGTCATGCAAAGAGGAGCAAGAAAGAATGGAAAAAACACTTAGGCAAACCGGCGGGGCATCTGGTTGGGAAAAATGAGTTGGACGATTTTTGGATATTAACCTACAGTATATAGTTAATATTTTAACTATATACTGTCTGTACAGCGTCATCGCACCAATCAACAGGGTGAATGAGGCTTATGCCACTATTGCTGGTCTATTTGTGCTTGATTCTGAACTGGTACGGCCTGATGCTGTTGGTTTCTCTATCCCTGAAATACTGGTCTTTTAGGTACTCGGGTTGTTTCATTAGCCACTCATAGGCTAGGATGTCTTCGTTGGCTGCTTTCGGGTTACCGGCTAACCCGAGCTGCTTCATAAGCGTCAGTTGCATTCTGCCGTGCAATAATACAAAGTCGTTCTCGGAGGCTGATGTCACTGTCGACAAGATGCGGTCTTTTGCGTCATAGAATCTTGAGGTGAACGTGACGGTCTCGCCCTCTATGCAATAATCCACTTCAGACTTCATCTGCGATGTCATAGCATGTGTCCTCGGTAAAGTATGGCTTTACCAATAACAATAGCTATGGAAACATCACCTGATACCGTCACCTGTTACCACTTCAGTTTCCAACGCTTCTTTCCGCAGTCCCAAATGCGATTGAAACCCTGGGCTTTTCTGATCTCAGCTTCTCCGAATCCAGAAGCTGCTTCTTCTTTAGTCAGCTTAAGTGACTGTTTAGAATATCGTCTGTCTCTCCTACAATACGAGTAACCTGGCTCCAATTCCGAGACCATAGTCATGCCGAGCTTACCGTATACAGCACCCTCAGACCACCTATTATCAGACCATGTCGTAATACTGTTGATCCCAAGCATGCTTAGCGTGTTTGTGGCATGTGTCAGCATTCTGGAAGCTCCACCGATCACTGATATCCCACCTGCAAAGCACATCCTGTTAAGAACGTTGATACCACCGCGATGGTGGTGTCCAAAGGTCATCAGACCAACCAGTTGGTCATTGTGCATTAATCCAATCGCCAAGTAAAAGTTTATATTACCACCTTGTATGTGGTGTTTGTTCAGGAAGACTTTGGCCTGCTGTTTTTCCACAACCGCCACTTTGGTATGTCTAGCAGAAACCGTGTCCGTTTTTCCCAAAATAGCCCTTATTACATTTCTGACTTGCTCTTCACGTTCAAGCCACTCATCCTCGAAAATGGTAACAAGTCTGATGCCAGCCTCGTTAGCAGCTACCATCTTATGTCGATGATATTGTTTGTTCCTTGGGTCTGGGCTGTTTTCATTATGCCAGTGCAAGCCACAGTACTCAATGCCAATCAATTTCTCTGGTACAAATACATCTATTTCCTTTCTGCCTTGCTTAAGCTTTTCCGGTCTTGCAAACCCAAGCGATTCTATAAAATCTTTAATTTCTTCCTCAGGCCCACTTCGATTGCTGTTGAAACACGCTCCGCATTGTTGATAACATTTTCCTATTGCCCTATCGCTAATGTGGTTACATTTTGTGCACCTAACCGAGATGAAAGACTTACCTCTTCTTTTTGGTATTCTACCTAGGTATTCAAATCTAGTGCCTAGTCTCTCAATGATCTCTGAATCTTGTGTCTTAAATTTCTCATAATTAGGGCTGGTAGCAGCGGCAATTTTAGCATTGTCTGATAAAGTTTTATGCCATTCAGGCGTGTTTCTTTGCTCTACCATTGCTGCTGATATCCTGGCGCAATATCCAGGCGTAATGTGGGCAAGAGCATTAGCCTTGTACTCTGGGTTATTCCATCTGCCTATCGAGTCCTGTCTCTGTTTCTCTTTGAATTCAGGTTGACTATGGTGAGCCTTCATGGACCTCTCGCGCTGCTCCTGCACAGCTAATGATGCAAGTAGATGGCGTTTCTTGAATTCGCCATCTGACCATTGCTCCTCGATTTGTACCTGCTTCATTTTGCGATAGCTAGGATCTAGCCACTTCTGTTTCATTTTTTCCGACGACGCCTGCTTCTGTTCCGGCGTCTGAGGACCAAGCTTCATGCCAACTCTACTCTTGTGACCAGCAGCCAGTGAACAATTCTGGCACCACCCAAACTGCGGCTTGTTCTTTTTCAGTAGAACCCCTAGGGCGGTATTTTGGTAGAGTTGTTCGCATTTGGTGCACTTAAATTCGGCCCTAGATTCAAATTTGTCCGCTGGCATAGAGCCGACAAGCAAAGGCGTTATTTGTTTTTTCCAGTTATCGTCTGCCAATTTCTTGTTTATGCAAGAGTGGCAGTCTATGAAGCCTCTCTTTTGATGGTGCTTCACAATGTGCCTAGCTGACAAAGTAAAGTCTGATTTGCAAGTGTGGCATACTATAGGAACCAGGCTTAGGGCAGAACTGGCATCGCTTTGGCTATACAGACGGATCACTGAATTGTACTTGTACATCTAAACCTCCACAACGTATAGTTTACCACGTTGTGAAGAATTTGTCAAGTTACACAAAAACATCGTCGGATTGGGCCGTAGGATCCGCCGGACTCTCCACAGAACTAGTTTCGAAGAACACTGGGGCCGAAATCACCTGATATGATAGCGTGTTTTCTTTCCCCCACAGCGTCCCCTTCGGCCTCATGTGTTCGCAGCTGTTGTGATCCATTTCGTCCACGCGGCCACAAATGGAGCAAAGAAACGCGGCGCAAGATGCACCCATACTATACCCGGTGCGTTTCTTGTCCAAAATTTCCTTCACCAGTTTTTCGTCTTTGGTTCTGTCCCACATGGTAAGGACGTTGATTTTCCACAGGTCGTACTTAGGCACATAAACCATGCTAGCATCTACGTGCACGCCTTTTGCTTTGTGCGGTATAGTGTTCTCGTAGTGGTCAATATGTGTCGGCTTCCTCAGGAAGGTTTGGTAAACCATGCACCCATAGGCGGCATCGAAATAGGCCAGCTCCTGGCCCATGAACCCTTGCATGTTTCGGTTAGGAACGTCAGACGTCACAATAGGTAACGACACCATTATGTAGTCTTTAGGGTCTGGCGAAATCTGGTAAGTTTCGCTAGCTGCCTGCAGAAAGTCCAGGTCTAAGTCCTGTTGTGGCAGGTTGGCAGCAGTTGTGCGGTATTTGGTCTTTCCGTTGTGCTTAACTTTCTCAACGTTGCGGTGAAGTTCGTGGTGGTAATTTGCCGCTACCACGTTGCCTTTCACGATATGTTTTCCTGGTAACGTTAGGGTATTTGTCATGCTAGCTCCATAGTGCCACGTTATCGTGATTGCCAGACCTTTTGTGTGTCTGATAAAATAAAGAATAACACAATAACTTATGAGGTAGCGTAATGTTTATGCCAAAAGGCACGTCTGTAGGTGTGTGGGCCTTAGAATCTAAGAGTGACGCCAGGTGGAACATCAGAGGAAAGTCGGTTAGTATAACCAGCATCTACGAGTTGCCGCAGGAATGCGAGGAAAAAATAAGAGAGTTAAGCAGCACCTTAGGAAAGCGCCCAGATGACTTGGTTCTGGAAATCACAAAGGAGAGAAAGCTAAGGCTAGTTGGCGGCTCTCAGAGTCTGTGCTAGCATCGTTACTAGCATGATTAGGGCAGCCCAACACAGAAGGGAGACGAACGCGCTGACGGCCAAGTACTTAAGCTTTGATGTATCAGTCATTTTGGCACTCCTAATACCTGTTAACACGAAACTATGTTTGGTGGTTAACTTTTATGAGTAAGGAACAGCGAGGAGCCAAGCATGCCAGCTAGCGTAGTTCATACCCCACATGAGGAAAAGTTGTGGGAGCGTGCCAAAAACGCAGTAGAACGATCAAAATTGAAGAAGCACACCAAGTTTAACGACCAGGACTGGGGATTGGTTATGCACATATTCCAAGGGATGAAGAAAAAAGAGGCCAAATCAGCGTTGGTGGCCGAATTGGGTAAATTGGGCATCCCTGTGGTAGGTGAGTTAGTCAGAAAATCAGAAATAAAAGTAGCGTTAGCTGCGAACCCAAGAATATTACGTGATAGAAAGCAGTTTGTGAAAATTACTGGCTTGATCAATAGTTCGCGTAAGCTAAAGGGCTTAGGAATAGACGACATACTAGAGGATGGAGTCGTGGAAGCAACCCCAAAAAATCTGGCCAGACTCAAAGAAGTAGTTAGGGACAATCCTGAGTACCATATTATGACTACCCGCAAGCATAAAGTGTGGTACCCAATAGATAACAAAATTAGCTCCCGCAATGCTTTATACTATTATTTAGGTAATGGTAGCAAAGAAAATGTCACACTGATCGAAGACTGGGAATAGAAAGGACTTTGCGTGATAACAATAAAGCTAGCAGATAGTGTTTTTAACCTCGGAGGCGCGTTCTACAAGGTGCCTACCAATAGGGCAGTGTTGTTCGTTGGTACCAACCGCGATGGGTTTTATGCTGGCAAGTTGCACACTAGGACTGCGGCCAATCTGGATTACCGTGGCGGCCAAAACGTGCTGCTTATTGACTGGTCTGGTACCACGATATCTGATCTTACCTTGGAGACTTATATTAAGAACACTGATCACCGCACCGCCTATGGAGCGCCAATTATTGATTGGGTGGAACGCGGGGTGGTTGAGGTTTGGCAAGACGGTGTCTTATTGACAGCAACACAGCTTAATGCATTTACAGCCTGAGGGAGCCCTAATATGAGCGACGAGAAAAAGCCAGAACCATCATTTCCTGACGTCACTCCGCAGAAACTGAGCGAAGTGCGACAAGAAAAGTATGCTAATACTGTCAAGGGTAAATACGTGACCGGCGAAATTGTGAAAGCAGAAGAACCAAAGTAATGGTTAAACACAGCCGGACTAGCCTGTTTGTGCCCGCAAATGGAGTTTAACCAATGCCAGGTACCATAAATTCGCAAATTGTCGAAACTCTATTAGAGCACAGCGCTCTTAGGTTCAATGGCACGATAGCTAACACGGCAGCCTCTACGCTTGTCATGACGGCTAGCAGTCCTTATATGACCGTGTACAACGGTACCGTTGCAGCTCAATTAGTAAACTTACCTAACGCCACCACGTTGTCAAATGGTCATACCTTTCAATTCTGGAATAACTCCACCGTATCGTTTGACGTAAGAAATGATGGTGGAGTATCGCAAAAGGTGGTTCTGCCAAGAAACAGGCTCACTACCATCCTGATAGACAATTCCACGGCTAATGGTGTTTGGATACTAGAAATAACTAGCGCCACCAACGGTGGTATTATCAACGTGCCATGTAGCTACACGGCTGCTGCCAACGTTGGTAGATACTTAGAGTTTTATCCGTCTAACTCCTCCGATCTTGGTCCTTTCCTATCAGTTACTAATAGTATTATCGTAGCATTGGCTGTTGTGTCTAACGCTTCAGCTACCGGCACGATAAGTTTCTTTAAGACTACTGACCTAGTTAATGCCATTACGTCAATTTCGTTAACCGCGCAAAGTTCAAATTCGATTGTCGGTCTAAATGTGCCGTTAGCGGTAGGTGACAAAGTCGCGGTTAGGGTGACTTCCGGTTCAGTACAAAAGCCTGGCGTGTCGATGTACATACTTTCTTAACAGTCAGGTAGCATAATTGATAAACCTTGGCAGGGCGTTAAATGGCAAAAATTATCAAAGTTAAAAACAATAAAGTCACCGGTGACACCTGGGCAGGACTGTTGCTAGCAGCTGGTGCTGAGTACACGTTGAGCGCCACTGAGTACCTAGCGTGGTCTACCGATGCGAAGGTCCTCGCAGACGCCGCCACAGGCGACCTAGGCGTGGGGGACGGCGTTACTTACCTCACCACAGGGTCCCTCCGCATAGACTGGTTGAAAGGAAATCCTCCAGTTTCCGCCGCAGGGATCCCACTGTCGGAGCCCGCCGTGTTTACTGGGGTGGTGGGAACTAAGTCTATTTCCATCGTATCTTCCGACTTCGGTGACCGAACTTCGTGGTACCAGAAATCGGTCCAAGTAGTGGACGAAGTCCTAACCGACTCAGGTAACGGGTTGACCTGGACCTCAGTGAACGCCAATTGGGTGAACATCGACAACGCACGCCTCACCTACACTCACAAGCAGATCCCCAAACGGGATGGGACCTTCGGCAAGCATGCTGATTGGAGGACCATAGTTAAAGTTGACGACGTAGTGCAGACCACGGGCTACACGCAGAACTTCGCGGCTGGGTCGATAACCTTCGGCGCTAGTAAGGCGGGAACTGTTGTTAAGTGCACTTACTGGCACAACTCCGTGGCTAACCCCTCGGAATGGTTGCTGGCTCCTCCCTCAGGGAAGAAACTGGTTATCCAACACGTAGAACTTCAATTCTCGGTTGGAACGGTTCTAACGGATACGGTTAGATTCGAAATTTGGGCAGGCGCATCTATTGGCACCTACGGAACCTTCTCCGATGGTCTGTGGGAGGCTGGCTACGGGCAGTTCCGCGCCGATTACCGATCAGCGAGGGACATCATCAACGCAGCCAACCAAGGACAAGGGACGATTCCGGCTATCGGTGAACTTACACAAGCCATTGTGGTGATGCCCTTCAACTACGTCCAAGCCATTACGCTGGACTCCGCCCTAGGGACTCTATTCCGAATGGTCCTCCTTAATAACACCCCATTTACGGATGGAGAGCTTTGCACTGCTACCTTCTATATCCAAATTGTCTAACCAACGGAACTCTGCATGCTTAACTTTAACTAATAGGAGGCTAACATGTTACTACGACTTTGGTTCAGGCTCCTAAGTTGGTTCTCCTACACTAGGCTCTGGCGTTGGTTTGCTCGTGGTGTTCTCGCTCACACTACTTTCCGCATCTGGGGATATCCTAGGTTTGACATGGACGGCTACTACACAATTGAGCGTCTGCTGATCACTAACCCAGACAAAATGTTCTGTTTCGTTGGGGCCGATACTGAATCTTTGGCCTGGCGGATGAACAACCTAGTTACCAATTGCGACTGGGGGCACGCAGGATTCCTCCGATTAAATGACCGAGGAGTCCCCACGCTGTACCACATGCGGGGGACTGGGTTGAATATCAACTCACTTCTAGACTACCTGCGGGAAGTCGATTCGTTGGCGGTACTAGAACTAGAGTTCGCGCGTCCAGAAGACCAAGCCAAGGCCGAAGACCGGTTCCAGAAGTTGTTAAGACCGGGAATTAAACTAGACTATGACTTCACCTTATCGCTGGACGACCCCGAGGCGCTAGCCGACAGCATCTCCGCGTCGGACACCTTCGACCTGTCCCTTAAGATGTACTGTTCGGAGTTCGTCTACATTGTTGGCGTTGGCGCGGTGAGCAACCACGATTTTGCCCCTTCGTACTTATCCGGGCGCTGGGCCTTTGAACCTGACGACCTCTACAACGGCGCTAAAGTGGTGTTCCAAGCGTAAGCACACCGAAGCGAACCTTATATAAATATGCGTGTAAGCAAGAGCCAATGGCTTGGGTTAAGACTGGCAAAAATCCTTTGGGCAGTCTCAGAGGATAACATAAAGGGGGAAAGTATGAAAATTTTTCTTGCATTTGTGCTTTTTATGATTTTCGGATTTGATGTTGCTTTATGCCAGGACACGGCTGCTGCCGATGCCGGACTCGGTGCGATGCTGCTGTCTTTCCTGCCTGTTGGCGCTGGCCAGACCATTGCTATTATCTTTGCTAGTATGGGCGTGATGAATGCTTTGTCGGTTGCTTTGGGGAAGGTCGCTTCAATGACCAATACTAAAACTGATGATGCTGTCGCTTCCAAATTTAATGCTATTGTGACTTCTACTCAGAAATTTTTAAACTTTTTCATTGCCAAGAGATAATGATAAGTACGCCTGGGCTTCAGCCCAGGCTCCATATCCTGAGTTAAAATACGCAAATAATGCCACTTTGTATAAGTAGCAAAATGCGACACTTCAACACAGTAGTTTATTGGCGAAAACAGCATGGTTATTGTATGGCACTAATCTTGGAGAATCCGTGTGGAAAAAAGTTGATTCTGAAGAGGGAAGACCCAGCTCCCGTTGGGAGATGGGCGCTAATAGGAGTAATTTGATTAGGCATTATTAGTACAAGAATAACTATACCTGGTATCAAAGCATCTATGCCATAAATATTACTATATTGACACAAGCGACACTACGCAAAATATCCCTTCAGAGTTAGACAAAGCACCCCACTCTACAATGTGGAACGGCATGCAGCCGCTAAATCCTGCGTCTAATATGAAAGCATTAACTGACCTTTGGAACTTAATTGGTATGTATCCGATCCTAATACCGTTAATAAGACACACTAAGGCGTTCGAATCAGCAACATTGGTCGGCTCCTTAGTAACTACGAAACTTGGTGTACTATCCTTATCCCACCAATAGTCACCAGCCATAAGCTTGCCTAGATTGCTACGAGATTCCGGGTCGGCGTTGACACCGGCCAACGAAATGTCTAGTTTGTTTGCCATATTGTGTTTCCTTATCAACGCAATTATGCGTTTCTTGTTGCTCTGGTGTTTTATACTCCAGTGCTACCGAACCCATCTAGGCCACGCTGACTGTATTCGGGGCTGAAGGTTTCGACCTCCATAAGGTCGAACGGAACGAACTTGTGGATGACCAGTTGGGCCACTCGGTCTCCACTGGCGATGGATACCGGTTCCGAACCAAAGTTTGCCAAAACCACTATAAACTGCCCGCAATATGAGCTATCAATGATTGCCCTAACAGGAAAAACCTGTTTTTTGAACATGGACGAACGGCCTTCTATGGTGAAGTAGTATCCGTCAGGGGCTGACAAGGCGACACCAGTCTGTACGGCAGTCATTTTGCCTGGCAACAGCTCCACTGCCTCAATCGACGCTACGTCGTAACCAGCGTCTGTAGCCTTGGCCCTGGTAGGGACTTTGGCCCCATCTTCCAGTATCTTAAATTCTACCTTTGGCAGGCCGCTTCGTTCGCAACCGTGCTTTTCTTCTTGGTATTTGTATTCCCGCAAAAATGTCTCTTCGCAGCTTTTGCACCGAAATAAGACCCTTTTATGGCTTCTGCTAGGCAAAAATTCATCATTGTCGTCCAACAACTCTACCCTTGACAATTCTCTCTGTATCACTTGCTCATCCTGACCAAAAGTGCTGCCGTTAATAGTGTTCAATTAATGATTCCTTTGTCCTTCCGATTGTCTAACTCTTCTATTGCAACCTTAAACATGCCACGGAATCTGGCTATGTCCTCGTTGAAAGGCTGCAGCAAGTTCTTGTGCTCTTCGGTATACCTTGCCAGTTCCTCTGTCATGTAGACCTCTAGCTTGCTCTTGTGTTCTTCGACCATCTCTTGGTACTCTGGTTGGTTTTTGATTTCCTCCTTTGCCTCTTTGATCATATCAGCCGCTTTCACTAGCTCTGGGTCCTTCTTCTTGGATTCTTGAGACGCTACCCAATTTCGATATTCTAGAGTGATTCTTGCTATCAATTTCTCGTTATTTAATTGTCTAATTTCCGTAGCCACATCATTTTGGATCTTGTGTGGGTTATTAAATTTAGCTCGTGAACGTTTCTTTGCCATTGTTGTCTCTCCGCAGTGAGTTTGTGTATTCCAGCCAAATTTTAGCACTCAAATGTCTAGCAATCAACATTGTCAATCTTAGCGTCAGGTAGGCTATCCTTGGTACCTCATCGCCGCTACCAGATGGTTAGTCAATCCTACGTAACAGGTTAAATTAAATAAAAGAATTTACAACAACAGAAGTGCCACCAGCGGAAGGGTAGTCAAATGCCATATGCTAACAAAGATCCAAGCCGCGTCTACGACCAAGTGATTGAGGCCAAGATGGCCAAGCAGCAGAAGCATAGACTGTGTCTGAAGTGCCTAAACTCTTTTAGCAGCTTTGGCCCACAGAACCGTATTTGTGAATCTTGTAACTTAAAGATAATGCCCTACATATATAGCCAAGAAACATTTGCTATTTCGGCCAGTTAGTTATCTTTTTGGGAACAATCTGAGGAAAGCAAAATGGCTGATTGGAAAGACAAGGTACCTGGCGGTTTGGCTGATGACACGGTACCAGAAGATTATGACGAGGATGCCTTGGAGCGTGGGGCGTTAGTAGAAATGGAGCACACTGACGACATGGACCTAGCTATCGAGATTGCTATGGACCACTTGTCAGAGGACCCTGAATACTACAACAAGCTAGCTAAGATGGAAGCCAAGTAAGATTCATTGGTTAAGTGTGCGCCCTTAATAACCTCAGCAGGTAAAAGCATTTTGCTGACTGGCCAGTCAGCATTAATTTATTTGGGCAAATACAAAATGCTGTGGGGGGTTGCACATTGGCTGATGGTGTTTCTCTTTCTAAGATGCTGCCTATTGGGTGTTCCATGACCGATCTAAGGCTTTTGGACTTAGACGACTTCATAGCCATTCTTCTCATTTCTGATGGGCAAATGCAGAACGTGGTAGCTAAAACTCTTGGTCTAACTCCTCCAGCTGTTTCTCACCGTATCAAAAAATGGCGAGGCATATTTGGCGACGACTTCCTGGCAGCAGGAACCACGCCAAAGGGCAGAGCAGTAGTTTTAACAGAGGCAGGGCAGCAAATAGCAGCCCGCATTAGGGCTGCGGTTGAGGCTCTGGCTAGTTAGGAGCCAAAGTGACTAATGTTGTTAAATTGCATGACGAAGTGCAGATAATGCAAGAGTTGCGACTAGACACCATCAGGCTCATCCACAATACTGCGGCTATCACGCCGATTAAGAAGCTTGTAGAAGTTCACGAGATGATTGAGCTTAATTTGCTCATTGAAGAGCGGTATACTGACTACAAAGGTTTACCGCCGTGGGACCGCGTTATCATGCGTGACCTTAACCACCTAAGAGCCGAACTGGTAGTGTTTCACCGTCCGGACTTCGATCCGGCAGAGAGCCTAGATCTGTTCTCGTACAAGCTAATGTCACTATTCAGAATAATGGAAATGAGGGCTGGTTAGACTACCACCAGTTGGAGAGTACCGGACCAAGACGAAACTGAATCGGACGAGTAACAGATAGTAGACCATGAACCAGTGGAGGCGCTAAGGAAACTCTCAGATGCGGTTGGTGGACGCTACCCACGCCAGTATCAAAACAGTTCTTCCTAAACAATCATCTTATGGGCAACTTCTCGGCACCAACTGTGGCCTTAGTAGATGGAGATGTGGTGTTAGCTGCTATGAGTTACAGGCTAAAGAATGGCGAATTAACAGTGATAAGGTTTTGCAACCTTGTTGGACATTCAGTAGTTGGTGGGTTTACTAGAATCTTGAAGCGGATTGTAGGCAACGTTAGGCCAACCAAAGTGATTAGTCACGTAGACCTAAGATATGGGGTCGGCAATAGCCTGGCAAGAAGTGGCTTCGTACACGCCCACACGACTTTGGGTTGGAAATGGACTGACTTTAAGCACACCTACAATCGTCTCAAATGCCGAGCTAACATGGACGCCAGACAACTAACCGAGGCTGAACACGCCGAGGAGCTTGGCTGGTGCAAAATTTACGATGCTGGTCAGGCTAAATATGAGTGGCTACCATAGCAAGCCCATGGTAGTCAACTGACCAATTAAGCCATAACCGGTGTTGCCAGACCGCGTCGCAATGCGATAAACCAAGTTGTCGTAGCCCTGGTAACGGTACCCTCTGCCAGCAACAACACCTACCGAAGTGGTTGCTCTAAATACTGACATTTTGGCTGGTGGCAGATTAGTAGCTATAAACTCTTGCCACTTGCCAGCAATGTCAGACAGGTTACCAGAGTGGTCGTATTCTAATGTAACTGTTTGTCCTGACATATTGAATCCGAGATCAGTCTCAAGAATGTACTGGGCCTGCAGGCCATACCAGGCTGAATACAAAATGTGAAACACGCCAAAAATTTGCGGCATTTGGCCAAATTGGTAATATGTAGTCGGGTAAGTTGAGTTTACCAGCTCATGACCACGCTGCAAATACTCCAAAATGGCTGAATCCTCATAACTTTGCACAGTACCTAATCTTTTCCCTAATTTATCAATAATGTGCCTTACTGATATGATCCCGGCCAGCACGTTAGGCATAACCGTAGAAAGCTTTTGATAGACAAACTGCTGCGGTTCAGAAATGGTAGACCTGATTTTCCAAATGATAGCAAACACACAATTGGTTTGCATTACGGACGCTGGTATGTCGTAATAATAAACGATGGAATCGCCATCTTCTGCCGACATTATGCCGCCAAGGCCGACCATTGCACCAAGAATGATTGGTGTGTTGAAGTTATTGGCTGCGAACACGTCCATTTGCACATCAGCCGGGACCTCAGGCAACCTTAGGATGGCGCGATAGGGCTGACCGGCTAGGGTAATAAACGAGATCTCGCGGGTCTCAGCGGAAGTGATTACTGTGTCTTTGACATCAAATTCCTCGACCATCTCGAACTGCTGGTTATCTTCGGAAACAAAGGTCCATTCGATCCGCCACCGGGACCTGTCGTTGGACAATGGTGCGTCTTTCGGCACCAGGTATTCTGATTTCCACCGACCAGGCGTGCCCTCCGGTTGGCCAATGCCCGACTGCACAACAGTTCCGCTGATGTCAAATATCGAATAGGCTGGATACTCGGCAATATCCAACGGCACCAGTGGCACCGTACCAGCGTCATCTGCGAAAAATGATACAACTAGGTTTACTCGCTCGCCGCGAAGGAAAATGCGTTGTGTTGTGGACTGCGCTTGGCTCATAAGGTCTCCTCAGGTGTATCACTACAACAAAATAATTGGAGACAGACGCAGCAGCGAGGTGTGTTACTTAGTGACAGTAGCCAAGTCAGTTGACGGCTTAGGTTTGTATGCCTTTCGATACTTGGCAAGCCAAGCGTTTTTCTTTTCAACTAGTTCTTGCTTTTTTGATGGTGCCGCTTTTAAAATATTTAAATTCATTTTGTCGTATTTCATTTTGTCGGCGATACTCATTGAGCTGAGCATTTCCTGTACAAACGATCTCTCAGCATTCAGATCAGCCATCTTTTTATGGTGGGCAGCTTTCTCAGCAGGTGGCGTATTTGCTTCCCAGTCCCTTTGTTCCTGTTCTCTGTCTTTTCGGCCTTGCTCTTGGGCCTGTTCTCGCGCCCTTTTCCACGCTTGGAAAACAGGGTCGTGACGACCGTCAAAATCAAAACCAACGCCAGGACTTCTCCTATCGTCGCTGTTTTCTAGCACGTCACGCGCCTGATTAACCAGCTTCATCAGCTCTTCGCTTCCACCGTGGTCAGGATGGTTCTTAAGTGCGGCTTTCCGGTAGGCGGCCTTCAGGTCAAGTTCCTGAGACGGATCAATCTCAAGAATCTTATAAGCCGTCTCCCGCGTCATAGACGCTCCGATCAATACCTGGACTGCGCGGCCCAGGTCTGACATTCTGACCTTACCGTCCTTAACTACCACGCCTGATTTGGCCAACTTATAGGCCAATTTGGTGTACTGCACAACAACCTCACATTAACAAGATATTAGACGTTGTACAGTTTGTAAAGGACGTTAACCGCGTCGGTTAGCTTATCAAGCTCCTCAAAGGCTGGTTCCAACTCTGGAGTGTTGTCAGTATAAGTATGCTTGATAGTGAACGACTTGAGTTCTGCAATAGCGGCCCTAACGTCTTCTATCAGCCTAATAGCCTTGCTGTACTGTTCCCCGGAAAGCTTGAGGCCTTCTGGGCCAGCTGCCATGACCTGGTCTTTTTCGCCCAACAGCTCTCGCTCCAGCGTCAGAGCGGCATCAACAGGACCAGTAATTTCCAATATGTGGTAAGCGTTGGCGGTCCTGGCGATGTCGTCATCAAAGCCTTGGAAGCTACTGTTAATAACGAAGTCTTTGCAAGACCCAGGGCCTAGTAACCCGTCTATTACTTCGCAGGCCACCACTTTGGCCATGTCTTTGCTTTTTGCACTCGCAAACCCGTCATCATCGCTGGCATCTTTGTCCAGCATCACGTCCGCAACTGGGAAAGTAAGTTCCCATTCAAAGGTATAAAATCTAGAACTGCTACTTGCGTCCATGCTTTCTCCTAACACCAGCATTATTGTTAACCACTGCTAGGCTAACAAAGTACAAACGATTAAATTGAAAATAACTACCAAGGAGAGCAGGTGTGGAACCATTCAACGAATCAAACCCGTCGTACCGGTTTATTAAGTCCTATGGCGTATTAACCGCGCTATTGGAATTTGTCGGCGTGCCAAAGGAGCCATTCAAGGACGTAATAAAGGACGCCTCACTGCCTATATCTATGGCAACACTAGCCAAAAAAGCCTACAACACCGGTCGGGAATCTGCACACCTAGCTATTGATAAAAACTCGTATGTTGATTTCTCCAAGTATTTTTTGAGTCTTCAGGAATCCATGACTAGGGACCTATCACTTTGGAACAAACAAGCTGCTCCGAAGCTCAGGTCCATCAAGCCGCACATTCTTTGGGATTTGCGTAAGAAAAGCAAGTAAACTGGTGCGGGTACCAGTACCTTGAGCTTACCTACTCTATGATGTAAGTTCAAGGAGGTATGCTACTTCAAGATGAAGTAACTAC
>Ga0315283_10000611_pt1 | contig 26766 bp, 23 predicted proteins | sample YL17G09_0_MG_FD_204541 | JGI IMG/M metagenome (GOLD analysis project Ga0315283, IMG submission 204541) | Sediment microbial communities from Yellowstone Lake, YNP, Wyoming, USA - YL17G09_0 | ecosystem: Environmental > Aquatic > Freshwater > Lake > Sediment | place: USA: Wyoming | collected...
ATCTCAAGATGGATAATGGCAGCACGTGGAATCCGTCGACTGATGTCTATCTGTCCTGGGATAATGCCGCTGGTGACCGCCCGGTTGCCGGAGACTGGAATGCGGATGGTCGAACCGAGACCGGCGTATATCGCCCGGGCGTCGGGTTCTATCTCAAGATGGATAATGGCAGCACGTGGAATCCGTCGACTGATGTCTATCTGTCCTGGGATAATGCCGCTGGTGACCGCCCGGTTGCCGGAGACTGGAATGCGGATGGTCGAACCGAGACCGGCGTGTATCGCCCGGGCGTCGGGTTCTATCTTAAAATGGATAATGGCAGCACCTGGAATCCGTCGACCGATCGATCTCTTACTTGGGACAACGCGAATGGGGACTTACCCATTGCCGGCACCTTTGTTTAACTAGCGTTAGTCTCCCTTTTTTACCGGTAAGGATTGGTGTATTCCGGAATGGGTTACTGGTCGCTGGATTAAACCCTGCAACTGTACCGCAGAGGCATCGTCTCCCGGTATTGGAATAACTAAGACATTCTTATGAGTAAACTGGAATTAAGGTTGCTCATCAGATGTCAAAGTTTCCCCCCTAAGGGAAATGATTCTGAATTGTAACGGATCTTCAGCAACGATAAGAATGTCCTTTGGAAAACGGTGATATGTTGAAAGGTGAGCGATGGTATTACATGTCGGCTTTCTTTTAATAATCGGATGTTCTTTTAATAAAAATGGATAATCCTCTACTGTAGTATTTCATTGAATCTATCATTTTTTGATGCCTGAAAATTTTTGAATTTTTTTCAGATTATGATATTGGCAACCCTTAAGTGAATTGTAAACGAAATTAAAATCAATGAAATATTTTGTAACCGGTGGTGCAGGCTTCATCGGAAGTAACCTTGTCGACAGATTACTTTTACAGGGCAATGATGTCACGGTATACGATAACTTTTCCACGGGAATTTCGGAATATCTTGAGACTGCGAAAAAAAATTCCGGTTTCACATTAAAAAAAGGTGATCTTCTTGATCCCGATTTATTATATCAGGCCATGGCCGGTTGCGATTTCGTTTTTCACCTTGCTGCAAATGCCGATGTCCGTTTTGGCACAGAACATCCTGCAAAAGATCTTCACCAGAATACCATTGCAACGTTCAATGTTCTTGAAGCAATGCGGAAGAATTCCATCGACAAAATTGCATTCGCTTCAACAGGTTCCGTGTACGGTGAGGCAAAAGTCATCCCCACTCCTGAACATGCACCCTTCCCCATTCAAACCTCCCTATATGGTGCATCCAAACTAGCAGGTGAAGGATTGATCGAGGCTTACTGTGAAGGCTTCGGTTTCCGGTCATGGATTTTTCGCTTTGTATCAATCCTTGGGGAACGATACCCGCACGGGCATGTTTTCGATTTTTATAAACAGCTCCGTATGCACCCTGAACAACTGGATGTTCTTGGAAATGGTCACCAGAAAAAATCGTATCTTTATATAAAGGATTGTCTGGATGCGATATTCACTACTCTTCAAAAATCACAAGAACACGTCAACATTTTCAATCTTGGCACAGATGAATACTGTGAAGTAAATGATTCTATACGTTGGATATGCACACACCTCGGGCTTGACCCGGAAATTCATTATTCAGGAGGAGATAGGGGCTGGATTGGGGATAATCCATATATTTTCCTTGACTGCACAAAAATACGTTCCCTTGGGTGGAAACCAGAGTACTCGATTAAGCAGGGAATTGTCAAGACTCTCGAATATCTTGAGAAAAACCAATGGGTGCTGGAGAGAAGGAAATGAAAATTTGTGTGTTTGGATTATGGCATTTGGGATCGGTGACTTCTGCAAGTCTTGCGAAATTAGGGCATACGGTTATCGGACTTGATTTCAATCCTGGGCTGATCAAAGATCTTCAGAACGGCAGGGCACCTATCTCAGAGCCAGGATTAAATGAATTAATAAATGATTGTTTCCAGGAAAAAACATTGAACTTTACTACAGATCCGTGCCATGCATTGAAAGATGCAGAGGTATTGTGGATTGCTTTTGATACACCGGTTGATGAACAGGATAAGGCAGATGTTCATTATATCGAAAAAAGTTTTGATGCAATTGCCAAATGTATTCATGGAGAGACAAAAATTATTATATCCTCCCAGGTACCTGTGGGATTCACTCAGTGTCTGCAAAATCATTTTTTTGAAAAATTTCCTGGCAAAAAAAATCATTTTGCCTATTCTCCGGAAAATTTGCGACTGGGAAAATCCATCAAGATATTTTTGGAGCCGGATAGAATTATAATCGGGGTTCATTCTGGCGAAAAAGATATGTTTTCCCCACTATTTTCTTCAATCAGCGACCGGTTGGAGTGGATGAGTATTGAATCCGCAGAAATGACAAAACATGCAATTAATGCATTTCTTGCAACTTCCGTTTGTTTTGCAAATGAAGTTGCGACACTATGTGAATATGTAGGTGCAAATGCAAAGGAAGTCGAACGGGGATTAAAAACTGAAGAAAGGATCGGGCCAAAGGCGTACCTGAGCCCGGGCAATGCTATTTCCGGAGGAACGCTTGCACGGGACATCCGGTTTTTACAAAAACTGGGAAAGACTAACCATCTGCCGGTCCATCTCATCAATTCTGTCCTGGTAAGTAATGATTTTCATAAAACTTGGATTCAGCGGAAGTGTCTCGAAACAATGGGAGATCTTAGAGGAAAAGAAATTTCCGTCTGGGGATTAACGTATAAGCCGGGTACGAATACACTCCGGAGATCACTTTCAGTTGAACTATGCCAATGGCTAAAAGAGCAAGGAGCTGAGGTTACCGCTTTTGATCCGGTGATAGAGGAAGTACCCCCAGAATTACAACAAATTTTTTCATTATCAAAGAGTATTAAGAATTCTATCGAGAGTGCCGAATGCATTATCTTATCTACCGAATGGCCGGTTTTTCAAAAAATCGACAAAGAAACCCTAACAAATATGAAGGGGAAAATTATTATTGACCCCAATGGATTTATTGAGAATATACTCGGGAATGCTCAAAACATTCGGTATTTTGCTGTTGGAAGGAGGAACCAATGAAATTTTCCGGGCAATATGAATTACATCTGGCTCAAAGCAGGATTGGGGTTTTGAAATTGTACAATAAATCTCGAGAGTCAGGTAATATTCAACACGTAAAAAGGATGTACAATGTTGTTGAAAATGTTTACGTTGACAGTAATTTTACGGTGAAAAAATGATTATCACACGAAGTCCATTGAGGATCTCTCTTGGAGGAGGAGGTACAGATTTACCGTCATATTACCGGAAATATGAGGGTTTTTTGATTTCAGCTGCAATCAACAAATATGTCTATATTAATTTACATGATACCTTTGTTGACAATCTCATCATAAAATATTCCAAAATGGAGGAGGTTCACCATATTGATGATATAAAACATCCAATCATTCGTGAATCCTTAAAATTATTGGGATATGAAGCCCATTATCTTGAGATTGCAAGTCTTGCGGATATTCCCGCAGGTACGGGTCTGGGGTCTTCAGGAAGTTTTACCTGCTCACTTCTCAAGGCGCTTCACGCCCATAAAAATAATATAATTACGCCGGCAGACCTAGCTGAACAGGCATGTCATATTGAAATAGATATTCTAAAAGAGCCGGTCGGGAAACAGGATCAATATACATCAGCGTTTGGGGGGATCAATTGCTTTACTTTTTCCAAAAATGATCGAGTCAGAGCAGAAAAACTCAATATTTCCCAAGAGACGCTCTATAATCTTGAAGATCATCTCCTGCTCTTTTTTTCCGGGTATTCACGATCAGCATCGAAAGTCCTCAAGGAACAAGACGATAAAAGCAAGAATGATGATCACTCAATGATTGACAATCTGCATTTTGTTAAAGAGCTTGGATACAAGAGTAAAATTGCATTTGAACAGGGAGATCTCGAAGAATTCGCAAACCTGATGAACGTCCATTGGGAACATAAGAAACAACGGTCTGATGCAATGAGTAATAACCGTATTAATACATGGCATGATGTCGCCATGAAGAACGGCGCACTTGGAGGAAAACTCATCGGTGCCGGGGGAGGCGGATTCCTTATGTTTTATACCGAAGATACTAAAAAGCTCCGCCATGCAATGATGCAGGAAGGACTTCAGGAAGTCCGGTTCCGTTTTGATTTTGAAGGGAGTAAAGTGGTGACATCGTCTTGATACCCCCTGTGGTAATCTTGGCAGGCGGGCTTGCCACAAGGCTCTATCCTACAACAAAAACACTCCCAAAATCCCTCATTGAGATTGCCGGGAAACCGTTCATCCACCACCAGCTGGCGCTCATCAGGGACAAGGGCGTTACACACGTAGTACTATGCGTCGGGTATCTTGGTGAGATGATTGAAGAGTATGTGGGGGATGGTTCTCCCTGGGGACTTGAATTACAATATTCCTACGATGGGGATGAACTGCTTGGAACTGGGGGGGCTATAAAAAAAGCACTGTCCCTGCTACCGGATTCTTTTTTTATTTTATATGGGGATTCCTATCTTGATATTGACTATAGTGTGGTTATAGAACGTTTTTATGATGATAATCTACCGGTGCTCATGACTATATACCGGAACCAGAATGCATTTGATACAAGTAATGTTCTGATGAAAGATGGTAAAATCCTTAAATATGATAAGAAATCCCGCGACCCGGCCATGGAATATATCGATTATGGATTTATTGTGATACGTAAAGAGGTCTTTTTCCAGTATCTGGCAAATGAACCATTCGATCTCTCCCTCGTTCTATCTAGGATGGCTGATTCCGGACAGGTTGCAGCTTTTGAGGTTGAGCAACGTTTCTATGAGATTGGTTCGGCCCAGGGAATCCGCGAGACCGAGGAATATATCAGGAATCGCACACCATCCTCATGATACCGGGGAAATTCATGAACGAAGAAGAGTACATTTCCGCATTTCTGGATGATGCCATCACAATCATCAAAAAGCTTGATCGCACGAAGATCCGCAACATGTCCCAGATCCTCCAGGATATCCGGAAGAATGGGGGACGATTGTTCATTCTCGGTGTCGGAGGCGGCGCAGGTCATGCATCTCATGCAGTGAATGACTTCAGAAAGATCGCGGGGATTGAATCCTATGCACCCACTGATAATATTTCTGAACTTACCGCACGGGTCAATGATGATGGATGGGAAACAGTCTTTGTAAACTGGTTGAAGGGGAGCCGGCTTACAGCGAAGGATTGCATATTCGTCTTCTCTGTTGGTGGAGGTAATGCCGAGAAGAACGTGAGTGTAAACCTCGTGAATGCCCTTAAGTACGCAAAGGAAAAAGGAGCAAAAATAATCGGCGTTGTTGGCCGCGATGGAGGATACACAGCAAAAGTTGCAGATGCCTGTATCATCATTCCCACCGTGAACGAAAAGACCATTACACCTCAGACTGAATCATTCCAAGCAGTAATCTGGCACCTGATTGTCTCAAGTCCTGCAATGCAAAAGTTTGAGATGAAGTGGGAGAGTACAAAGTAATTCCTTCCGGAAATGAAACGAGCAGTTTTTCTTGATCGGGATGGGGTTCTCAATGAGCTTATCATAAATCATCAGACTAATGATTATGAACCCCCCCATGTCCCGGAGGACCTTATTCTTTTTCCTTATACCGTTGAGATTCTTCAGATTCTTCAGGAAGCACAATTTGAGCTCTTCCTCCTCTCCAACCAGCCCGATTATGCAAAAGGAAAAACAACACTTGAGAACCTCAAAAAGGTCCATGCAAAACTGGACCGGATATTGAGATCGGAAGGGATCCATTTCCGTGAATATTATTACTGCTATCATCATTCCCAAGGAAAAGTGCCGGAATATTCTTTTGAATGTGAGTGCAGGAAACCAAAACCTTTCTTTATCCTGATGGCAACAATGCACTATTCCCTTGACCTGTCCAATTCCTGGATGGTAGGTGATCGTGATTCAGATATTGACTGTGGAAAAGCAGCCGGCATAAAAACCATCATGATTGAAAATCCTCAATCATCGAAATATCGCGGGTCCAGCCAGCCGGATTTCACGGCAGCAAATCTTAAAGATGCACTACAGATAATACTTCCTAAAAAGTAGAGTACCATTTTGGAAAAGTTACCATGAAACGAGGATTACCACAATTCAACATCAAGCTCTATGCAGATGGCGCAGATATGGAGGGAATGATTGAAGAATATAAGAAGGGTATTGCAAGCGGGTTTACCACAAACCCAACTCTTATGAAAAAAGCGGGAGTGAAAAGTTACGAGGAATTTGCGAAGGCTGCCCTTAAAGCAATCCCCGATCTCCCAATCTCATTTGAAGTTTTTTCTGATAACCTTTCAGGAATGGAGCAGGAAGCCCGGAAAATCGCAGGCTGGGCAGAGAATGTATACATCAAGATCCCGGTGACTAATACGAAAGGAGAAAGCACTGCACCGCTCGTAAAGATACTCTCCCACGATGGACTGAAATTGAATGTGACGGCAATTCTCACGGTTGATCAAGTAAAGACTGTAGCACAGGCACTCTCCCCCGCAACACCAAGCATTGTCTCTGTATTTGCTGGACGCATCGCTGACACGGGAGTGGATCCAATACCAATCATGAAAGAGTCGGTGAAAATCCTCAAGTCGAATCCGAAAGCTGAACTTCTATGGGCGAGTACAAGGGAGCTTCTGAATCTTATCCAAGCGGAGTCCTGCGGATGTCATATTATCACTATTACGAATGATATCCTGAAAAAAGTGCCACTTGTCGGAAAAGATCTACGTGAGTTATCGCTTGAAACGGTACAGATGTTCTATAATGATGCAAAAGGGGCTGGGTACAAAATTTGATTTATATAGGACTTACGCGGTTGGAGTAGCATAAAGAATGAAGTATCTACGTCAATCGTGTGGATAACGATAGGTTAGAACCCGGGCTTGGCGATAAAGAGAGAAGTTGCCGACTGGTGAATCGCCCGTTTCGACTCATACCAACTTGTGCCAGAATTTAATCGATGAGATTCCAGACGAAGAAAGGCAAGTAATGAAAGAAAAATATGTCCTCGCTGGACCACATCTTTACGACCCTGGCATCTCTCGATGCCGCAACATTGTTTAATGCCCCGGTGATATTCCTCAATATTCCATCCAAAGTCCTTGAACGATTTTCTGTCAGATTCAGACGCATCCAGAATATCTGTTGCCCAATGTTCATTCTCTCCGTCAGAATGAACAACTCTGAATACCTTGATGAACCCGTATTGGCGCAAGTGGACAACTTTTCCTTCGGGGGGAATATCGATCTCAGAGACCGGGCGGTTATAGGTGTGTGATCCGGATCTATCAGCCGGTTGGATTTGAGGCGAGTGCACCAATGCCATTTCAGAGAGCGAATCAATTTCAGGTTGTCGATACTCGAATACCATGAATCGAAGATAACGCAATCCGGGTGAAATGGGCGTTCTTCGGCAGCCCGGACCATGTCCCTGAAATGATCATTTTTGTTCTTTCCGTCTTTGTCGGGACAATAGATCCGGAAATCCACCGGAACAATCGCTGATCCATCGGTCCAGATCGTTGAGATCAGGTTAATACCCTGAACGACCCGATGGTGTTTTCCACTCCAGTGTCGGGTACCAGTTCGATCTGATGAGAACAAGGTTTGTCCAACGTGCTGTCATCAATGACGAGGACACCTGCTTTTTGCCGAATCAACCGTTTCGCTTCGTTATACAACGCCTCCGTGTGGTGAGGCTGTCTTTCTAACAACCGCTTAACGGAATCATGAGCTATTGTCTCTAATTCTCCTGCGGGCAAGCACCGGGATGCTTCTGTGCATGAACACACTTGATACGTCGCTATGAGAAAGTTGATGAAATTGCTACTGGTGCATTTCGGCGGATTCACACTCGCTCGATCTCCATTCCGGGCTTGTTCAGACCAGAATTGGTTCTTTTAGCTCTTAGCTCTTTCGGTGGAATTCAAGTGCGTAAGTCCTATTATATTCAAATCTTTGTCAGAAATATGAGGTATCATTTAAGGAACGAATATATTACATAAAGACAAAAATTAACGATAAATGGACGTAATAATTCTATTTTAAAAAGGATACTATTGGGACAAGTTTCGAGAGATAGTAAAGGAGGGAAAAATGAATATTGGAATTGTTGGTTGCGGACTTATTGGAAATAAACGGGCTGATTCTATTGCCTCATTGAAAGGTCATACATTGAAAATGGTTGCCAACACATCATTGAATAAAGCCAAGTCACTCGCAGAAAAGTATAACTGCCGATATACACAGGACTGGCGAGATGTAGTTTCCGATAAAGAGATAGATATCGTAATTGTTGCTACCACAAATGACTGGCTTACCCCTGTTTCTATTGAAGCTATCAGAAATTCAAAACATCTGATTGTTGAAAAACCCGTAGCTAGAAACCCATCAGAGTTGAAAAAATTAGTCGATGTAGCACGAAAATCTCATGTTAAAGTGAAAGTCGGTTTCAATCATAGATTTCATCCTGCTGTTTTGAAAGCCAGAGAACTAATAAAAGAAGGATCAATTGGCGAACTTATGTTTGTTCGGGCCAGATATGGTCATGGCGGGAGAAAAGGGTACGAGAAAGAGTGGCGTTCCATACCAGAAATTGTAGGTGGTGGAGAGGTATTGGATCAGGGAATACATATAATAGATTTGTCAAGAGTTTTTTTAGGTGAATTTAATCAGGTCATGGGGATTGTCGATACCATGTTCTGGGACCGCAAACCTGAAGATAATGGCTTCATGATTTTAAGAACCCCTCAAGGTAAAATTGCCCAGCTATCAGCCAGTTGTACACAGTGGAAAAACCTGTTTTCCTTTGAAATTTTTGGAGAGACCGGACAAATAAATATTGATGGTCTTGGAAGGAGTTATGGCATTGAAACCCTGACTTTATACAAAATGAAACCCGAAATGGGCATTCCGGATAAGTTCGTATACGAATTTCCGGGCGAAGATAATTCCTGGCAGCTTGAATTGGAAAATCTGATAAATTCAATAGAAAATGGGACACCGCTCGATGGGGATCTTGAAGATTCGGTAAAAGCTATGGATATTGTGTATTCTCTTTACGATTGGAGTGAGAATTTTATTAAAACTGGTGGAAATCAATGAAGCTATCTATTATAATGCCAGTATATAATGAAGTAAAATACTTTGATGAAATAATTAACAAGGTCTGTTCTGTCAATATTGGGGATATAAAAAAAGAAATTATCATTATCGAAAGCAATTCTACCGATGGCACCAGAGAATTAGTAAGAAAATATGAGAATACCCCTGGATTTAAAATTATATACGAAGAAAGTCCTGCAGGAAAAGGACATGCTGTTAGAAATGGACTTAAGATTGCCACGGGGGATATCCTTTTGATTCAAGATGCAGATTTGGAATATGACCCAAATGAATACCCAATATTGCTCAAACCAATTATTGAGGGAAAAGCAAAATTCGTTTTGGGATCTAGGCATTTGAATAGCGGATGGGCTTATAGAAAATTTACCCACGATTTTCCAATGGCGTTCATATGTAATACTGGAACAAAGATTTTTGACTATTTTTTCAATTGTTTGTATGGAGTAAATCTTACCGATCCCATGACTATGTTTAAAGTATTTAGTCGGGAGTGCCTTAGGGATATTGAGTTTAAATCGGATTATTTCGATTTGGATGAAGAAATCGTTGCCAAATTTATTAAAAAAGGCTATATTCCCATTGAAGTGCCGGTAAGTTATAATTCCCGTAGTTTTTCTGAGGGCAAAAAGGTAATATTTCATAGAGAAGCTATTAAAAATATTATCGCGGTAATAAAATACAGATTTGTGGATTAGTTATTGATAAAAGTGGTGAGGCTCTAAAAAAATCAGATTTAATAATGAAGGTTTGAAAAATGGTGAAAACATCACTGATAATCGGATGTGGGAGTTTTATTGGATCACATTTATCGGAATTTTTAATAAATAGAAAGGTGGATATTTATGGAACCTTTTTTCGGAATACGAAAAATATTGATCATTTGAAAGACAGAATAACCCTTATTAAATATGATATCAGGAAAAAAGATAAAATCGGAGCGATAATTAAAGAAATCTCCCCGGATTATATTTTTTACTTAGCTACACAGAATTTTGTTACCCCTTCCTGGGAGGACCCCGAAACTACCCTAAAAACTAATATTTTGGGATCATTATACTTTTTGGATGCAGTAAGAAATAGTGAATGTGATCCAATTATTGAAATGATCAGCTCAAGTGCTGTTTATGGGATGAATTATGAAAATGAAATCCCCATAAATGAAAGTAAGGAGTTCAGGCCTCTCAATCCCTATGCTGTAAGTAAAATCGGGGTGGATATGCTTGCCTATCTTTATTGGGAAGCCTATAAGATGAAAATTATTCGGATACGACCTTTCAATATCACCGGACCCAGAAGGACTTCTGATGTCTGTTCTGATTTTGCCAAGGGAATCGTTGAGATCGAAAAAGGGCGAAGAGAAGAATTGAATGTGGGCAATCTTGATTCCGTAAGGGATATTACTGATGTGAGAGATGCGGTGAATGCGATGTGGTTATTATCCAATAAAGGACAATTTGGAGACGCGTATAACATCTGCAGCGGTAATGGGCGTGTAATTCGGGAGATACTAGATCGATTGATCTCTCTCTCGGACTCCAGAGATCGAATTAAGATTTTTCAAGACCCTACAAAAATGAGAAAAACTGATGATGTCTTTCAAATTGGTGATAATTCCAAACTGAAAAGCATTGGCTGGGTGCCTACCATCCCCCTTGAACAAACACTGGAGGATCTACTCAGCTACTGGAGAAATATTATCGAATAGATGGGATATTCCGTGAAGGAAAAAAGTAAGGTATTATTAAAAACTTTTCTTGCACTTGCCGTTACGTTAAGTTTTTTTTATGTTATATTCAGGAATGTCGATGTTTTTTCTGTCATAATTATTCTCTCTCATGCCAATGTGAGTTATTTGATTTTAGCTGCAATATTGGGTATTTTTATTATTCTATTCTTCACACTGAGATGGCAGAATGTTTTGGCCGCTATGGATTTTACCCTCTCTTTTAGGGATGCCTTTGATATAATTATGGGAGTGTTTCCCTTTGCTGCTGTGACTCCATCGATAGCAAGTGATGGAATGCGGGCAGTTTTCTTAAGAGGGAGAATTCGTGCCAGTATTGTTATTGGAAGTGTCCTTGCGGAGCGAACGCTGGAATTTGCTACCCTTCTTATGTTCCTTGTCATAGGAATGGTGCTCATCAATAAATTTCAGTATTTCGGAATTGCGGCAATTATTTTCTGCAGTATTTTATTGATGGTATATCTCGCACACGTAAAAATCAATTTACCGTTTAAAGAAATTTGGAATGAACGATTGGAAAATATTTTTCTCTCGTTAAGGATTCTTACAAAAAATAAAAAATTTTTTTTCATTGTTATTGGTTACACACTCTTGGTCTGGATCTTTTCAATTATTCAAATATTAGCATTTTTCTACGCGCTTGGAATCAAAGTCCCGATAGCTGCATTACTTGTTGGAGCTCCGATCGCTATATTAATAGGACAGATACCGATAACACTTGGAGGTGCTGGTACAAGAGATGCCGCATTCATCATCATTTTTTCAGAATATGCAACGCCAGAGCAGTTGTTAAGCGTTGGAATATTTTTTTCCCTTTTTAGAGTTTGGCTTCCTTCCATAATCGGAATATACTTTATGCGGAAATTGATCAGGGCGAAGGACAACGTTGAATAAGTCCTGACTGCAATATATTTTCATACTCAACGAAGATTTTGAAAACCAGAAGGAATTGATTAATTCTTGCTTTCACCATTAGATGGATAAACACCTAATTGTGTTATCATATTAACATATCTATGGATTGGGTTTAATTGACAGATACGGACCGATATAAGCATGAGCAGGAATATTTCGATGATTATGCAGCAAATGTGTTCGATATAGATGCAATTAATCTGAATGACATCTTTTCTAACAACGCTTTTGAGAACAGGTACACCCGATCATTTCTGGAAAATATTGCCGGGAAGAGTGTTCTGGATTTGGGATGTGGAGTTGGAGAGGACACATTATTCTTATTGCTTAAAGGGGCGAGAGTAAACGCGATAGACATATCACCGGAAAGCGTGGAGGTGACAATAAAGCTTGCAAAAAAATTTGGTCTTGATCATATGTTGACTGCAGAGGTAATGACTGCTGAAAACCTTAAATTTGAATCGGATTCTTTTGACATTATCTTTGGAAGGGAAGTCCTTCACCATGTTGATCTTGATAAGGCGGGGAAAGAAATATACAGGGTATTGAAAAAAGATGGAATAGCAATATTTTTAGAACCGCTTGGTTATAACCCGATATTAAAGATTTATCGGTGGTATTCACGGAAATATTTAAAGACCCGTACTGATCATGAAGAACCACTGACTTTCAATCAGCTCTACGATCTTGACCCCAGGTTTAAGAAAATCGAACATGATGAATTTCATTTGATCAGTCTAAGCCTCTGGTTTATGTACAGCTTCATCTCTAAAGGAAAGTATTGGTGGAGAAATCTGCAAAAAGGACGAGAATACGGTAAGACGTATGTTTTTTTACAGAGAATGGATCGGAGTCTTTTCAGAATATTCCCGTTTTTCAAGAGATATTGCATAGAAACGGTAGTAGTTTATACGAAATAATGTGATACTGCTTTCTAAAAACTACTGTTAAGATCTCTAAGAGGGTTGAACATGACAAAAGATGAAGAGCAGACTTCTGTATATTATCAGAATGTAATAGACAATCTTTTTGGAAATAAGTTTGGTTTCAAAGTCAGACAAAATATTTTTGATTTTTTCATGACCGTTATGAAACCTGATAATACAACCCGAATCCTCGATGTCGGCGTCTCATCTGAAAATACTAAATTAGTATCAAATTTTTTTGAAAATCTTTATCCCTATCCGTGGAATATTACCTGTGTTGGAACAGAAGATGGTTCATATTTAGAAGCGAAATATAACGGATTGCGTTTTTGCCGGGTTAATCCTCATCAGGCATTCCCTTTCAAAGACCAGGAATTTGACATAGCTTTCAGCAATGCGGTTGTCGAACATGCAGGAAATCAATCACAGCAAGAATTTTTCATTCGGGAAATCTGCCGGGTTGCCAAAAATTTATTTATTGTCACCCCCAATCGCGGATTCCCGCTAGAAACACATACAGGACTGCCGTTAATTCATTATCTCCCAAAAAGAGTCTTCAGAAAAATTTTAAAAGGAACAAAGTTCGATTACTGGTCATCTGAAGATAATTTAAATTTGCTTACTTTCCGTGAATTCAAAGATTTGTTTCCCCACGATCTCCGAATTGAATCCAAGAAAATCAAAATTTTTGGTTTTACCTCTAATCTGATTGTTTATTACAAAAAAATTTAGTTTTTTCAGTCACAATCAGGGTAATCCGGATTCTGCAAAATTTGTTAATGAATCTTCCGTACGAAACGTAACGTGAAATATCCAAAAATAACTATGACCGTGGCAAGGCTTAGATATAACCCAAACCAGAATGTATCTGGTATGTATTTAAAAACGACTCGGTGATCACCTTTTTCTAAGTAAACTGCACGGAGAAAATAATCTGCCACAAAAATATCGGTCTCTTTGCCGTCAACATAAGCTCTCCATCCCGGGTAATAGGTATCGCTGAGAATCAGGAACCCCTCTGATTCCATAGTTGCTTGCAGCACAACAGAATCAAGATTATATTCGATAATGTTCGCAGTGGAATTGTCAACAAACATCTTATTGGCAAATCCTGGTGGCGGATCTTTTTCTATAACTATCGAATTTCTCAAATCAAAATTGACATCATCCAGCCGGCCAAGAATTTTTTTCTCATCTTTTATTACTTCTACATTATGGACGACAAATGATCTTGGAAAGACGTTATGATTTTGATAGATTTTTATTTCGTTATCGTAGACTAATTCATATCTCTGGCTAAAATTGAGTGCCCTCCTTTCTGACGAATTCGATTTAAGGTAGAGGTCCCCCCACCCCGCCCAGTCATAATTACTGTCTCCTTTCGGACCTGGTAGGGTGACAAAGATTAAATTGATGGTTTTATTCTGATATTGCGAGAGATTAATCTCACGACAATGCCATTTCTGATCAGCAGGATTATTTTTAGGATCAATATATTCTGACATAATTCTCTTTTTCTCACCCGATTGATTGATGTAAATGTCAAATTCCACGCCATCTCCTTTTTCTGGGGACCATACATTCTGATCCATCCCTATGCAAAAGTTGAGAGAGAGTGCATCAGCGGGAATCTGTACCGGGTACTCTATTTCCGATGGCGGATGCTCAAATAACACATATTTTCCATTAAATTGACTCTTTCCGACATAATTTTCGTTTAAGGTGATATTTCCATGAGCAAGGATTTCATCAATAAATCCGTCATCCTTGGGGAAATATGAGGAGCTTAAAATGTATTTCACCCCAAGCAAATCCAGAAACCGGCCATTTTTATAACCAAGATTTGTTTCTGTGCCCGTGAAGCGATCAACAACGGAGGGATCAACATTTTTTTTAATAAATGACATATAGCGGTTGACATAGAGTGCATTTAGCTGGCGTATATCAAATATAGAATAAGCACTTGCAGTATCCGGATATAAAATGGCATTTGTACTAAAAACCCTGTAGCTATCTGTATCATTTTTCAGATACTCGATATATGGGGGTGTGGTGAAAGGATCATAACGGGGTGGTCGAAAATGTGGAATATATAGGAACAGCTCAAGGATCAGAAATAGTATTAAAATGATAGCCAAATGCCGGGAATCGATTTTCTTTCGATCTTTGATAAAAAACAATACAAAAAATAAAAGGATAAAAAATATTGCAAAACCCGTCATTATCATTACCCATGTAACTGAACTGAATATGGGAAATAGGAGGAAATTCCAGGTTTTTTCAGCTGAAAGAATTGAGGGTAAATTTTCAAATAAGAATAGACCAATAATTGCTACAAGAATTGACGATATAATTAGGGCATGGGAAAACCGGATTTTATTATCCCATATGTTTTGAACACCAATTCCTGCAAGAACCGCCAATGAAAATGCAAATTCAGGAAATAAATATTTTGAAAATATAGAGACATTGAATAATGGTAGATATCCTATCAAATTTATGACCGGAAAACCATATGTTTTCAATAAATAAAAAATCGCGAAACATCCAAAAAAAAGACCAATTTTCCGGTTTTCATTTTTCACCAAAAAAGTGCAAAATGCTAATAAAACGGTTACAATTCCTACATACGGTAGTATTGCATGCTGTGAAACCCCGTTCCAGGTTGAATGAATCCACCCAAAAAAATACGGGATTATTATTGAAATTGTATCATACGAAAATTGTTTTCCTAAAAGTCCAATTGTAGTTGGATGGGCATTCCAAGATCGGTTCAGAAATTCTATTACTGAAAATGTGAAAAATGCAGACAATAATCCGCCGATAACAAATACGCCAATTAAACTGAAAATATATTTTCTGACTGAGAAAACTGTATCATCCTTAATTCTGAACCATATTCTGAAAACATAATAGGAAACTGCCAGTAATAATGCAAATAATGTGGATTCAGGCATTCCTCCCAATATGGCAAATGCAAGAACGATTCCGGCAAAAATAATATGTTTAACATCTTGAGTTTTTATCAGTCTTTCGAAAGAAAATAATAAAAGAGGTAAAAGAACTTCAACGTTTAAATGCACCATATTCAGATAGAAGATAAAATATCCATTGAGCATGAACGCAATAGCTGATGCAAAAGAACCTAATCGGTTAATTTTAAGTTCCCTCATAAAGCAATACGTAAAAAAACCCGCAAAGAACAATTTCAAAAGAATTGTGAAATCAAATGCCTGCCCAAAAAAAGAATGTGGCATAATATATACGAAAAAATTTAACGGAAAAAATACTGCGCTGATAGCACTTGCAGCCAAGGGTGTCCCGAGTGCAATGTATGGGTTCCATAAGGGGATATTCCCGGACATATAAATCTGAGATACCAAATCGTGGATCGGCTCATCCTGCCATGCAGATGCTCCAGGATCGATATACATCAGCGGAATTCTACCAGGCGGATATCCAAATGGCCCGGTTGGCATCGTTCCCGCAGACATTGGTGAAGCCATGAATGTTGAATTAAAAAAGATTACATTATAGAAGCACAAAATAAGTACAATCCAGAGTAAAAATGCTGCGCAAAAATATTCGTGCGCTTTAAAAAAATTGAGAACCCAATTATTTTGAACTTTTTCCAATTTCATAACAATACCAGATTTTCTATCATTTAATGAAATTAGTATAGGTCAGTTAATGAATAAATATTAGATGAAATCCGCGTTTAATAAAATGAATCTGTTCATTACTAATTAGAAGCCATCATTTATATTCCGAAAAACGAAAATCTCACATCTAGAATCACAAATACATTGCATCTGCAATTGTTTTTTTATTTATAAGTTACTTCTTTTGCAATATTGCAATTATTTCATTTTTATTTTGTTCGAAGTGTAGTATCCTGAATGGATTACCTAGATACTCATTTGTTTTATACAAAAAATGAAAACCGGTCGTTATATCCCATACATGGAAATGAATGCTATAATTCATAGCCATCAGTTGGGTAAGCCGGATATCAATCCCGTTAGGATCTTGCTTTTTCTCAACAAAAAAAATCCAATCATAGAAATGATCTTTTCGGGATATTGTCGGGCCTTGGATATCATCATCAATAAGGTGGTGAAATTCCGTTAATGATCGTTCTTTATCAAAAGTGTATGTTTTTTCAGGAATGGCATAATATAATATCCCACTGGCTTTAATTTTCTTCAGGTGATTTCGAATTGTCCCGATTGGATTTTCGCAATGTTCTAGAAAATGATTTGCTATGATAAAATCCAAGGAATTATCCGCTATTGTTGATAATGTTTCGCCGTTATCAATGAGATCTATTTTTACCATCTGGTGCGGGTTTAAATCTGAATAATGTTTTAGTAATTCAACTGACGGCAATCTATCAACATATTTCACTTTTGCATGTTTGCTTACAGGAAGTGGATTATGTAAAGCGCCAATTTCAATTCCATCCCCTTTAAGGTATCCGAAACTTATTCTTTTTCTCGCATCTAATGACTCTTTAGGACCAGTGTTTTTACAAAAAAGATAAGTTAGAATAGAGGAAAGATTGGTATTAAAAAAACTCTTGCTTGTAAGTTTAAACACAACTTCACCAAGATCATTCATTTTGCCATTTTTTTCATAAACCGTAACTTTCAATCTGTGTGAGCCATTTACGAGGGAAAGATTTTGTGAAAATATAAATCCACTCTTTTCAATATCGGAATATTGTGGGAATACCGTTTTTACATCATTACGTAGTAATCCAAATTCTGCTTCCCCAACTTCACAATCATCAATAAATATTTTTATTAAGGTAATGCCATATTCTGAATATGCCCAACCTCTGCAAATAAAAGTAGTTGTTTTATTTATAGAATTATTTTGAGGTTCGTCAATATGACCGATCATATTTTTCACTCAAATTTTATGGAAAAATCCTCTCGTTCCAAAGTCAAATTAGGGTTATAATAAGGATCTCCATTATCAATTACCCCTCCCCACTTTTCACGAATCAAAGACACTTCATGTTTGAATCTCACTTGTTTATCCGGGGTATCTTCATATCCCCTGCTCAAAGATTCATGATGATAAAGTTGTGAATAGGGGGTGTAAACAATAAGATACCCTGCGCTTCTGATTTTCATACAGAGATCTACATCATTGAATGCGACTGCAAGATCTTCATTGAATCCTCCGATCTCTTTAAAGACATCTTTTCGCATCATCAGACATGCTGCGGTAACTGCGCTATAATTCCCGATTATCTGTGACCGGAGAAAATAACCGGCAAATTTATCTGGCAAGTATTTATGGGAATGTCCTGCAACTCCTTTTTGACCTGGTGTACCAGTTATACCCAATATCACTCCTGCATGCTGGATTAGATTATTGGGATACAGAAGTTTTGCCCCAACGGTTCCTACATCTCCCCGCTGCGCATGCTCAAGCATGGCAGAAAGCCATTCACCTGAGATCACTTCCGTGTCATTATTTAAAAACAGTATGTAGGGAGCATCAACATTATCGACAGCGTAATTATTTATTGCAGAAAAATTGAACGGTTTATCATAGGATAATATTTTTATTTTTGGATTATTCCCCAATGAGGAATAATACTCAAATGTTTCCTCCTCTGTACTTTGGTTATCAACGATTATGATTTCATAATTTTTATAGTCGGTCTTATCGAGAATGGACTGAATGCATCGTTTAAAGACATCAACATGATCTTTTGTCGGGATGATAATAGATATCAGGGGATTATCCTGGATAACATAGCGAATCCTGTACGAACCGGGAAAAATGCCCTCCTCTACATTCCCCTTCTGACCCCTTCTCAGTAAGGCATCTTCCAATGCTTTTTTTGCAGAGGTGATTGCATAAGGTTTTGCAACTACGTGATCCGCAGCGGAACCTGGAATTATCCTCCAATGATAGAGAATCTTTGGGATATGTGCAATAGATGACGGAGAGATTTTCTCTGTGCATCGCAAAAAAAGATCGTAATCCTGTGACCCCTCATATCCTGTGTGAAATCCACCTACAGAATCGATCAGCGTTTTTCTGATAACAGAAAAATGACACAGATAATTCTGGGATAAAAACAGATCCGGGGACCAATCTGGCTTAAAAAAAGGATCTTTCCTCTTTCCTTTTTGGTCTATCTTATCTTCATCAGAATAGATAAATTCGAAATTTTGATTCTGATTGAGAACGGCTATGACTTCATGAAGAGCAAACGGCGCTAGTTCATCATCATGATCGAGGAAGCCCACATATTCTCCTGTTGCGAGTGCCAGAGCTTCATTGGAATTCCCTGAAATTCCTTCATTTTCCGCTAAAAATTTTAATTTAATACGTGGATCTTTTTGGGCATATTCTGTTATAATCTGTTGTATATACCGCTTTGTCGAACCGCCATCCACTATACAGATCTCCAGGTTTTCGTAGACTTGGTTGATTGCTGATTCAATTGCGAGACGAAGCCATTTTTTATCAGTATTCCATACAGGAATAAGTATGCTGATCTTTGGAAGATAGGGAAAATTTTGAGAAATTTTTTTTAAGCGTTTTAATTCATCTTGGCCCGGTTCATTATTTTTAATCCATAGATGGTAACGATTCAATTTTTTATCATTGTGAATATACCGTTTGAACGAGTAGTAAAATGCCTGAAATCCATCATTAACAAGGATTTTTCCCCCCGCTCTACCAAGATCATAATATCTCCGTCTACTCGTGGTCTGCGGGAGGAGCCTCTCGATGACCCTTATATGGAATTTCATTGTTATTCGCCAGACAATACTCTGTTCAATACCCATGAGGCGAATATTGGTATCACTTAGTTCTTTCTCTCTCGTTAATATAGTCGTATTCAGCGTTTGAATCGATTGGGAATATTGATTAATTTGATTCTGGAGATCTGAGATTTGACTTTGGAGAACCGAGTTTTGGTTTGAGAGATCTGAGTTTTGACTTTGGAGAACCGAGTTTTGACTTTGGAGAACCGAGTTTTGACTTTGGAGAACCGAGTTTTGACTTTGGAGAACCGAGTTTTGATTGAGGAGATCTGAGTTTTGATTGAGGAGATCTGAGTTTTGATTTTGGAGAACTGAGCCTACTTTATTCGAAACGTCGGTGAGAAAACTTTTATGCAATATTTTTTTACTTAACTTTTTTTTCGAGGCAATTGCAATAAAATAAAGAGGCTTTTTTTCATCATCACCTATAAAAGAAAAATGATCTGCCTCATATGTAATGACGAATTCACTGCAGGAATCGTTTGTGGAGTTTGAATAGTTTGGAAAGATTGAAGATCCGGAGATTACCCGTTGCCCAAAGAGATAGACATATGCAAACTTTTTTTTCAACAAATCATAAAAATCCTTGAAGTATATCTCTTTTACATGGAATGGATTATGATAATCAGGGATATCTGAGTAGGTCAGTTTATTGGGAGTTGAAATAATTAAAATTCCATCATCCTTAATCAATCGTTTTATTTCACTTAATAAGATTTCATGTTCTTTGATATGTTCTAACGCCTCAAAACATACGATAACATCAAAAACCTTTTCGCCTTCAATCGGTATGTTAACTATTGAACCCTGTAAAAATCTGAGATTGTCTTTTTTATAGATCTCCGAAGCATGGTTCACCGACTGGACATCTATTTCAATACCGGTAACAGATTCAGCACTTTTTGATAAGAGAAACGATCCATATCCTTCACCGGATGCTAAGTCGAGTACCTTTTTTCCCTTGATGTATTGTAAGGTAAAGGCATACCGGTGTAGATGCTCATAGTGTATCTCTGCACCGGATATTGAAGGATCAACATAGGGTAAAAATCGTTCTCCAGTCCATTCAAGCATAGTTATTCACATTGCTCCTAAATTTTCTGGTTCGGAATACCCATGAATTATATTTAAAATATTTCAGCATGTTTCCTTCAGTAGTATATTTAAGATATTTTTGATATTCCTTTTCATCAGCAATATAAGGAATTTCTGAGGGGGAGTACCATATCTCGCAGGAAATGGTCTCTACATCGAATCCCAGATTTTCAATTATCGTTTTCATATCCGGACCAAAATCCGTGAAAACAAGCGCCCCTTGTTCTCGGAGTGGATCTCCATGATAAACTTGGGGATAGTTGTGGTTATTTTCCCCGGTTTCAACAACAATTCTGCGTAATGTTGGGTTATTCTCATGATAAGGAATCGTAAAAATATGGTATCCCCCGGGTTTTAATACCCTGTTTATTTCTGAAAATGCCTTTTCCGGATAAGCGACATGTTCGAGAACATCCTGGGTTATAACAAGATCGAATGTTTCATCCGAAAACGACAGATTCAGTAAATTTTCACACAATATGCCATCCTTATTCCTGGTTCCATTTGGAACATCATCGAAATATTCGGAGCAGATATAATGCGGCAAATCCATTAGAAAATTGTGCATAGGTCCACTAGCCTGCGTTTCATATATTCCCAAATGCGTAAGGTCTCGTCTGGCCTGTGTCAAGGAACTATACTCATTAGGAGAAAATGTATTTATGATTATTTTTGCTAGATCGCTATTCCTCTGACTGGCACCACAGTGTAAACATCTTGCTTCCCGTAACGAAAAATCAGGTTCACAAGAAAACTGAGAATTTTTGCCACATATATAACAGAATTGGTGATGATTATCTATCATTATTACCATTTTAAACCGTATTATCCCCGATTCCATTTGATTCTTGCGTCCAAATCGACGAATCCTTCCATCGTTTTATCGTTGGTTATTTTAAATATTACCTGATCTTCCTGCCTGTCTAAAATTTCGATATCATTTTCTGAATGCACAATCGCTACAGCAGGAGTAACTGAATAGACACCATTACCCAATCTCAAGCAGCACAAAAATTCAATGTTAATTATCTCTCCAATCCTGATATTCTTCAGATCGTTCATCTGCCAGCGGGAATTCATTCCATAGATAACACTGTATTTATTTTTGATTGTGCATCCAACGGTAATATCATGATCAAAATTTTCTTTGCTTTTTATCGTGAATTTTATAACAATGTTTTCATTCGTTAAAAAAACTGATTTCGGATTACCATTGCTGTCACAGATCAGAATTTTGATAATTTCAATTTTATTATTACCATATCGAACAGGTAGTCCCTGATTAAAAATATCATTTAGTGTATCGCTTCTGCTTTTTATTTTTTGAACAACATCGTCGCTACGAGATTCGGGAATCTGCTTTTTGATGTTTATCCATCCCCACGCACTCCACCCGTAACTAAGATCGTTTCCAGAGCCAGTTGTTACTAACGCAATTGTAACGTTTTTTCCGGAAAATTTCTCTAATGGGAGAATAAAATTGTGCCACCCCCGGTCCCCTATATTTCTCTTCGGCTGGAGCACACGGGAAAATAGAGTTTCAGTTGCCCCGTCAGAAATGACTTCGATATCGAATTTCACTCCTTGCGGAATCTTGTCCCAGGCATCAGGCAGAATACCGATCGCAAACGCAAGTGATGATTCCGGCTCAATAGGAACCGTATAAGTGATCCGCGATGGTGGGTGCGCAAAGATTACGCGCCGTGGAGTGGACTGGATCTCGATTGTTTGTGGCTGGACGGGAATCCCTTCTGCATTCTCAATGTTTGCGTGAGATAGGTTTCTGATGAAATCATACACCGTTTCATACTTGTCTCCAGGAACTTCCCCATGCTCGATCAGATTCCCTTCTTTATAAGCCCGTTCACGGTCAGCTATCAGGGCATAATACTTATTGACTACATAATTCGGATCACCGCGCTCGATGATCCGGCCTCCATCAAGCAGTAGAGCTTGGGTGCAAAGATTCCTTACTGCTTCAGTATCGTGCCCCACGTATAGAATCGTCTTACCCTCAGCCTGCATCTCTCTGATCTTTCGGAAACACCTATGCTGGAAGATAGCATCACCCACAGCCAGCGCCTCATCCACAATAAGGATGTCCGCATCCACATGCACTGCTACAGAGAAAGCGAGCCGGACAATCATGCCGGATGAATAGGTGCGGAGGGGCTGGTCGATAAAGTCACCCAGTTCTGAAAATTGAACAATTTCATCAAACCGATCATCAATCTGCTGTTTTGATAGTCCCATAATCGAACCATACATGTAGACATTATCCCGCCCGGAAAATTCCGGATGGAACCCGGAACCCAGCTCAAGAATTGCTGATACTTTCCCCTTGATTTCAAAAGATCCTTCACTCGGATACAGGACACCGGCCAGGATGCTCAGGAGTGTGCTTTTCCCTGAACCATTCTGTCCGAGAATTCCTAGGGTAGTACCGCTTGGGATATTAAATGATATGTCTTTAAGTGCCCAGAAATCCGCGTGTCGTTTTACCTTACCTATACTCATGTATTCAAGAAATCTTCCCCCAGGTGATGTGAACAATTTGAATTTTTTTCCGAGATTATTCACTTCAATAGCATTCACAGGAGTTCACCAAACCCGGTTTTTGTTTTCCGGAAGAACCATATACTGATTACGAACAAAACAACCGAAAATATCAGGAAGGGTACAAAGATATTAAGTTCCGGAAGCTTGCCGTAGAACAATGCATCACGATATATTTCGATCATATAATAGGCAGGATTCAATTTGACTATCCATTGGAGATTTACCGGAATCAGATTCATTGTGTATGCGATGGGTGTTGCCCAGAACCATATCATGAACAAAGGACCCAGCATTGTGGGAATATCCCGGAAATAGACTGCACCGCTCGAAAGGAAAAAAGCCAGCGATAAGGTAAACACCAGCTGAAGAATGATAGCAACGGGAAGGATGAGAATAAAGATCGTGGGCAATCCTTTCAGGATTAAATACAGAATCAGGTAAATTCCGAGACCTATAAACAGGTTCACAAATTCTGACAATGTGGTAAAGATGGGAAAAATTTCACTGGGGAAGGGGACTTTTTTGATATAGTTTTTATTATCGATGATAGACCGGGAAGCCCGCATAACTGAATCCTGGAATGCCAGCCAGGGAAGGAATCCGGAAGCAAAATACAATGCGAAATCCCAGATACTGGTACTATCTGGGATTCGGACCTTCAGAAAAACCCCGAAGACAATTATGTAAACAATCAGGGTGATAATTGGGTTAATCACCGACCAGTATAACCCAAGAAGCGAACCTACGTATTTCGAGGAAATATCGCGCCTGATAAAATTCCAGATGAGTCCGCGGTTTTCAAAGATGGATGTCATTTCACTGTTTCCTTACTGAAAGTGCGATACCATCTGATCTTTCATCCAATAGAATATCATTTGGTCGTAAATAGATCTACCAGTTCTGCACATTTTTATCACATTATTTTAATACCTTTGTTTGGCACCAAACATGAATCCACTTTTCAATCTCACCATCAGATATGGTTTTTTTAATGCTTTGCCTCTTATTGATCATTTTTTGGAGACCTTTCATTGAATCAACTTTTGCTTTGATTATTGCTCTTCCTTTCCTCTTTAAAAAATAGTACGGGATAACCACAATGCTCCTCCCGATAATCCAGGGAATAAAAAAAAGCAGTGTCCGTTCGGGAAAATTCTTCACCGTATACCACAGAAGATTCCGGTTTCCGTAGTACACGGATGTATCAGAACCCGGTTCGGTAGTCCCTCCATGCACATGAATCACCTGTGCCGATGGCACATACATACACTTCCACCCGGAAAGCCGTGCCCGGAACGCGAGATCGACATCTTCCATATAGAGAAAAAAATCCTCATCAAAGAGTCCGATCTCATCAAGCATTATGCGCCGGTACAGTGCAGCGCCGGCACAGGCACCGAACACCTCTTCAGCAACATCATATTGTCCGTGATCCGGCTCCCCCATGCCCCGGTCCCATGCGGCCCCGCTCCGTGAGATGCAGATCGCGGTTGAGTTGATCCGACCATCTGGAAATATCATTTTGGATGCACACATCCCCACAAAGGGATCAGAAACCATCGGTCGTGCGAGTTCATCGATAAAATCCGGGGTTATTATTGTATCGTTATTCAGGGTGAGGATAAATTCACCTTCCGCTTGTCGGATTCCTTCATTTGTGCCACCGGCAAATCCCAGATTGGTGGATTGAGTGAACATTTTAACACCAGGAAAGCTCTGCTGGACATATCCAACGCTGCCATCGTGGGAAGCATTATCTACCATTATCACTTCAAAAGGGAAGTAAGTCTGCTGAAAGATCGAGTTGAGACAATCGGGTAAGAATTTTTTCCCATTGTAGTTTACAACAATAACACTGATCAAAGGATGGGGAGAGTCATCGGACATAAGGTTCCTTTTTGTATTTTCAATTATTATGTAAATCAATCAGATTTGAAATATCATTGATTTTTTTTCGGGAATTACCCGGCGATTACCCTAAAACTCATTTTTTCTATACCTGATCATCAGAATGCTCTCTCTTACTATTGTGCTGCACGAGAATACTCGCCCTCAGCAAACTATCAAATGTCCCCGCATCACTCCAGAATCCCTTTAATATTGTGTACTTCATCATCTTTTTCTGAAGATAGGCATTATTCACGTCCGTGATCTCAAGCTCACCCCTACCTGAGGGTTTCAATGTCCTGATAATTGAGAAGACCTCAGAATCATAGAGGTAAAGCCCCGTAACTGCAAAGTTTGACTTGGGGGATTGGGGTTTCTCCTCAATGGAAATGACATGATCTTTCTTGAGCTCAGCAACACCAAACCGCTGGGCATCTATGACCTCTTTTAAGAAGATTTTTGCCCCCTCCTTGAATGAAGCAACATCGGATTTCACAGTATCCTGGAAGATATTATCCCCAAGGATCACTGCAACACCATCGTCATCTGCCCAGCTCTCTGCAAGTCCGAGTGCCTGCGCAATTCCTCCTGCAGTTTCCTGGATCTCATACGTAAGGCTGACCCTGAATTCCATTCCAGAACCGAGCAATTCAAGAAAATGTCCCGCATGTCCACGTCCGGATACGATCATGATCTCGCTTATTCCTGCATTGATAAGAGTATGAAGCGGATAATAGATCATCGGCTTGTCGTAAACGGGCAACAGGTGCTTGTTGGTCACTTTAGTCAACGGAAACAATCGTGAGCCGGTTCCGCCGGCGAGAATAATGCCTTTCATTTCAGTTCCTTTCCTTCATTTGAATATACTCCTGTACCGCTTCTTTCCAGTGCCGGAGGGGGGGTGTCTTGGTATTTGCCAGGACTGAATACGCGGGGCGTTTTGCTTTCCTTGGGAACTCTTCGGTTGAACAGGGTGTAGCATTTGGAATAAATGCACTCGCAAACTCATACCAGCTGCATTGACCCTCGTTGGTGATATGATATATTCCGGGATCACAGGATATGATCAATGGTACCTTATTTGCGAGGTCAACAGTATATGTAGGCTTTCCAACCTGATCGTTCACTACACGGACTAACGGTATCTGATGAGACAATGCAAGAATCGTATCGACAAAATTTTTCCCGTGGCTCCCATAGAGCCAGGAAGTTCTGACAATACGGTAATTTTCCAGGTTTTTTGCAACAGAAACCTCCCCAAGCAACTTTGATTCACCATATTTATTGATCGGGTTCGGACGGTCATCCTCACGATATTCTTTCCTGGTCCCATCAAAAATATAGTCAGTACTAAAGTGAACAAGAGTAGCATCAACCTCGGCGCAAGCCTGGGCAATATATCCGGGTCCATTTCCATTTACTGCAAATGCATATACGCGGTTATCCTCACATCCGTCAACATCAGTGTATGCTGCTGCATTGATAACGATAGCCGGGCGCTCCCGTTTGATAAGTTTCTTTATGGCATCTTCATCAGTGATATCAATGTTACGATGTCCAAAAAAATGTGCATGAGGGAACACTTTCTGCAAGGCATGCCCCAGCATTCCATGAGCTCCG
>Ga0315283_10000612_pt1 | contig 26746 bp, 23 predicted proteins | sample YL17G09_0_MG_FD_204541 | JGI IMG/M metagenome (GOLD analysis project Ga0315283, IMG submission 204541) | Sediment microbial communities from Yellowstone Lake, YNP, Wyoming, USA - YL17G09_0 | ecosystem: Environmental > Aquatic > Freshwater > Lake > Sediment | place: USA: Wyoming | collected...
GTGAGCGACATGCTCCACCTGGGTACATCGGCCAGCTGGTAGCCGGTCAGGAAATACCCGGCATCTGGAACCACCGTCGTCAACTCGGAGCGCGTGTACGCCGCGTTGTACCCAAGCTGTAGCCCCTCGAGCGGCGACCAGGAACTTGACAATTCCACGCCCTGCGACACGGCTTCTGCGCCGCTCGCCCAGCCGCAGCCGCCGCCGAAGCACATCCCGAGCTGGATGTCCTGCCAGTCCATATGGAAGACCGAGACATCAATGAGCGCCATGCGGTCCAGGAACTCGGACTTCAGGCCCACCTCGTAATTCGTGACGGTCTCCGCCTTCACGGTCGGCGGCACGTCCGGCAGTTCGCCATTCGGGGAGCCGGGCTGCGAGCCAGTGGCCACTCGTCCGTAAAGCATCACGTCCGGCGTGAAACGGTATCTGGCAGCGATCATCCAGGTTGCCACCCCTTCCGCGCTTTCGCCTGCCGTGCAAGCCGGTTCGTCGACGACGCCGCTGTCGATTGCAGTGAGCTGCTGGTCATTGTGCGCGTAGCGGATTCCGCCGGTCAGGTCGAAGCGCTCAGTGACGTGCCAGGTCAATTCCCCGAATGCCGCCAGCTCGTTGAATGTGTTTTGCACCGACGTCGCGCTCGCGGCCGGTGCGAAGGCCGCAATCGGCTGGTAGCTGTTGTCGAATGCGTACAGTGCCATCTCGTCTGTGACGCTCTCGCGCGTGTAGAAGCCGCCCAGCAGCCAATCGATGCGCTTGCCCTGTGGCGAGACGATGCGTAGCTCTTCGCTGAATTTCTCGAGGTCCTTATCCCGGTGAAAAGCCGACAGACCGGCCGGAATCGCGCCGCCGCTCCAATCCGGGAAACTGGCGCCATTGATCAGGGTCTGGTCGAAGACGGAATGAGACCGGGTGCGCGACCACGCGGTCGCAGAGACGACCTCGAGCGAGCCGGGATTCCAGCGCACGGTCGCCGCGTAGTAGTCGATGCTCTTCCTGAAGGGTTGCAGGAAGGCATGGTGATCCGTGAGGTCGCCGTAGGATCCCGACGCCTCGACGATATCGGCATCGCCCGTGTCGGGGACGATGGTAACGCCGGTGGACGACATGTCCGCCTCGGAGTCCGAATGGATCCGGGGCCAGAGCGCAGTGAGTTTCACCGAGAGCGATTCGGCCGGGCGCCACAACAACGCAAAGCGCTCGCCGGACTGGCGCACGGTATTGACGTCCTTGGCGCCGCTATAGGCATTGTCGATGTATCCCGGTGTGTGGCTGTCGTAGGCACTGACGCGCACTGCCAGCACGTCCTCGACGATGGGGACATTCACCATGGCTCGCAGCGATCCACCTGCTTTCGAGGCACCATGGATCGCGCTCCCATCCGCGCCGATACGCGCCTCAAACCCATTGAGGCGCGGCTCCTTGAGGACAAACCTGAGCAGGCCGGACTCCGAGTTCGCGCCATAGTGGGTCCCTTGCGGCCCGCGCCACACTTCGAGCCGCTCGAGGTCGTACGGCATGAGGTCGAGAACGTCACAGCATGCTTCCGCCCAGGGGCCGCTGGCACCCATCGGCGTGTCGTCGAGGTAGTAGGCTCCCGTTGCGGCGTCGGTGAACGAAGAAATTCCCCGCAGGAGGACCTGGGAACTGCCGGGCGAACCGAAGCTGACGACGTTGACACCGGGAAGGTAGGCCGCGTAATCGGACAGCTGCTCCAGCTTTTGCGCCTCCAGGGTGCCACCGCTCACCACGCTCACCGAGGCGGCGATGCTCTGCACGTCGTCGCTGTTGCCGAGCCCGCTCCGGTCCCGTGAGCCCATTACGATGATCTCCTCGGACTTGCTGAACCAGGGGGCGCGACGGTTCACGCTCGTCTTCGGCGCCTCGGAGGCGATGGGTGGTGCAGGTGGCGCGGCCGGTGCGGACTCGAAGATGCGCACGGTGCGGGGATTCAGGAACGCGAAGCCGAGTCCGGTGCCCTCGAGCAGCGAGGGGAGCGCCTCGGCGGGCGTCAGGCCTGCGTGCGCGCCTTTCGAGGCGCGCGCCTTGACGATCCGCGACACATAGATGAACTGCAGCCCCGTCTGGTGAGCGAATGCAGCCAGCGCGTCGGCCACCGATTGCGGCGGGATGTCGGCGGAGAGCGTCGTGTCCGCGCGGGCGTTGTGAGTCCAGAGCGCGAGGAGACTGCCGAGTACGCAACACACGAGCAGTCGAGACACGGGCCTCGACTGTTCGCTGTCGATTTGCGGCCGCGACACGGGCGTTTGCCTCCGGCGAGCATCCGCCCGTAGCACCCGTGCGCGCAGGCGTTGCAGGACACTATTGGCCGACCGGAAGTGTCTCCCGGTTCGCGGACGTAAGCTTCAGTACGCGGATCCGCGTGGGTGTCTTCTGCACCAGGACACCACCCAGCGTTCCGAGGAAAGCCGCGAACGAGTCCGCATCATACGCGTCAAAGACACCACTGATCGGCAGCGCTCGCAAATCCTGATCCTCGATCTCGATCGCAACGTGCCCGTAGCGGTTGAACTCGTCGGCGACCTCACCCAACGGGCGGTTTTCAAACGCAATCTGTCGCTGCAGCCAGGCGACGGCCGCGCGCGCGTCGACGGGCCGCGGGGGTCCCATCCGGCCGCGTACCTCGACCTGGTAGCCGGCGCCGAGCCGTAGCGCGGTCGGCGGCAGCAGGTTCTTCGGCGTGGGGGGCGGCGGAGTGCCGGTGAAGACCGCAACGGTACCCTCGACGACGGTGACCGTCACCGCGCCGGGTCTGCGGTAGACGGCGAATTGCGTGCCGACGGCGAGCACTCCCGCCTCACCTGCGGCCACGCGGAAGCGGCGCTGGCTATCGGGCGTCACCTGGAACAGCGCCTCCCCGCGGTCGAGGCCGATGACTCGTTCGCCGCGCGAGTACCGCACGGTCACTTCGGAGTCGGTGTTGAGATGCAGCACCGAGCCATCCGGGAGCTGCCGCACGCTTTGCTCCCCATGCGCCGTGCTGTACGTCTTCGGCAGCCCGAATCGCTCTCCGTCACGCCCTGACCAGACTGCGGCGGAGACCACCAGCACGATCGCCGCCGCGGCCGCCGTGGCAATCGACCAGGCTCGCGACACGCGCAATCGCGGCCTCGCGGGTGCGTGCCCGCGTAGGGGCCGATCGAGACTCACGACGTTATCCACGTCGGCGCGTGCCGCAGCGAGCAGTGACTCGAGGGAGACCTGCGGATCGTTCGCGGCCGCCGGTAGATCGCCTGCGAGTACCGCAATGCCGAGGTACTCCTGCACGTGAACCGGAGAGGCTCGCAGCCAGGCGATGAAGTTGGTACGTGCCTCGCGGTCGAGCGGTCCGCTGCGATTCTCCACGAACCATGCGGCCGCCTGTTCGGTGATTGCGGCCCGAACCTGCTCGTTGCTGGGAGACACCCGGCTCATCTCAGGCGCTCCATGCGGCGGCGGCAGTGGACAAGCGCCTGCGCCAGATATTTTTTCACCATGTGCGTCGACACCTCGAGGCGGTCGGCGATCTCCTGGTAACTGAGTTCGTGCCGGTACCGCAGGACCACCGCAGCAAGACACTTGGGCGGCAGCTGCTTGAGCACGACACGCAACCGCTCGACACGGCGACCGACGTCCAATGGTGCGTCCAGGTCGGACAGCGCGGTGAGCAACTGCAGCCCGTCGGCTTCCTCGACATCCACGCTGGCGGCCTGGCGACGATCTACCATGGCGTTCTCCTTCAGAAGATTGCCGGCGACCGCAAAGAGATAGGCTTCCGGGTTGCGGATCGTGTCCGGGTCGTTGACTCGGAGAAACCGCAGATACACTTCCTGCGCGAGGTCGGCGGCGTCAGCCTTGATCCGCAGGCGTCGAAAGAAGAAGGCCTGCAAGGCGTTGCGCTGCCCGGCAAACAGCCTCTCGACGAGCGCCTTCTTCGACTCAGCCATGTCCCGGCAGCGTCCTGGGGAAAGATTTCACGTCTACCCGACTATGAGCCCCCGGCGGGAGATTCGGGTACCTGATTGTTGTTCGGCGCCTGGTGTCGCCGTTTCCAGTACCCGAAATGGTGCCGGCCGACTCTTACTCTCTCGTACGGGGACGATTCGGCCATGACGGCGCTACTCCCGTGCAATGAGGGAGGGGTCATGCAGAACTACATTGAGATCCGGTCGTGCCTCGGGTTCCTCGCAACCCTGCTGCTCGCTGCTTGCGGGGGCGGGGGCGACAGCAGCGCTGCGCCTACCCCTACGCCAACAGCTTCGCCAACAGTCACATTGACCTCGAGCGCCGCGTCGGTCGCATCCGGCTCATCGATCACGCTGACTTGGTCTTCCACTGACGCAACCTCGTGCACCGCGTCCGGCGGCTGGGCCGGCGCGAAAGCCACCTCCGGATCCGAATCGGTTGGCCCACTGGACGCCGACGTGTCGTACGCGCTGAGCTGTTCGGGCGCGGGCGGTTCTGCCAATCAGACCGCGGCAGTAACGGTCACCGCACAAGTGGCCCTGCAGGTCACCTCTGGCGCTCCGCCTAATGGCAATTTCGGGACTGTCTATGATGAGCACCAAGTGCGTCTGCCTGGGATCTGCTACGTGTGGCAGCAAGGGTGCGTGGTGCCGTGTGTGCCAACTAGTCTGGGCTGTCGACCCGCTAGCGGTAATGCGACGGGGTATCGCTACATGCACTTGCGGTATTTCCCGCTCAGCGCTGCTGGCGGAACGCCTCCCTATTCGTGGACCTGGGCTCCCGCGTCGGGCTCCTCGTTGCCACCAGGCCTCACTCTCTCCAGCAGTTCGATCGCTGGCACACCCACGGCCGCAGGGACCTATGACGTCGTGGTCACTGTGGCTGACTCGGCGTCACCGGCCGTTCAAAAGAGCGAGAGTTACGCCATTACGATTGCGCCACCGCCGCCTCCCGTGATCAAGAACACAGCCGGTCCGGCTTTCACTTTGAACATTTTCTATGCCGGCGTCCCGTTTACGGTAACCAGCAGCGCTCCACCAGGCACCTGGAGTGAGACTGGAATGCTCCCGCCGGGAATGCTGTTCAGCGGTAATCGCGGAGTGCTCTCCGGCACTCCGACTTCGGTCGGCTCATTCCCCATCAAGATCATGATGCAAGACGCTGCCGGCCAGAATGCAATTCCGCTTGAGGTGACGATCCAGGTTCTTGCAAAGGGTTTTACTCCGACTGGCAGCATGGCAACCGCGCGTGACTGGCACACGGCGACGCTGCTCGAGGACGGAACAGTACTCATCACGGGTGGAATCAATGAGACAGCAGCCTCGACGATAGCGGAGCGGTTCGATCCGGCAAGCGAGAGTTTTTCCGCCACCGGCAGCATGACGTCTGTGCGCGTGTCTGCCTCAGCCACCTTGCTGAATAATGGCATGGTGCTTCTGGCAGGAGGCAAAGCCGCGGACGGAACTCCGCTCGCGACAGCCGAACTTTTCGATCCCGCCAGCAGGAGCTTTGTGCCAACGGGCAGCATGGCGGCCGCACACGTCTACCACACCGCAACACTACTCGGCGATGGAAGAGTGCTCCTCATCGGCGGAATAGACGCCAGCAGCAACCCGATCGCGACGGCGGAGATATTCGATCCATCCCGCGGTACCTTTGCGCCCGCAGGCAGCGTCGAGATCGCCGGCGGATTCAGGACCGCTACCCTGCTCAAGACCGGAAAGGTGCTCGTGGCCGGAGGCCTCGATGGCAATGGGAGCGCGATCTTGACGGCAGAGCTGTTCGATCCAATCGCCGGGACATTTGCCGCCACCGCCAACATGTCAGTGCCGCGCGCTGGACACACCGCGACGCCACTCATCAATGGGAAGGTGCTGGTCATCGGTGGAGCACTCGATTTCGGTGGCGATGCGAGCTCGACTGCCGAGCTGTTCGATCCCGTGACCGAGAGCTTTACGCCGACTGGCAGCATGGCAACCGGGCGCGCCTTGCACACCGCAATGGTGCTCACGGACGGCAGAGTGCTCGTGGCAGGCGGTGGCGGCGCGTTCTACCGAGGATCACAGGCGTCGTCGCTCTCGTCAGCAGAACTGTTCGATCCAGCGAGTGAGAGCTTTGCCATTACTACCAACATGACGACTGCGCGGGAATCGCACACCACGACCCTTCTCAAGACCGGCGACGTGCTCGTCACGGGCGGAGCCGATGGCACGTTGGGTTACTCACCAGCGACGGTGTTTGCAAGCGCAGAACTCTACGAGCAGTAGCGCGACCAGCGACCGCAGCGCCTTCCTGCGCAAACATTTTCGACACCAAGGACAAGCAAATGAAACTCCGATACTCGATGTGGGTTCCCGCCGCGAATTGCGCGGTGCTGCTGACTGCCCTGGCCGTTGCGACGCCGCTCGCCGCGCAGGAACACCCCGCAAGGCATTCCGGCAATGACTCACGCTACATTCTCAAAGACCTGGGCACGGCCGGCGGCCCGAACAGTTACGTCCAGGACGTGACCAACCCGGTGAACAACGAGCGGACGGTCGTGGGCATAGCGGACACTGCGCTTCCCGACCCCTTTGATCCATTCTGCATCTATGACTGCTTCGTCGTTCACGCCTTTCAGTGGCAGCGTGGCGTCCTGACGGACCTGGGCGCGCTCACGCCTGGCGGCAGCAGCCTCCCCAACGGGATCAATGCCGCCGGCATGGTCGCTGGATTCTCTGAGACCGGTGCAGTCGATCCGACGTTCGAGTTCCCACCGGAGTTTCATGCCGTGGTGTGGAACCTGGGCCAGATCATCGACTTGGGAACGTTCGGTGGAACCCTGAGCTATGCGAATGCCATCAATGATCGCGGCCAGGTCGTCGGATTCGCTTTGAACGGCGAGTCCGATTCCTTCATCAATACGTCCAGTGATTTCGACGGCAACTGTGGCACCGGCGACGTGCCGAGCCAGATGCGGGCGTTCGTCTGGCAAGAGGGCCGTGGTTTGCGGGACTTGGGCACGCTCGGCGGTCCCGACAGCTGTGCCAAGTTCATCAACGAGCGCGGCCAGATCGCCGGGCATTCCTTCACGAGCTACACACCGAACGGCAATACCGGGATTCCCACGTTCGAGCCGTTCATCTGGACGAACGGCACGATGACCGGCCTCGGCACCCTCGGCGGTACCGAGGGCCACGCGAGTGGGATCAACAACCGAGGTCAGGTCGCTGGATCCTCGAAGCTGGCTGGGGACGAGACCCAACATGCATTCTTCTGGAGCCAGGGCGCGATGCAGGATCTCACCCCGGCGAACGACTACGACTCGGGTTCTCACGCGCTCAACGACCAGGGCGAGGTCGTTGGTGAGATGTTTAACGGCGACTCATGGGATGCGTTTCTCTGGACAGGAGGAGTATTGACCGATCTCGGCGCATGCAGCACGGCGTTCAGTATCAACTCGAAGAGTCAGATCGTAGGCCAGGCTTCCGCATGTGCAGACGGATCGCACGCGTTTCTCTGGGAGAACGGCGGCCCCGCAATCGACTTGAACACCTTGGTTCCGCAGGGTTCCGGCGTGGCATTGACCAAGGCGACCCATGTCACTGACGCCGGAGAGATCACCGCGCAGGGCGTGCTCGCCAACGGCGATGAACATGCCTTCCTGTTGATCCCGCGGAAGAACTGACGGGACGGCGGCCCCAAGAGCCCATCTCAGCCCGGAGCGACGCGGCGCATGATGGACTCGGGGTCGCGCGGACGTGTGATCAGCGAGTGAACCTGCGGAATGGCCATGCTGCGGGCAGTTCCATTCAAATGCGCAAGTCGCTTGCGATCGACAAGCGCCAGCCCGACGGCGCCTGGCAGACGTGGCGCTGGATCTGGAATCAGCCCACGCCTGCAGCAGCCGGCTGAGCATTGCACGACAGCCCCGGGCGGCGTCGCCGCCGGGGTATCCGGCGTCTGCCGCCAGTCAGGCGGTGTGTCGATGGCTCGATCTCGTCCCTCGAGGTGACTCAGGTCCCACCGGCCTGACCCTCGGGCATGTCCTGGTGGCTTTCACGACCTGATCTTGCGGGTTCCGCGGCCTAATATTGGCCCGCGCCATGCAGATCACACGACTTTCGATCCCCGAAGTGCTCGCGAGTCTCAAGACCTCGGAGGAAGGTCTCGACAGCTCCGAGGCGCAGAGGCGGCAGCGCGAGTTCGGCCCGAACCGCATCGAGGAGCTGAAGGGCAAGCCCCTCTGGCTGCGGTTCCTGCGCGAATTCACGCACTTTTTTGCCTTGATCCTGTGGGTCGCGGCCGCGCTGGCGTTCCTCGCGGAAACCCGTGATCCTGGCTCGGGCATGTGGCAGCTGGGCGCGGCCATCCTCGCCGTCATCGTGGTCAACGGCGTCTTCTCGTTCTTCCAGGAGTACCGGGCCGAGCGCGCAATCGCAGCGCTGCGGCAATTGCTCCCGGCCATCGTCACGGTCCTGAGGGATGGCGAGATTCAGACGTTGGCCGTGGAACTGCTCGTGCCGGGCGATCTGGTCCTGCTCGAGGCGGGCGGCCACGTTCCAGCCGACTGCCGCCTCATCCACGCATCCGGCCTGCGCGTGGATCTCTCGACCATTACCGGCGAGTCGCTGGCCAAGTCGCGCACCGCAGACAGTTCGACCGACGGGAATCCCCTGGACGCGAGGAACGTGCTGCTGGCTGGCACCTCGCTGGTCTCGGGGCAGGCGCGGGCAGTGGTGTATGCGACCGGCATGCGCACCGAGTTCGGCCGCATTGCGCACCTGACGCAGACGGTGGGCGAGGCGGGTTCACCGCTGCAGCGCGAGATTGCCCGCCTGTCGAGGCTGGTCGCCACGCTCGCCGCGGCGCTCGGCCTTGCCGTCTTTGGCATTGGCGTGGCGATCGGCCTGCCGCTCTGGCTGAGCGCGACGTTCGCGATCGGCATCATCGTCGCGAACGTCCCCGAAGGGCTGCTGCCGACAGTGACGTTGTCGCTTGCAATGGCCGCCCAGCGCATGGCGAAGCGCAATGCACTGGTACGTCACCTGCCGTCCGTCGAAACGCTCGGGTCGACCACCGCCATCTGCAGCGACAAGACCGGTACGCTGACCCAGGGCAGGATGTCCGTGAAGCAGGTGTATGTCGGCCGCTTGGCCGAGGGCACGGACGACCTTGCCGGGCTCGTCGGCGACCTCCATCTCTTGCGCAACGCGCGGCAGTGCCACAACCTGAAGCGTGCCAGGCGTGAGGGATCGGAGAACTGGCTCGGTGACCCGATGGAAGTCGCTCTCGCGGAGTTCGGGGGGAGCAACAATGACCTCGGTGCCGCGTCCGTAGTGGACGAAATCCCGTTCGACAATGATCGACGCCGGATGTCCGTGGTGGTCGAGCACGCGGGCAGGCGCTGGCTGTACTGCAAGGGCGCGCCCGAGGTCGTGCTGGCGCTATGTGACCGGATGGAGGTCGGCGGTGTCGCGGTGCCGCTGGATGAACCGCGGCGGCAGCGGGTGACTCTGGCCCAGAACCACATGGCGGAGCAGGGGCTGCGGTTACTCGGCTTCGCATTCCGCGAGTTACAGCAGGGTGAGATGCCAGCCGAGACCGGCCTGACTTTGTCCGGCCTCGTCGGCCTGCGTGATCCGCCGCGACTCGAGGTGCCCGAGGCCATCCAGCGCTGCCGCACCGCCGGGATCAAGGTGATCATGGTCACGGGCGATCACCCGCACACGGCGGTGGCGATCGCCCGCGAGATCGGCCTCGTGAGGACCGCCAGCCCGGTCGTGATTCACGGCGAGGATTTACGCCGCATGACTGCGGCTCAGTTGCAGATCGCACTCGATAGCCCGGAGATCCTCTTCACGCGCGTGACCGCCGAGCAGAAGATGCTGGTGGTCCAGGGCTTGAAGGGCAAGGGACACATCGTCGCGGTGACGGGCGACGGCGTCAACGATGCGCCGGCGCTCAAGTCCGCGCACATCGGCATCGCCATGGGAATCACGGGTACCGACGTGGCGAAGGAAGCGGCGGACATGGTCCTGCTCGACGATAACTTCGCCAGCATCGTTGGGGCGATCGAGGAGGGGCGCGCGGTCTACCAGAACATCCGCAAGTTCCTGACCTACATCCTGACCTCGAACATCCCCGAGCTCGTTCCGTACCTCGCCTTCATGCTGTTCAGGATTCCGCTGCCGCTCACCGTCATCCAGATCCTGGCCGTGGACCTCGGCACCGACATGCTGCCCGCACTCGCACTGGGTGCAGAGCGGCCCCATCGCTCACTGATGGAACAGCCGCCGCGTCCCGCCGGAGAGCGGCTCCTGTCATGGCCGCTGCTCGCGCGGGCGTACCTATGGCTGGGGCTCCTGCAGGCTGCCGCGGCCATGACAGCGTTCTTCTTCGTGCTGCGCGGCGGCGGCTGGAAATACGGCGAGCCGCTCGGCACGCTCGATCCGCTCTACCTGCGGGCGACGACAGCCTGCCTGGCTGCGATCGTCGTGGCGCAGGTCGTCAATGTGTTTGCCTGCCGGCACTCGGAGGAATCGGCGTTTCGTCTCGGCTTCCTGTCGAATCCGCTGCTGCTGGTCGGGGTCGGCGTCGAAATCGCGCTGCTCCTGTTGATCGTCTACACGCCCCTCGGAAATGCCTCTTTCGGCACCGCGCCCCTCCAGACGCCGCCGTGGCTGCTGATCGTCCTGCTCGGGCTGGCGTTCGGGTTGCTCGAGGAATTGCGCAAGTGGTTCGTGCGCCGCCGGCTGAGGTCCTGCCGAGGTGCTGCCGTTTCTTGAACGCTACGCGGGCAACGCAGAGCGCGCTTGCTCAAGTGGTGGGCGTGGGTGGGACGGATGCTGCCTCCGCGGTAGAATGTTGCTGTGGATCGGATCCCCCGGGTCGGTCGCGTCGAGCGCAAGGAGAAAGGTCATGAAGAATTTGCCGATTCGCGCCTTCGTCGTGCTGGCCAGTATCGCGGCTGTCGGGACGGCGGCTGCGGATGAGACGTACCGCTGCGCCGGCAAGCTCATCGAGCCTGGAATGACGCAGTCCGAGGTGCTCGCTCAGTGTGGGAATCCGACGTCGAAGAGCGTGGAAGCGCAGGACGTGCGCAGCGGCAACCAGGTCGTGGGCAAGACCGAAGTGCACCGCTGGACCTATGAGTCTTACAGCGCGACGCGGGTGCTGGTGTTCGACCAGGACAGGCTCGTCTCGATCGAGTAGCTGCTGACGCTCGCGCTCGCGTGGCTGTTCGACGTCGTCGTGGTGGCAATGACCGGGGTCGCGCTCCGGGCGGTGTTCGGTTCCCGACCGCCATGCAACCGAGGCGTTGCCCGCTCACCTCACTGGCGGCTCGGTACACCACGGACCCGCGGGAGAACTTCGATATCTTTCTCCCGCTGTGGCTCGCTAAGCACAACAAGACCGTCTTTGGTGCGCTTTACATCGCTGGCGCTGCGTTTGCACTCGTTCGTTGGCTACGCACGACCGGCTAGCCTCGTGTGCATCAACTTCACATGCGGTATTGAAACTTCGAGGGTGCCGTGACGAACCCGTACCTGGAGCGGGTGGCGAGGGTGTGGGCACGCATTGCCGGAATCGCAATGCTGGCGGCGGGAGCGGGCCTGACCTCTGTGCTCGGCTACGCGCTCTTCAAATTCGCAGCGCACGAGGAAGGTCGACGCCGTCTGACGAGCTCGTCCGTGATCTTCGCCCTCATCCTGTTGGCGCTTTGCGGAATCTGCTGGCAAGCCGGGTTTCGTTTGACTTTCAACCGGCCGGATCGCTCCGGAACGCTCTTTTCCCGGCCGGCCTGGTTCGCCATTGGCAGCGGGCTGCTGGTTGTTACCTCACTCATGGCTGCCGTCATTTTCTCGGCGCGCCGACCGAATGGCATCGACTACCAGGTGATCGTTTCCCTCGGTGCGCTGGGTGTCTGGTGCATCGTGCTGGCGCTTCGCAGTTGCGAGTCGAAGCTGCGGGATGGAAGTGGTCCGCGGTAAGCTGTCGGCCTGATTGTTGTCAGGCTTGCTGGCGACTACCGACGAATGGCCGATGGCCGGCAACCCTGATGAAGGAGAAGAAAATGAGCAACCTTGTTGGTGCGGTCGTAGGCGTCGGGCCTGGCAACGGTGCCGCGATAGCACGCAGATTCGCCGAGGCTGGCTACAAGGTAGCGCTATTGGCGCGCACTCTGGATTTCACATCCGCACTGGCGGGGGAGCTGGATGGTGCCATCGCGGTCGCATGCGACGTGACGAGCGAGGCGGACGTGCAGGCAGTGGCATATCACCTGTGCACTCAGGATCGGTCGCATGGTCATTTGAGGCGGAAGTGCGGCCATTCGGCGAGACCTGGCAAATGAGTGAAAAGGACCGGCAATTCGTCCCAGACGACCCGCCCTGGTCATGAAAATCATCGTGGACGATCTGCGGGGCCCCGAAATTCACGAGCTGCTGCAGGAGCATCTGCAGAGCATGACGCTGCACTCGCCGCCCGAGAGCATTCACGCCCTGGATATCGAAAAGCTGCGCGAGCCGGGCATCACGTTCTGGACTGCGTGGGAGAACGACGAACTGTTGGGCTGTGGCGCACTGAAGACCCTGACGCCTCATCACGCCGAAATAAAGTCGATGCGGACGTCTGCCGCCCACCTGCGCAAGGGCGTTGCAAGAAAGTTGCTCAACCACATGATCGACGAGGCCCGGCGGCGCGGCTTCAGCCGACTCAGCCTGGAGACAGGATCGGCGAAGGCATTCGAGCCGGCCCAGCAGCTGTACCGGACTTGCGGGTTCGTTTATTGCCAGCCATTCGCGGACTACGTCCTGGATCCTTACAGCGTCTTCATGACGCGAAATTTGTAGCCTCTTGGCGCTGCGAACGGGGTGCGTCGGTTTCGCGGGCGGCGGCTGAGGCACGTAGCCAGGCGATGGCCTCGCGGGCGTAGCCCGCCTGCGGGTCGGCTTGGCAGGTTCGTCCGACAACTCGAGATACCGCAGTACACTGCTCGACGAGTACCGCTGCGAGGGAGGGGTGGCGTTGGACGCTGACCGGCACGCTCCGAGGTGGAACGACCTGCACCTGGTAAATAGCCGACGTCGCGTCACCGACGGCTTCCTCGGCAACCAGGAAGAGCCATGCTTGAGCAAGATCGTCTGTGCCGCGATTGTGACAGGGAGAGACCGGAATTGAATGTTGCACGTGTGCACGGACCGGGAGACATCACGGGCGTGGGCGGGTGCTACCGCAGTCTGGCAATGCTGGATCAGGAGAGGACGACAATGAATGTCTGCAGTTCAAGGACATGGGTATCGAGCAGAATTGGCATGCTGCTGGCCGTGGCGATGCTCACGCCGATTGCCATTGCCCAGACCTACGCGGTCAATATCAAGCCGACGCTGCACGATCTCGACATCAAGATCGAGCCCGTGGCCACCACTGCGATGCTTGTCATCAAGCTGACGAACAGGACTGATGCAAAGGTTCGCTGCGATCTTCGCTACGACGCTGCGCCGCAGACTCCTTACCAGAAGACGACGTACGTCGATCCCGGGAAAACCGAGCAGAGTACTTTCCGCGCCAAGCGAAAATGGCTTTCGGTCGACGTGGACGTGGAGTGCAAGCCGGTCCATGCGTCCTGATCGACGGATGCAACCACCGTCCGAAACTGTGACGCCCGTCGCACGCCAGCGGACGATTGCTGGTGCAATGGTGCCGTGCGCATTGCGCGCTGGCAACCATAGCCACGAGGATCCGCAAGCTGGCCCGTGATCCGGGGCCTTGATGCAGCAGGAGTCGTCTGATGGCCAATCTGAAATCACTCGAAACCGCCGGGGAAGCGCACCAGCGGGACCCGCGCAAGTATCCGTACGGGTACCTGACGGGCGGCACTGATGAGCTGGCGTCCGTCCGCGTATTCGTCTGGTTCCGCACGATCGATGAACTGATAGAGAGCCTGCTCGAGGTCGAGCCGCGCATGTACGGCGTCGAGCCCAAGCGTGGCCTCGAGGCGTTCCAGGCGCGCGTCGGTCCGATCCTGGAGCGCGTGCGGCAACAGGGGCTCGATGAGTCGCTGCGGGCGGAACTCGCGCCGGAGACCGACGGGAAGTTCGTCGTCGAGTGGTGGGGAACCTACGCGGAGATCCGCGAGGGGCGAGGCGCGCTCGGTGGCCAGCTGGTCGAGGAATTCCTGGGCGAGGAGCGTCTGGGGCAACTGCTGCCCAGCGGTGAGGACACGGCGTTCATCAATTTCCTGAGGCCGTCGGCGGCATAGGTCGTCGCCGCGCCCACCTCGCCCCGGGATGACGCGCCACTCGATATCGGGTCAGGTCGCGTCAGGGTCCGGCCACAGCTCTCTGCGCAGCTTCAGCGGATCCGCCAGCACCCTCGCGCGTGATCTCGCGACCTCGGCGCCGCGCAGCCGCTCGAAGTTCTTCGGCAAGGTGTCGCGGTTGTACTCCAAGAGCAGCCAGTTGAGCACTGCGGCCAGTTCGTCGTCGCTGAGCGGAGCCTGCGCTGCACCCGGCACGCGGGCGATGTAGTCCCTTCCCTCCGCCGACGCCGCAAGGCGACCGAGCGTGCCGGACAGCGACGGAACGTAGGGCGGCACCCCGCGTGCGTCCACGAGGTGACATCCGGCGCAGTGCATCAGGTAATCGCTGCGGGGATCCGCGAAAGATGACGCCGCGAGCGTCAGCAGCGAGCCGGCGACGAGCCCGTGGCAGAGGCGCCGCAAGGCTGAATCACCCTTTTCCGCCGGCCTCGCCGAGCACGATCCCGACGGTGCAGTGATACGCGCGGCTCTCGGTTCCGAAGCACCAGATCACGCTGCTGCTCTTGCTCGGGTAATACACCGGCCGGGCCCGCTCGGTGTTGTGGCAGTCGCAGCGACGGCAGACCGCCTTGCCGCAGCAGTCGTTATAGGAAATGAGGTAGTCGCGATCGTCCACCGGGTTGCGACAGGTGCCGACCCAGGTGACGGGTGAAGGCTCGGCGCCGGGCGGGCAGGAGGTATGCGTGCCGCCGCAGCAGCTGCACAACGTGCCGCTGAGCGCGCAATAGCGCCAATAATCGCAGCTCTGCGGATCGCCGAGTTCGTCGATCGTCTCCGCGGCGAACGCCCGGACGACCGGCAGCAGGGGTAGCACAGCCGCGCCGGTCAGCACCGTGCCCAGCCGGGCCAGAAAACTGCGGCGTGAAGTCGTCCTGGCCAGCCTGCGACTGCTGGCTCCGGTCATGCGATCCAGCCATTGCCAGGTTCCATCGATGATCTTCGACTTCTTCATGATGGCTGTCCCTTGAGCGCATCGTCGTCTTGACGGCTCGCGATTCCAACAAACTCCTGCAGCGACCGGACGCCCGACCGCATCGATTCCACCAGGCTTTCGAGGTGTTCCCGCGTGTTCACCAGGCCCTTGCTCTTCAGTACGCCGTCGCCGCCGATCAGGATGGCGAACGGCAGCTTGCTCACTGCATAGCTCATGCCGAGCGCCTGCGACACGACGTAAGGATACGCGTCGATGCGCAGATCACGAACGTAGGCCTGATGCTGCTCGAGCCTGTCGCCATCGCTCGCGAATACCAGCCGCAGGCGTTCCGCCTGGGCCATGGACAGCGCCGTCGGTACGAGGGCCCTGCAGACGGGACACGTCGGCGATATCCACAGTACCAGTGTCGCGCGCCCGTCCGGGCTCGGTCCGCCCACGCTCACCTCGGCGCCGTTCAGGTCGTGATAGGTCGCGCTTTGGGCGCGTTCGCCGACCTTCGGTCCGGTGGTCGGCATCAGCGCTCCGGCCGGGGACACCCGCTCGTGCAGCACCCCGACCTGTCGCGCCAGCGCAAGCACTACCAGCGCCAGCACTATCACGACGCACCAGAGCAGGGCGTTGGACGCGAGCAGTGCGTCAGTCACGCGGTTCTCTCCAGGAGGCGATCGCCGCGCCGTTGCGCATCAGCTGCGAGGCTCCCGAATACAACAAGCCACATGCCACGAGTGCCAGAGCGAGCGTCAGCCAGTCGTAGGGGCCGAGATCGCGGCTCGAGGTCGGCAACGTCCCGAGGACGGCCACGGCGCCCAGCAGCACGTTCCGTGCCACCAGCCACCAGGACAATGACTGGTCTTCGCCGGATGCACCGCCGAATCCGCATCCGCAGCTGATGTGCACGCGGCCGCGCCACAGGTTGATCGCGATGGCTGCCGCGTACACGGCCAGCAATGCCGCGGTCAGCAGCGCAACGGCACCGAGTCCGTATCCCGCGAGCCAGGCGAGACCCAGCGTGGCTTCAAGAGCCGGGATCAGCACGGCCGCAGGCCGCAGCGACGCCGCGGGCAGCAGCCGGTATTCACCCAGCGCGGTCGTGAAACTGTCCCTCGCGGAGATCTTGTGCCACGCAGCCAGCAGCAGCAGCAGTGCGCACGCCGTCGAGATCGCATGACTGAGCAAAGGATCAATCATCGGGCGTCAGCGTCTGCAGCAGGGGACCGTTGACGCCAGGCTTCTCGATCGTGCGCAGCAGCTTGAGCTGGTGCCCGTCGTAGACCTGCAACTTCTTGTCCTTGTCGTACACGTACAGCCGGGGGGATTGCTCCTGGCTGGAGAGGATGCTGGTCGCCGCGGCCGGCAGCACGAGGCGGGCGACGCGCTTGCGGCGGTTGGTATCGAAAACCCAGATCTCGGTGCCGTCGGTATCCGGCGTGTCGACCTTCCCCTTGTGCATCAGGGAGTACAACAGGGTTGTATTGCGGTGCATGGTGAACGGCTGCTCTCCACCGGGCCGCCACTGCTCCTTCTTGCCCCCGTCTTCCTTGTCCTCGGCATTCAGCATCGACCAGGCGTCGCCGACCCTGATCCGGTTGCCTTCGACGCCGACTTCCCGCACCAGGCCTTCTTGCGTGATCAGCATCCAGCCGCTGCCGGTGCGCACCACCCGGTCGAAGACCGGGTCCTGCTCCACGACGAAGAAGGATTTGCTGCGGATGCGCTCGTCCTCCTTGCCGTTCTCATCCAGCGTGATGAGTTGCAGGGTGCCGTCGCCGCAGAGCATGAGGACTCCGCGCGGGCCGGCGGGCAGGATGATCGCGCAGCCCGGCGACGAGATCTCGCCCGCGAACTTGCGGTCGACGACGTCCACCACGCTCACGGACTGTGCCGGCGTCATGTTGAAGACCACGACGTGACGCCCGTCGCCCAGCAAACCGATGTGCTGACGGATGCGAAGCGCCGCGGCCTTGGCGGGAATCTCGATCTCCGTGCTGGGCGCGAGGTCGCGCATGTCGACCACGGTCAGCACGTCGCTGCGCGTGCCGTGCACGCCGCGTGAATAGAACGAGTCGACGAAGTAGGCCTCCTTCCGGGACGGAGCCGTCACGACGGCGGTGGTGAACCAGCTGTGCGAGATGAGCCCCTTCATCTGCCCGTCCGCGCCGTCGAAAATGTAGCTGGCGTCCGAGCCGGTCATCATGAACCAGCTGGCTTGAGGCTCCGGCAACACGGTTTTCCCAACCGTTTCGGCCCGCACTGCCGTGCCGAGGCAGTGGCTGACCAGGGCGAGGAACAGGACAGACGGGATGACGGCGCGCATTGTTCTTGTCCTCAGGGAACCCCGTGGTCACTTCCGGACCCAATCGTGCTGTGCGAAGTATAGACACAAGCCGGGACCATCGGCGGCGAAATCCGCTGCATGGTTGTGCTGCGCGGACGCGCCAGGGAGGTTGCGAACCGATCCGGGTGCTCTGCGCGTCGACAACGCCGGCCCTGGCCACCAATCTAGCTGCGCAACCTGAGCCCCTGTGGATCATGGAGCGGCTCGAGGCGGACGGTCGCGGCGCAGAGTTCACCGAGCACGTCGATCTCGAAACGCTCGCCTTCGCGCGCGAGCGCGGTCGGCACGTAGCCGGCCGCGAGGCTCTTGTCGACGCAGTGCCCGTAGGCGCCTGAGGTCACGTAACCGACGGCCTGTCCGTCCTGCATGATCGATTCGTAGCCGACGACGTCCGCGTCGCGCGCCTCGACTTCCATGACCACGAAGCGACGCTTCGGGCCGACCGCGCGCTCCGCGAGCACCGCGCTGCGCCCGACGAAGTCGGCTTTCGTGAAGTCGACGAAGCGGTCGAGCCCTGTCTCCCCGGGCGTGTAGTCCGGCCGGAAGTCCTTGTTGAAGGATCCATAGCCTTTCTCGAGCCGCAGCGACGAGAGTGCGCGGCCGCCGAAGTGCACGAGCCCGACGTCGCGACCCGCATCGAGCAGGTCGTCGTAGAGGGAGGCGAAGTAGTCCGGTGTCGTCCAGATCTCGTAGCCGAGCTCGCCCGTAAACCCGGCGCGCGTCAGGAGCGCCGGCGCGTAGCCGACGGCGGTCTCGCGGACGTCAAAGAACCTGAACGCAGATGCCGAGAGGTCGTCGCGCACGAGGCTTTGCACGATCTCGCGGGAGCGGGGACCGGCGATCGAGAAGCCCGCGAGCGTCGAGGCTGCCGAGCGCACGAACACGTTTGCGGGTGGCTCCGACGCCCAGAACCAGCGCAGGTGGAACTCCTCGGCGAAGCCCGAGCCCACGATGAAGTAACGGTCCTCGGCGAGGCAGGCGATCGAGAGGTCGCCGACGATACGGCCCGCCGGGTTCAGCATCGGCGCGAGGCCGAGCCTGCCCGGTCGCGGGATGCGGCAGGCGAACACGCGGTCGAGCCAGGCGCGCGCGCCCCTGCCGGTGATCTCGTACTTGCCGTAGTTCGTCGTCTCGTAGAGCCCGGCGGACCGGCGCACCGCCTGGCACTCGGCGCGCACGATCGGGAAGGCCTCCGAACGACGATAGGTCGGCGTCTCGGCTGGTGCCATGCCCTGCGGCGCGAACCACAGCGCGTGCTCGAGGCCGAAGTTGGCGCCCATCACGGCGCCCGCGGCCTTGAGCCGGTCGTAGATCGGCGAGCGGCGCACTGGCCGCGCGGCCGGCAGTTCCTCGTTGGGGTAGGCGAGACGGAAGCGCCGTCCGTAGTTCTCGGGCACCTTGCTCGAGGTGTACCTGGGCGTTGCAAACGCACCGAAGCGCGCCACGTCCATCGACAGGATGTCCTGGCCGGGATCGTTCTCGGCCATCCAGCGCGACAGCACGAGGCCGATGCCGCCGCCCTGGCTGAAGCCCGCCATGACGGCGCAAGCCACCCAGAAATTCCTGACGCCCCGCACCGGGCCCACCAGCGGGTTGCCATCCGGCGCGAACGTGAACGGCCCGTTGATCGCCTTGCGGATGCCGGCGCGCCCGAGCGCCGGGAAGTGCTCGAAGCCGACCTCGAAGCAGGGCGCGAGGCGCTCGAAGTCGTCGGGCAGCAACTGCATCGAGAAGTCGTCCGGCGTGCGCACCGGCGCCCACACCTTGCCATGCGGCTCGTAGGTGCCGATGAGCGCGCCACCGCGCTCCTGCCGCATGTAGATTTCGCCGGCGTAGTCGGTGGTGTTGACGATCTCCCGCTCGCGCCCCTTGAGTTCGGGGATGTCCTCCGTCAGGAGGTAGTGGTGCTCCATCGCGAGCACCGGCAGTTCGATGCCGACCATGCGCCCGATCTCGCGCGCCCAGAGGCCGGCGCAGTTGACCACGTGCTCGGCGTGCACCGTGCCCTTGTCTGTCACGACGTCCCAGGTGCCGTCCGCGCGCTGGGCCAGCGACAGGACCCGGGTGTAGCGTTCCACCGAGGCGCCGAGCGCGCGCGCGGCCTTGACGTACGCGTGCGTCGTGCCCGACGGGTCGCAGTGTCCGCCGTCGGCGCGCCACAGCGCGCCGATGAAGTGCCGCGTGTCGATGAGCGGGTTGAATTCGCGCGCCTCGTCGAGCGTGATCATCCGGGTTTCCATGCCGAGATAACGTGCGCGCGAGCAGATGAGCTTGAGGCTGTCGAGTTCTCCCTGCGTGGCGGCCAGCATCAGGCCACCGTTCGGGTGCAGCCCGCAGGACTGGCCGGAGAGCGCCTCGATCTCGCGGTAGAGGTCGATCGTGTACTTCTGCAGCCGCGAGATGTTCGCCTCGCCGTTGAAGGTGTGCATGCCGCCGGCCGCGTGCCAGGTCGAGCCCGAGGTGAGCTCGCTCTTCTCGAGAAGCAGCACGTCGGCCCAGCCGATCTTCGCGAGGTGGTAGAGCACACTCGCGCCGACGACGCCGCCACCGATGACGACGGCTCTCGCAGAAGCTTTCATGCCCGGCATGTGACCATGCGGATCGAACGGGCACAAGTACGCCGGCGGGCTTGACGGCTCCGGGAACTCCCGACACCGTGTGGGATGCCGCGGGCCCCGCATGCGGCACGGAGGGACTTGGTGACGAAGCTCGGCCAGGCCATTGTTGCAGCCGCGGCGCTGCTGCTCGGCGCGATCGCGCCCGCGGGCGCGGCGGTGGTCGTCGCGTCGAAACTGTCGAGCGAGTCGGCGATGATCGGCCAGATGATCCGTCTGCTGCTCGACGCCCACGGCATCGCGACGGTGGACCGCATGACCCTGGGCGCCACGCCGGTCGTCCGCAAGGCCCTGATCGCCCGGGAGATCGACCTCTACGTCGAGTACACGGGCAATGCCGGCTTCTTCTTCAATCGGCCGGCCGATCCGGCCTGGAAGGATGCTGCGCGCGGCTATGCGCTCGGGGCCGAGCTCGACTACGCCGCCAACCGCATCGTCTGGCTCACGCCCGCGCCGGCGAGCAATGCCTGGGCGCTCGCGGTGCGTCGTGACGTCGCGTCGGCCGAGCGTCTCGCCACGATGAGCGACTTCGCGCGCTGGGTGCGTGGCGGCGGCACAGTCAAGCTCGCGTGCTCCGCCGAGTTCGCGAATGCCGGCACACTCAAATCGCTCGAGAGCACTTACGGTTTTCACCTGCGGCCCGAGCAGAAGATCGTGCTCGCGGGCGGCGAGACCGCCGCGACCATCGGTGCCGCGGCAGCGCGCACCAACGGCATCAACACGGCCATGGTGTACGGCACGGACGGCGGCATCGTGGCTGCAAGCCTCGTGCTGCTCGAGGACGACAAGCACGAGCAGCCGATCTATGCTCCGGTGCCGATCGTTCGTGAGGCCGTGCTCAAGGCGCATCCCGAGATTGCGGACATCGTCCGGCCCCTCATGCAGAGCCTGGATCGCGAAACGCTGCAGGCGCTCAATGCACGCGTGCAGATCGACGGCGAGTCGACCGAGGCCGTGGCGAACGACTACCTGAAGGCCAGGGGTTTCGTGCGGTGAACCAGGGGATGCGATACTTCGATCGCCTGGGCACGCTCCTGACCTGCGTCGGCCTGGCCGCGCTGGTGCTGCTGCCGCTCGTCGTGTTGAAGACCAACCGGATCCTGCCCGGCGAGCCTCGCTCGCTCCTCGACGTGCTGCCGCTCTGGGCCGGGCTCGGTTTCTACGCCGTGCTTGCGCTCGCGGCCGTCACGGCGGTCAAGGCCGCGAATGCGCGCTTGCGGCTTGCCGTGGCGCTGGGCGCCATTGCCATCGTCGTGGTCGCGGTGGCTGCGGCCGCGAGCGAGTTGACGCCGCTGGACAACCGCGTCGTACGCGTCTCGCCGGGCGGCGCGTTCTGGGTGCTCGTCATCGCGCTGGGCCTGCTCGCCACCGACGCGCTGACGCGGCTCCAGCCGGGGCCGCTCGTACGGGTCGCCTGCCTGGGCGCTTTCCTCGCACTCGTCCTGGGCGCGCTCGCTTCCGGCTATTTCGACGACCTCTCGATCATGCGCGAGTACGCCGTGAACGCGACACGCTTCGCGCGCGAGGCGCGCCAGCACGTGCTGCTCGCGATCGGCTCGCTGCTGGCGGCCGTGGTCGTTGCGCTGCCGCTTGGCATCCTCTCTCACCGCCAGGCGCGGCTGCGGGCGGCGGTGCTCGGCACGCTCAACCTCGTGCAGACGATTCCCTCGATCGCGCTCTTCGGTATCCTGATGGTGCCCCTCGGTGCGCTGGCGACTGCGCTGCCCGCGGCGGCAAGACTAGGCGTGAGTGGTATCGGCTTCGCGCCTGCGGTGATCGCGCTTTTCCTGTACTCCCTGCTGCCGATCGTCGCCAACACCGTCGTGGGACTTTCGCGAGTGTCGCCCGCTGCGGTGGATGCGGCGCACGGCATGGGACTCACCGGCTGGCAGGCCCTGCGCCAGGTCGAGTTGCCGCTCGCGCTGCCGACGATCCTCACGGGCATCCGCATCGTGCTGGTGCAGAACATCGGGCTCGCCACCATCGCGGCGCTGATCGGCGGCGGCGGCTTCGGCGCGTTCGTGTTCCAGGGCATCGGGCAGACGGCGATCGACCTCGTGCTGCTCGGCGCGATCCCGACGGTCGCGCTCGCGTTCTCGGCATCGGTCGTCCTCGATGCCCTCGTCGACCTCACGCGCGGAGCCTCACGATGATCGCAATCGAGAACCTCACCAAGCGCTACGGGGAGTCCACGGTCGTAGACGGCGTCTCGATGGTCGTCGAACCGCACACGATCACGGCGATCGTCGGCACCTCGGGGTCGGGCAAGTCGACGCTCTTGAGGATGATCAATCGGTTGGTCGAGCCGACCGCGGGTCGCGTGCTCATCGACGGCCGCGACACGACCGCGGAGCCGGCACACCTGCTGCGAAGAAGAATCGGCTACGCGATCCAGGGTCTCGGGCTCTTTCCGCACCGCACCGTCGCGGAGAACATCGCGACCGTGCCACGGCTGCTTGGCTGGGAGCCTGCCCGCGTGCAGGCGCGCGTCGCCGAACTGCTCGGCGTGTTTCAGCTCGACCCGGCGGTGTTCGGCGGGAAGTTCCCGCACGAACTGTCGGGCGGCCAGCAGCAGCGCGTCGGCGTTGCCCGGGCGCTCGCCGCCGAGCCCGAATTGCTGCTCATGGACGAGCCCTTCGGCGCGCTCGATCCGATCATCCGCGCCAAGGCGCAGGACGACCTGCTCGACATCCAGCGCCGCTTCGGCACGACGATCATGATCGTCACCCACGACATGGACGAAGCGTTCCGGCTCGCCTCGCGGGTCGGCGTCATGAGCCAGGGGCGTCTCCTGCAATACGACCGGCCGGAGGTGTTGTTGACGAAGCCGGCGGATCCGTTCGTCTCGCGCCTCACCGGGACCGCGGACCGTGCGTTGAAGCTCTTGTCTCTTACGAACGTCGGCGAGCTCGTCGAGCCCGGCGCGGCCGAGGGGCCGACGGTGCCGGAATCGGCCTCGCTGCGCGACGCGCTAGCTCAGCTCGTGTGGAGCGGCGCCGCGGCCGCAGCGGTCGTCCGGGACGATGGCAGTGCCGCCGGGCGCATCACGCTTGCGGCAATCCTCGCCCATGGGCGGCACGCGACATGATCCGGCCCGCAACGATACTGCGGCTTGCGGCGCTCGGTGTGCTGGTGGCCTTCCTGGTCGCCCCGCAGCGCTTCGCGCCGCTGTTCGCGCACTTCAACGACTACGGCGCGCCGCCGATCTACGACCAGGGCGATCTCCTCTCGCTCGCCCTCGCGCATCTCGGCACGGTGCTGCTCGCGGCCGTAGCCAGCACGCTCGTGGCCGTTGCGCTCGGGATCTTCGTGACGCGACCGGCCGGAGCCGATTTCCTGCCGCTCTCGCGCACGCTCGTCAACATCGGCCAGACCTTCCCACCGGTCGCCGTCCTGGCGGTGACGGTGCCGCTGGTCGGCTTCGGCCAGCTGCCGACACTGATCGCGCTCTTCGCCTACGGCCTGTTGCCGATCTTCGAGAACACCATCGCCGGCCTCGAGAGCTGCCCGCCGGCCGTGCTCGAGGCGGCGGACGGCATGGGCATGAGCCCCGGCCAGCGGCTGCTCGGCGTCGAACTGCCGCTTGCGATGCCGCTGATCCTCGAGGGCGTGCGCCTGTCGCTGGTGATCAGCATCGGCACGGCGACCATCGGGTCGACGGTCGCCGCCAAGGGGCTCGGCGAGGTCATCATCGCCGGGCTGCTCTCGAACAACACCGCGTTCGTGCTGCAGGGCGGGCTCCTGACGGGGCTCATGGCAATACTGCTGTACGACGGCATGAAGCTCCTGGAGCGGCGTTTCGTTCGCGACACGCTGCGCTAGACATCGGGCGCGGTGCCGGTCGGTTGTGATATTCAGGCGCGGGTCGCGATAGTTGTATTCTTCGCCATCCGTATCGAGGCTCAAGCATGTACAGGAAGACGCTCATCGGGTTCTGCGCACTGCTGCTCGCGGGGCCCGTCATGGCCGCCACGGCCGAGCCGGTTGCGCAAAAAGCGGTCCTGGTGACCGGTGCCAGCACCGGCATCGGACGGAAGATCACCGAGCGGCTCGCTGCCGCCGGCTATTTCGTCTACGCGGGCGCGCGCAAGGAGGCAGACCTGCTGGCGCTCGACGCCATCGGGAACGTCGACTCGATCAGGCTCGACGTGACCAAGCCGGACGAGATCGCCGCAGCGGTCGAGACGGTCACCAGGGCCGGCAGGGGGCTGTACGGCGTGGTGAACAACGCCGGCGTCGTGATCGCCGGGCCGCTGATGCAGACGAAGGAGGAGGATGTCGATTTCCTCTTCGATGTGAACGTTTACGGCCCGTACCGCATCAGCAAGGCGTTCAGCCCGCTGCTCATCGCGTCCAAGGGGAGAATCACGAACATCGGGTCGATCTCGGGAATCCTCTCGTCCCGCGACCTTGCGGCCTACAGCATGAGCAAGCACGCGATCGAGGCGTTCACCGACTCGCTCGCGGGGGAGCTGGCACCGCTCGACGTGACGGTGAGCGTGATCGAGCCCGGCAACTATCGTTCCGAGATCGGCAAGTCTGCGGAAAAGCGCTCGGGGACGAGCAGCGGGCGCTCCGATCGGTCCAGGTACAAGGAACCCGACGAGGTCGCCGAAGCCGTCCTGCATGCGTTGTCCGATGCGAATCCCAGGCGGCGCTACATGGTTGTGCCGAATCAGGTCGAGGCCGAGTGGACGATCAAGAAGCAGATCGAGGAGCTGGTGCAGCTCAACGGGAAGCAGCCCTACAGCTATGACCGCAAGGCCCTGGTCGAGATGCTGGATGCGGCGCTCGCCGCGTCGCAGGCGACGCCTTAGGGAGGAACGGGGCTCGATGAGCGAACAGCCGGCCAGGGCGGACGCCTCAGGCGCCGCATCGAGCGGACGCGGCGCGCTGCCCGCGATCGAGCTGCCGACGCTCGCGCTCATCCTCGCCGACTACGGCGGCTGGCTCACCGTCACCTACGCCTACGGCCAGTGGCCGCTCTGGGTGGTCGCCCCGGTCGTCGCGGTGCTGCTGACGCTGCACAGCTCGCTGCAGCACGAGATCCTGCACGGCCACCCGACGCGCTGGCGCGCGGTCAACGACGTCCTCGGTATCGTTCCGCTGTCGCTCTGGCTGCCGTACGAGCGCTATCGCATGAATCATCTCGTGCACCACATCGACGAGCGCCTCACGGATCCCGTCGACGACCCGGAGTCGTACTACTGGACGCCCGAGGCGTGGCAGGGAGTCTCGGCCTTCCGCCGTCGCATGACCGAGCTGCAGCAGACGCTCGCAGGGCGCGTGCTCTGCGGCCCGTTCTGGCGCATCCCGCTGTTCCTGCGCGGCGAAGTGCGCGCGTTCGCCCGCAACGAGCCCGGCCTGCGTGCGATCTGGATCAGGCACCTCGCGTGGTGCGTGCCGGTCGTGCTCTGGATCACGGTCGTCTGCGGGATCCCGCTCTGGCTCTACCTCATCGCGATGGTCATCCCCGGCAACGGCATCCTGCTGATCCGCTCCTTCGCGGAGCATCGCGCGCGGCCCGGCGTGCGCGAGCGCGTCGCGATCGTCGAGGGCTCGTGGATCCTCGGGCCGCTCTTCCTGTTCAACAACCTGCACGCGCTGCACCACGAGGAGCCGGCGATTCCGTGGTACCGCTACAACGCGCGCTACCGCGTGCACCGCGAGCGGCTGATCGCCGCGAACGGCGGGCTCGTGTACTCGACCTACTTCGACGTGGCGCGCCGCTTCCTCCTGCGGCCGCACGACAACACCGTGCACCCTACGGGTCGCGTGCCGCAGCAAACGCGCGGCGCAGAAGCTACCTGAGCGTCACGCAGGGTAGGGGTAGCCGGCGGCCTTCGCGGCCCGGTCCCACTCGAGCGTCTGGGCGTAGCTGGCCTTGTCCACGGCCACGAATCCGTCGAGCAGCAGGTCGTCGGCAAACGGCGCGAACCAGGGCCGGTGGGTCGCGCCCGCGAACGCCTGCCGCAGGGCTGCGATCGTTGCTGGCGGAGTCTCCTCCGCAGCCACGAACGCCGGAATCGGCGCGGTCCCCGTCGTCGCGAGCACGCGGATTCCCTCAGTCAGCGCCGGCTGATGCCGCGCGATCAGCAGGTGCCAGTAGGCATCGAGGGGCCCGACGTCGATGCGGCCCTCGCGCACGGCGTCGAGCACGTTGCGCGCGGTCACGAGGTTCCCGGTCATCGAGCCGTAGAGCGTCGGTCGCTGCGCCGTCCGATACTTCAGCAAGTGGTGGCGGAATGCGTTGAACCCCGAGTGCGAGTGCTCGACGGTCCATCCCGCCCGGCCCCCGAAGGTGTCCTCGAGCGTCAGATAGCGAGCGTCCTCGCGCACGATCAGGTCGGAGCGGTAGACCGGGCGGCCCGCGGCCCAGTTCGCGCGCGGCAGCGGGGCAGCAATCGGCACCACGGGCACGAGCCCGAGCGCGAGCGGATAGCCGCACATGAACGCGCAGCCGAGGTCGGGCCGTACCCAGAGAGCCTCGAGCGGCTGCGGCGCGGGGTAGGGCAGATACGCGAGCGACACGCCGGCGTCCGCGATGACGTGCTCGAGGAGCGCCCGCCAGCTCGCCTCGACCGCGAGAGTCA
>Ga0315283_10000614_pt1 | contig 26725 bp, 24 predicted proteins | sample YL17G09_0_MG_FD_204541 | JGI IMG/M metagenome (GOLD analysis project Ga0315283, IMG submission 204541) | Sediment microbial communities from Yellowstone Lake, YNP, Wyoming, USA - YL17G09_0 | ecosystem: Environmental > Aquatic > Freshwater > Lake > Sediment | place: USA: Wyoming | collected...
CCCCATGTCCTCCTTGGGCAGCCCGTTCTTCAGCTTCTTCCAGGTCGCGCCGGCGTCGAGGGACTTGTAGATCGCGCTCTCCGGGCCGCCGTCGAGCATCGCCCAGACGTGGCGGCGGCGCTGATAGGAGGAGGCGTAGAGCACGTCGGGATCGCGCGGGTCGAACCACAGGTCCGTCACGCCGGTGCGCGGGCTGATCTCGAGCACCTTCTTCCAGTCCTTCCCGCCGTTGACACTCTTGTAGAGCCCGCGGTCGCCGCCGTCTGCCCAGAGCGGGCCCTGTGCCGCGACGTAAACCGTGTTCGGGTCGCGCGGGTCGAGGACGATCCTGCCGATGTGCTCGGAGGCCTTGAGGCCGACGTTCTCCCAGTTCTTCCCGCCGTCCTCCGACTTGTAGACCCCGTCGCCGTAGCCAACGCTGCGCTGGCTGTTGTTCTCGCCGGTGCCGACCCAGACGATCAGGGGGTTCTTCGGGTCCACGGTCACGCAGCCGATCGAGTACTGGCCTTGCTTGTCGAAGACGGGCGTGAACGTGTTGCCGGCGTTGACCGTCTTCCACACCCCGCCGCATGCCACTGCCACGTACCACGTGGCCCGCTGCGTCGGGTGCACGGCGATGTCGATGACGCGGCCCGAGTTCAGGGCGGGCCCGATACTGCGCAACTCGAGTCCGGTGAAGGTGTCGGCCTTCATCAGGCTGTCGGGCCCCGCGTGCGCCGCAGGCTTCGCCGGCGCGGCGGACCGGGCCTTGGCCGGCTGAGCCGGCTTGCGGTTGACCTCGGCGGCATTCACGGGCAGCGCAGCCAGGGTCACGAGCGCGAGCAACGCGGAAAGGGATCGTCTCATCATCTTGCTCCCACCTTTCGGTCGGGGGTTGGCGCCGGGTGACGCGGGTGTTGGCCACAGACGGCGGGCATTCTAGGCCATGCGGGCCCCATGTGGCACCTCACCGGCCAATCGGGGCGGTAAGCGGGATCGACGAGCCGGCGCGGCCCCTCGCTTTCGCTCCCGGGCCGGACGTGCTTACATGTGCGTCTGCCCACGGCTCGGACGCGGCCGGACCCACTCGCAGGAGACCGCCTCCGGCACCTCATGACCCGCTTCCCGATCGTCCCCTCACTCGAAGACGATGCCCACGTCATCCTGGTCGGCAATCCCAATGTGGGCAAGAGCGCCCTGTTCGGGGCGCTCACCGGGCACTACGTCGAGATCTCGAACTTCCCCGGCACCACCGTCGAGCTGAGCACCGGGCACACCGATGGGATGCCGCTGGTGGACACGCCCGGCATCCAGTCGCTCCACGCCCGCTCCGACGACGAGCGTGTCACCCGCGATATCCTGCTCGAGCGCGGCGGCAGCCTGGTGCTGCAGGTGGCCGATGCGCGCAACCTGCGCCGCAGCCTCCTGCTCACCATGCAGCTCGCGGAACTGGACCGGCCCCTGCTGCTCGACGTCAACATGGTGGACGAGGCCCGCGAGCGCGGCATCCAGGTGGACACCGCGCGCCTCGAGCAACTGCTGGGCGCCCAGGTGGTTCCGACCGTGGCGGTGACGGGCGAGGGCATCGGGACGCTGCGCTCGCGCTTCCAGACCGCACGCCCGGTGCGACACCGGGTGCGCTACGACGAGGCCATCGAGGACGCGGTCAAGCAGCTCACGCCCCTGCTCGAAGGGCGCGACGGCGACGAGCGCGCCATCGCGCTGATGATCCTGGCTGGCGACGCGGAACTGGCCGCACGCTACGGCGCCGCGCACCGCCCGGAGATCGACGCGCTCGTTGCCCGGACGGCGGGCCGCTATCCCCGGCCGCTCAACTTCGTGCTCACCCAGCAGCGGCTGCACGCCGTTGACGAGCTGGTCGCCGCGGTCGTCCTGCATCCCGAGACCCGGCAGGCGCACGCGGGCGAGACCCTGGGGCGCCTGGCCCTGCATCCCGTCTGGGGCTTGCCGGTGCTGATCGCTGTGCTCGCTCTCTTCTACCTCTTCGTCGGGCGCCTGGGCGCGGGCGTGTGCGTCAACTGGATGGAGCGGGTGTTCTTCGGCCACGGTGTGAACCCGCTCGCCATCTGGCTGGCGGGCTTCATCCCCATGCCGCTGGTGCGCGACCTGCTGGTGGGGGAATACGGGCTCATCACCATGGCGCTGACCTACGGCATCGCCATCGTCCTGCCCATCGTGCTGACCTTCTTCATCGCCTTCGGGCTACTCGAGGACTCCGGCTATCTGCCGCGGCTCGCGGTGATGATGGACCGCCCGTTCAAGGCCCTCGGCCTCAACGGCAAGGCCGTGCTCCCGATGTTGCTGGGCCTGGGCTGCGACACCATGGCGACGATGACGACGCGCATCCTCGAGACCCGCAAGGACCGCCTGATGGTCACGCTGCTGCTGGCGTTGGGGGTGCCCTGCTCGGCCCAACTCGGAGTCATCATGGGCATGACCGCCTACCTGCCCCCGGCCGCGATCGTGGTCTGGGGCGCGGTCGTCACCGGCGTGATGTTCGCCGTGGGCTGGGCCGCCTCGCGCGTCATCCCCGGCGAACGCTCCGATTTCATCCTCGAGCTGCCGCCCATCCGCCTCCCGCAACTCGTCAACATCGTCATCAAGACCGTGGCCCGTCTCGAGTGGTACCTGAAGGAGGTGCTGCCACTCTTCGCGCTGGGCACCCTGCTGCTCTTCGTGCTCGACCGCACCGGGGCGCTGCACCTGCTCGAGCGCTGGGCCGCACCACTGGTCGAGGGCGGCCTGGGCCTGCCACGCGCCACCACCGCCTCGTTCATCATCGGCTTCCTGCGCCGCGACTACGGTGCGGCCGGGCTGTTCGCGCTGGCCCGCGCCGGCGCGCTCAGCGTGCCGCAGGTGCTGGTGAGCCTGGTGGTCATCACCCTGTTCGTGCCCTGCGTTGCCAACGTGCTGATCATCGCGCGCGAACACGGGACGAAGGTGGCATTCTGGGTCGTGGGCTTCGTCTTCCCGTTCGCCTTCGCCGTGGGCGTGCTGCTCCACTTCGGGCTGCTCGTCCTCGGCGTCCACTTCTGAGGCGCGCCATGCACTGTCCACTCTGCGGCTGCGAATTCGACGAGACCGATCAGTCCTGCGCCGGCAGGTGCCCGATGGCCGCGATCCAGGGCTGCAGCCTGATCTGCTGCCCGAACTGCGCCTACCAGATGGTGGACGAGAGCAAGTCGGCCGCCGCGAAGCTGCTGCGCCGCCTGCTGCATTCGCCGGCCGAGCCCGAGAAGAAGGAGCCGACCCCGTGAACCGCGCCGTGCCACTGCACCGCCTGAAGCCGGGCCAGCGGGCCCAGGTGGTCGAGCTCAGATCCGACAACCACACCCGGCTCGCGCGCCTCGGCGCACTCGGGCTCATGCCGGGCTCCTGGCTCGTGGTCCTGCAGTGCAAGCCCGCCGTGGTGCTGCGCGTGGGCGAGACCGAGATCTCGTTGGACGACGCCGTCGCCGGCGAGATCCTGGTGCGGCCGGCGTAGGATCGCGCGCTGGGCCACGCGCGCCCGCCCCGCTCCCACCACGCATACCCGTCGCGCTCCGCTTGAGGCCCGCCGGGGCAACCCTGTAATCTTTCCCGCCGCACCGTGCAGCTCGCTCACACTCCGCCCCAGGGGGAGGCCGTCGTGAAGTCGAAGAAGCAGGGAATCAACACCCGGCTGGTTCACGCCGGTTTCCATGGCGACCCCACCGGGGCCGTGACGGTCCCGATCTACCAGACCTCCACCTTCGCTTTTCGTAGCGCGGAGCACGGCGCGGCGCTGTTCGGGGGCGCGGACGACGGCTACATCTACACCCGGCTGGGCAACCCCACGATCCAGGCGCTGGAGGAGTGCGTCGGCGAGCTGGAGAACGGCCAGCGCGGCATCGCCACGAGTTCGGGCATGGGCGCGATCTCGGTCGTCTACCTGGCGCTGCTGGAGAAGGGCGCCCACCTGGTGAGCACCGCCTCGGTCTACGGGCCGTCGCGCGGCCTGGTCGAGAAGCACCTCTCCCGCTTCGGCGTCGAGGCCACGTTCGTCGATACGACGGACGCGGCGAACGTGCACAAGGGCCTGCGGCCGAACACCCGGCTGGTCTACATCGAGACTCCTTCCAACCCGGCCATGCAGGTCACCGACGTCCGGGCGGTGGCCGGGATCGCGCACGCGCACGGCTGCCCGCTGGTGGTGGACAACACCTTCGCCTCCCCCTACCTGCAGAAACCCCTCGACCTGGGGGCCGACGTCGCGTTGCACTCGGTGACCAAGTTCATCAACGGGCACGCCGACATCGTGGGCGGCATCGTGGTCGCGAAGACCGAGGAGATGGACCGCCGCCTGCGTCCGCTGATGATCGCGCTGGGCTGCAACATGGACCCGCACCAGGCTTACCTGGTGTTCCGCGGCGTGAAGACCCTGGGCATTCGCATCGAGCGCGCCCAGCGTGGCGCGCTCGAGATCGCGCGCTGGCTCGAGGCCCGGCCCGAGGTGGGCTGGGTGCGCTACATCGGCCTGCCGTCGCATCCCCAGCACGAGCTTGCCAAGCAGCAGATGTCGGGTTTCGGCACCATGATCAGCTTCGAGCTCAAGGGCGGCCTGGAGGCCGGACGTGCGGTCATGGACAGCGTCAAGCTGGCGACCCTGGCCGTGTCGCTGGGCGGCGTGGAGACGCTCATCGAGCACCCGGCCTCGATGACGCACGCCGGGATGTCCCGCGAGGCGCGGATCGAGGCGGGCATCACCGACGGACTGGTGCGCTATTCCACGGGCATCGAGGATGTGGAGGACCTGCTCGCCGATCTCGAGCAGGCGTTCCAGGCCATCCCGAACACTGTGGGCAGCGCGCGGGGGTAGTCACCAGCACGAATGTCGCGCGGGTTGGCGCACCGCGGCCACGGTGGTAGGGTTTCGGCATAGACCCTCTGCTCCCACTGTGGCCGCCCGCGGCCCCGCCAAGGAGTCACGACTTGACGATTCAGCCCTTCGGCATGCGTCTCGCCGGCATCAGTTCCTACGCCCCGCCCCAGACCTGGAGCAACGAAAAGGTGGCGGCGCGGCTGCGCCTGGAGCGGATGCGGCGCAACGCCCAACTCCGACAGGAGCGCGGGCACGGACTCACCCCCGACGAGGCCCGCGAGTTCGCGACTAGTGATCGCTGGGTGCGCCGCTTCATCGGCTTCGGCGAGCGCCGCTTCAGCGCCGAGGGCCAGGGCAGCATCGACCTGGCGACCCTGGCCGGGCGGCGGTTGCTCGAGAGCACCGGGACCGCACCCGCGGACGTGGACGGCATCCTGTTCGCCAGCGTGACGCACTCCTACCTTTACAGCCCGCCCGATGCGGCATTGCTGCAGGAGGCGCTCGGCATTCCGATCCTCCAGGGCGGTCTGCCGCGCGAGATGAAGGGGGCGGACATCTCGCTCGCCTGTTCCTCGTGGGTGGCGTCATTGATGCTCGCCTACGCCCTGATCCGCTCGGGGATGGCGCAGCGCATCGTGGTCGTCGGCGCGGACCGCATGAGCACCACCATCAACTGGCGCGACCGTTCCTTCGCCACCGTGCTGGGCGACGCCGGCACGGCCACGCTCTGCGAGGCGGTCCCTGCGGAGGAGGACTGGTTCGCCCCGGAGCGTTTCTGGTCCTGGCTCGACGGCCGCCACGGGGAGATCATCCAGACGCCCATGGGCGGCTCGCGCGCCCCGCTGCGCTCGGCCGAGGACATCCTCGAGGGCCGGCACCTGCTGGCGATGGACGGGCGCGCGGTGAAGGAAGTGCTGGTGCCATTCGTGGGCGGCCCTGGGATCGCGGCAGCGCTCGCGAAGGCCGGCTGGAAGCTCGACGAACTCGACTTCGTGACCCTGCACGAGGCCAACCTGATGCTCAACGACATGATCATCACGCACTGGAAGAAGGGCGGCTTCCGCGGCCAGGTGCTGAACGCCGACGGGCGCTTCGGCAACACCACCAGCGCCTCGGTCCCGCTCGCGCTGTCTCTGAACGCGGACGCGCTCACGGTGGGACGACGCTTCGGGCTCTTCGGCTTCGGCGGCGGGCTCTCGGCGAGCATCGCCTTCGGGATCATCCGCCACCCGATGGTGGTCACGGCCGACGTCGGCTGAAGCGCGCGGCATAAGCGACGCCCCGGGTTCCCGCAAAGGATCCGGGGCGTTTCTTCATGCTCGACGGATTGGCATCGGCCCCGTCAGGCACGCGACAGGGCTTGCACGGACCGGAGCGCGAGCGTGTCCGTAGTCAGCCGTCCTTCAGTCCCCGCAAGCCCCGCCGCCCACGACCAGGCACCCGCGCTCACCCCACCGGCTGCAGCTTCCCCTTCACCAGCCGCAGCGTGTCGCGGGCGATGATCAACTCCTCGTTCGTGGGGATGACGAGCGTGCGCACCTTCGCGTCCGCCGTCGAGATGTCGGCCTCCTTGCCCTTCACCGCCGCCTCGTTGCCTGCCGGATCGAGGCCGGCGCCCATGAACTCGAGCCCCGCCATCGAGCGCGCTCGCACGGTCGACGAGTTCTCGCCGATGCCGCCGGTGAAGATGACCGCGTCCACACCGCCCATGGCCGCGGCGTAGGCGGCGATGTACTTCTTCACGCGGTAGCAGAAGATGTCGATGGCGAGCTTCGCGCGCTCGTGCCCCTGCGCCTCGGCCTTCTCCAGCTCGAGCATGTCGTTCGACACGCCCGAGATGCCGAACAGGCCCGAGTGCTTGTTCATCATGGTGCTGGCCTCGTACTCGGTCAGATCCTCCTTGTGCATGACGTAGAAGATGACCGCCGGGTCGAGGTCGCCGCAGCGCGTGCCCATCAGCAGCCCCTCGAGCGGCGTGAAGCCCATCGAGGTGTCCACCGAGCGTCCGTGGTCGATCGCGCAGATGCTGGCGCCGTTGCCCAGGTGACAGGTGATCAGGCGCGTCTCCTCGCGCGGCCGTCCCAGCAGCTTGCGCGAGCGCCAGCCCACGAAGCGGTGCGAGGTACCGTGGAAGCCGTAGCGCCGGATGCCATGCCGCGTGTAGAGCACGTAGGGCAGGCCGTACAGATAGGCATGCGCGGGCATGGTCTGGTGGTAGGAGGTGTCGAACACCGCAGCGTGCGGTACGTCGGGGAGGATCGCCTGGGCCGCGTGGTAGCCGCGCAGGTTGTGGGGATTATGCAGCGGCGCCAGCTCGCAACAGTCCTCGATCTCCTGGACCACCTCGGGCGTGCAGAGGGCCGACTGCGTGAACTTCTCGCCCCCGTGCACCATGCGGTGACCCACCGCCTGGATCTCCGCGGCCTCGCGGATCACGCCGGTCTGCGGGGCGGTCAGCGTCTGGATGATCTCGGCGATCGCCACCCGGTGCTCGAGGATCTCCTTGACCACGCTCACCTTGTCCCGCCCCGCCGGGCGGTAGGTGTGGACGGCACTCGAGGTCCCGATACGCTCCACCGAGCCGCGAGCGAGGGTGTGGTCGGCGTCCTGCTCGATCAACTCGAGCGAGGTCTCGATGAGCTGGTACTTGACGGACGACGATCCGGAGTTGATGACGAGGACCTTCACAGCGATGCCTCCTTCCCGGCGCTGGTCACGCGCTGGTGCCCGTCGTACGCGAAGAAGCCGCGCCCGGTCTTGCGGCCGAGGTGCCCGGCGCGCACCAGCTTGTGCAGCAGCGGGCAGGGCCGGTACTTGATGTCCCCCAGCTCGCGGAACAGGTGATCCATCCAGCCCATGATCTTGTCGAGCCCGACGCGGTCGGAGAACTCGAGCGGTCCCACGCGGAATTCGTAGGAGAGCTTCATCGCCAGGTCCACGTCCTCGGCACTGGCCACGCCCTCCATGACGACGTACATGGCCTCGTTCAGCATTGGCAGCATGACGCGCGTGACGATGTAGCCCGGGTACTCGAAGACCGTGACCGGCGTCTTCTCGAGCGCCCGCGCCAGGGCCAGGGCCTGCCCGTAGGTCTCGTCCGAGGTCTCGACCCCGCGGACCACCTCGACCACCGGGGTACGCGTCACCGGGCGCATGAAGTGCATGCCCAGCACCTTGTCGGGCCGCCCGGAGGCCGCCGCGATCTCGGTGATGCTCAGAATCGAGGTGTTGGTGATGAAGATGCGGTCCGGCGGGCAGACCGCGCCGAGCCGCCGCATGACGTCCTTCTTGGTCTCGAGGTCCTCGTTCACGGTCTCGATGACCATGTCCGTCGCGGCGAGTTCGCCGAGGTCGGCGGTGAAGCGCACGCGAGAGAGGACCACCTTCTTCTCGGACGCCGTAATGGCCCACTTCTCGAGTTCGCGGTCCAGCATGCGGACCAGTTCCTCGCGAGCCCGGTCGGCCATCGCCTGGGAGATCTCCACCACGATGACGTCGATGCCGTTGGACGCGACCTTCTCGGCGATGGACTTGCCCATCGTGCCCCCGCCGACGATGCCCAGCTTGCGGAATTCCACGTGCGACCTTCCGATCGAGAGGTTCGTGAAGAGCGGGCCACGTCACACGGCCCGTCCGACGGTGACGGTGCGAAGGACCGGGGCATTCTAGTGCATGAACGGCCCCCGTGCCGAAAGGGGGCGAAGGTGCCCCCGGTGCACCCCGGGGAGACGTGGACCGGGACGCACCTTGAGTGGGATAATCGCGGAGATTTGGACTTTGTCCCTCGTCGGTCCGGCACGCATCTCGGGCTTCAACCCTTCGGAGGGCCCTCAATGTTCCCCTTGATTCTCCGCCGCTCGTTCTACTGCTCGCTCCTGCTCCTGGCACTGCCCTCGCTCGCGTGGGGCACCACGCGCTGCGTCAACCCCACCGGTCTGTGCGGCGGCAGCGCGCCGTGCTATTCGGATCTGCAATCCGCCATCAACGCCTCGAGCCCCGGCGACCTCATCGCGGTCCAGGCCGCGCTCTACCCCTTGACGTCCACGGTGCTCGTGGACCGGTCGGTGGAGATCTACGGGCCACAGGCCGGCGTGAACCCACTGCCGAGCCAGGGCACTACCCGCGTGCCCGGCTCGGCCACCGAGGCCATCTTCGATGGCGGCGGCTCACTCGGAGTGCTCATCCGCATCCTGGCCAACGATGTGGTCATTGACGGCCTCGAGGTATGCAACGGCACCGGCGACCTGATCGAGCCGCTGGTCGCCACACCCACCAGCCGCACCCCGGCTGCGCAACAACATCGTCCACGGCTCGAGCGGTGACGAGGGCGTGCAGTTGCGGACCACGGCAGACGCGGTGATCGAATGCAACCGCGTCTATGGGACCGCGGGCGATGGGCTCAACCTGTGCTGCAGCTCGACCGGCGGCATCCTGCGCTTCAACGAGGTGCACGACTGCGCTTCGGAGAACGCCGCCATCTACGTCTACGGCGCCACGGACACCCGCATCGAAGGCAACCTCGTCTACAACACGACCCAGAACGAGGGCATCAAGCTTGGATCGAAGGAGGGCCCCGACGCCGCGCTCACCGGCGGCGCGGTGATCAACAACACGACCCGCGCCACCGCGCAGGATGGCATCGCGATCTACATGAGCCGCACGAGTGTTTCCTGCAACGAGGTCACGGGCAGCACCAGCGAGAACGGCGGCATCTACGTGGCCTGGGGAGTCACGGGCATCTCGGTCACCGACAACTTCGTCCACGATGACTCGTTCGACACGCTCAAGTGGGGCGACCCCGCGGGCATCATGATCGGCGCGGATCCCGGCGCCTCGACCATCACCGTCTCGGGCAACCGGCTGGTGAACAACCTGCCGAACGGCATCACCAACAAGGCGGCCGCACTGCTCGTGGCCCGGAACAACTGGTGGGGTGCGGCGGATGGCCCCGGCGGGGTCGGGCCCGGCACGGGCGACCCGGTTTCGGCCAACGTGGACTGCACCCCGTGGCTCGCCAGCGCACCATCGCCCGCCTGCCCGCCGGTTGGAACCTGCGGGGGCGGCAACCCCACGCCCGCGCCCGCCACAACCTGGGGAAGGCTCAAAGCCATCTACCGCTGAGTCGGCAGTCCGCTTCGACCGCCCCCTCGCGCACTCACGCGAGGGGGCGGTCCGTTGCCGGGCCCGCGCCGGGCGTGCGACGCCTGCGAGTCGCAACGGGCGCCCGACCCCACACCGAACAATCACCGGCGGGCAAAACACGCACGGTGTCGGGCGCGAGGTTGTCCGGCGCGAGAGGCGGAGTCTATACTCCGGCCCTCGTCTTCGTCTTTCCTGCGGTGGAGTCGCCGCGTCCGCTTCCAGGAGGTCAACGTCCGATGGGCCTCAGCCAGATCGCTTCGTCCATCGCCGAGTCGCCCACCCTCAAGCTGAACGAGGAGGCCCGCCTGCTGCGGGCGAAGGGTGAAGCCGTGATCCACCTCGGCATCGGCGAACCCAGGAACAAGACGCCCGATGCCGCCATCGCCAGCGCGGCGGCCGTGCTGAACCAGGGCGAAGTCAAGTACTCCTCGACCGACGGCACGCCCGGACTCAAGCAGGCCATCATCCGCTACACCGAGGCGAACTACGGCAGGAAGGTGATACCCGCGAACATCATCGTCTCCTCGGGTGCCAAGCAGTCGCTCTTCAACCTGCTCTACGCGCTGCTGGACCCGCAGGACGAAGCCGTCCTGCTCGCGCCCTACTGGGTGAGCTATCCCGAGATCACGCGCATGTGCCGCGGCGTGCCGGTGGTGGTCACGGCCGCCGACGGCGGCTTCCGCCCAAGCCTGGCGGAGGTCGAGCGCGCGATCACGCCGCGCACCAAGGCCATCCTCTGCAACAGCCCGAACAACCCCTCCGGCGTGATGTACGACGAGGGTTTCATCCAGGGACTGGTGGAGTTCTGCGAGCGCCTGGACATCTACCTGCTCATGGACGACATCTACCACAAGCTCGTCTTCGACGGCCGCCAGGCCGTGCCGGCCTGGCGCTACACCGACCGCGACGTGGAGAGCACCAAGGTCGTACTCGTCAATGGGGTGGCGAAGACCTATGGCATGACCGGCTTCCGCATCGGCTGGACCGTCGCGAGCCGCGAGTTGGTGGCCGTCATGACCAACATCCAGAGCCAGACCACGACCTGCAGCTCCACTGTCCTCCAGGCGGGCGCCGAGGGTGCGCTGAACGGCGACCAGGGCGCGGTCGAGACGCTGCGGCGCGCAATGCAGGAGAATCGCGACCTGGTGCTGCGGGGGCTCGCCTCGATCCCCGGGGTCCGGTGCGCGAAGCCGGACGGCACGTTCTACTGCCTGCCCGACTTCCGCGCGCTGGATGGCGACTCGATGCGGCTCTCGGAGTTCCTGCTCGAGAAGGCGCTGCTGGTCACCGTGCCCGGCCGCGAGTTCGGCATGGAGGGGCACCTGCGGCTCTCCTACGCGGGTTCGCAGCAGGACCTGGTGGAAGCCATCGCACGCTTGAAGTGGGCGCTCGACCCGTCCTCGCCGCCCGAGATCCAGATCGGCCAGCGGCGCTGCGTGAGAGACTGGAGGTAGCCGCACGATGATCGCGAGCCGCCGGCTCGTCCTGACCGCGCTGCTCGCGCTGGCGCTCACCCCCGGCGTCGCAGCGGCACAGGCGTCGGCACCGCCCGACGCGACCGCGCGGCCGCGCAACGTCATCTTCATGATCCCCGACGGCTGCGGCCCGGCGGCGATCACGCTCGCCCGGCTGGTGTCGGGGCGTCTCCTCGTGCTCGACAGCCTGCTGGTGGGTGCGGTCGAGACTCATTCCGCTGACTCGGACGTCACCGACTCGGCCGCGGCCGGCACGGCCTACGCCACCGGCGTGAAGACCCGCAACCGCATGCTCGGCGTGGACCCCGAGGGCCGTCCCCTGGGTACGCTGCTCGAGGCCGCGAAGACCCGCGGCCTGGCAACCGGGCTCGTCACCACTGCCGACCTGACCGACGCGACCCCCGCAGCCTTCGTGGCGCACGTCGCCCAGCGCACCTTGCAGGATTCGATTGCCATCCAGATGCTCGAGCAACACGTGGACGTGCTGCTCGGTGGCGACCTGTCGCGCTGGCGCCCGGTCTCAGCGGGCGGCAGGCGCCGCGACCGCCGCGACCTGGTCGCGGAGCAGCGCGCGCGCGGCGGCATCGTGGTCACCACTCCCGCCGATCTGGCGGCGGCCCGCGAGTTACCTTTGCTCGGACTCTTCGGCATCGGCCTGGATCAGATCGCCCTCGAGATCGATCGCGACACGCTGCGCGAGCCCTCGCTCGCCCAGATGACCGCGAAGGCGCTCGAGCTGCTGGGGCCCGCGTCGCGCGGATTCTTTCTCCTGATCGAGGGCGGCCGGATCGACGACGCCGGCCACGACGACGATCCGGCCGGGGTGGCCCGCGAGGTGCTGGCCTACGATCGCGCGGTAGCGCTCGCCCTCGCCTTCGCCCGCCGCGACCCGCGCACACTGGTCGTGTCCGTCGCGGACCACGAGACCGGCGGGCTCGGGCTCGGGCGCCGGGTGGGACGCGCGAGTCCATATGTAATGCACCCCGAATCACTGCTGGCCGCCCGCGCCTCGGTCTGGCGGATGTCCGGCGACATCTTGGACGGCGGCGACCCGGTGACCGTGGCGGAGCACGGCACGGGCGTGGACTCGCTCGAGGACGACGAGCGCGCGGCCCTGCTCACCGCAGCCGCCGCGCCCGACACGGTGCGCCGTCACGGCCTGCTGCAGGCGTTGAGCGAGATCGAGAGCCGGCGCGTTCGCGTCGGCTGGAGCACCGGCGGACATACCGGCGTGGACGTAGGCCTCTACGCCTTCGGCCCCGGCAGCGAGCGCTTCCGCGGCCTGCACGAGAACACCGACGTGGCGCACCTGATCGCCGAACTGCTCGGCCTTGACCTTGATGCCGAGACCGCGCGGCTGCGGGGCGGGCCGGGGACGACGCCGCGGCGCTGACGGCCCCGGTGTGAAGCGGGATCCAACCGTCTGACGCAGCGAGCGGAGGTCACCATGACGCGAAATCAACCCCGGGCACGCACGAGCCTGCCCCTGTCCCCCGTGATCACGGGCCTCCTGGGACTGTCCCTCATCCTGCCCGTGCCCGAAGTCACCCAGTTGGCCGCGGGGGATTCCTCGCTGCGCGGCCTGCCCGGGATCGCGGTCTTCGCCGAGGCAACCAGTCACGAGGTGTGGCGTTTCGGTCTCAAGGAAGCCTGGCTCGAACAGCACGTCACCGAGGCCTTGTGCAGCGCGGCGGTGCCCCGGCTCGAGCGCTCGGACGCGCTGGGGACCAGGCGCCAGCCCCTGCTGGTCGTGCGGGCCCAGACCACGCTGATCCCGGAGCGCCAGGCCTGCGCCTGGCACGTCTCGCTCGTCCTGCGCCAGCAGGTCGCCGGCCTCGATGGAGCCCCCGTGCGGTTCGGAGCCGAGACCTGGTCAGCGTCGGACGCGCTCGGGGTGACGAGCACGGATCGCGTGCGGGCTTCCGTCGGGAAGGCCCTCGACGCGCAACTCGCGGAATTCGTCCGGGCCTGGGCGAGGCGGGCGGACGCCCCCTGAGGCGTGCACGGCTGCTCCGCGCCCGAGACTCGCGCCGCGGCTCTCCGGCGTGGACGCCGGGCACGTTCCACCCCGTACTCCGGTCCGACTTGTCACGCAGTGGAGTCCTGCTATCGTGACCGTGGCCACTTCGACGTACCAACCCGGACGTCCGCCGGCCAGGAGGATGAAGATGCCCCTCAACCTGAACTGGAACTGGGTGCTGGTGGTGGTGGGCGCTGTCATGGTGCTGGTCGAGGCCGCGCTCGGCGGCTTCGCCGGCTTCGACCTCGTCCTGATCGGCTCATCGTTCGTGCTGGGCGGCGCGCTCGGCCTGCTGATGGGCAACGCCACCGTGGGATTCGTGACCGCCAGCGCGCTGTGCGTGCTCTACATCGTGGCGGGCCGCCGCTGGGTGCGCGCGCGGCTCAAGCGGCCCAGCATCGCCACCAACACCGACGCGCTGTTCGGACAGCGCGCGCTGGTGACGCAGGCCCTCTCGGCGCACCAGCCCGGGCAGGTGAGCCTGCGCGGCGAGGTCTGGCGCGCGCGCCCCGCGCCGGATGAGCCGGGCGCGCTCGAAGCCGGAGTCGAGGTGATGGTCGAGAGCATCGACGGAGTCACGCTCACCGTACGGAGGATCCAGTGATGGTCGCCCAGGTCGGCACGCTGCTGCTCTTCATCGTCCTGTTCATCGCGCTCATCGCGCTGGCGCGCTCGGCGCGCATCGTGTCCCAGTACGAGAAGGGCCTGGTCCTGCGCCTCGGACGCTACCGGGCCACCGCCGACTCGGGCCTCACCTTCCTCGTGCCCCTGATCGAGGACATGATCAAGGTGGACATGCGCGAGCGCGTCATCAACGTCGAGCCGCAAAAGGTCATCACCAAGGACAACGTTTCGGTCACGGTGGATGCGGTCATCTACTACCGCATCAGCGACCCGGTGAAGTCGACCTTCGAGGTGCAGAACTTCGGCTACGCGGCCACCACGCTGGCCCAGACCAACCTGCGCAACCTGATCGGCGACAAGTCGCTCGACGAGACCCTCACGGCGCGCGACCTCATCAACTCCAACCTGCGGCTCGTGCTGGATGAGGCCACCAACACCTGGGGTGTCAAGGTCACGCGCGTCGAGGTGCAGAAGATCGATCCGCCGGCCGACATCACCGAGGCCATGTCGCGCCAGATGAAGGCCGAGCGCGACAAGCGCGCCAACATCCTCGAGGCCGAGGGCGTGAAGCAGGCGCAGATCCTGCAGGCCGAGGGCGTGCGCCAGTCCGAGATCCTGAGGGCCGAGGGCGACGCCCAGGCCCGCATCACCCGCGCCACGGCGGAGGCCAAGGCCATCGAGATGGTCTCGAACGCCGCCGAGTCGTTCTTCAAGGAGCGCGCCGAGATGAGCAGGCGGCTCGACGTGCTCAACAACGTGCTCGCCAACCAGACCAAGTTCATCGTGCCCGCCGGCTCGGACCTGGTGAACGTGCTGGGACTGGACGACCGGACCGTGGTGCCGATTCCGACGAAGAAGCCATAGCCGGGCGCGCCGCGCGAAACGAGCCGCAGCCGGCTCCGGGTGTCCCGGGACCGGCTTCGGTGCGTCCGGGACGGACCTGCGCCACCCCGGGTCGCGGGCCTCTGGAAAACAGCGGTTGCCGGTCCCGTCCACGCCGTGGCATCAGGAACGGGTCGATGCAACGCGATTCTATCCACCTAACTGCAACGTGATTCTGTCCGCCCTGCGACCCTCCGGCGAGGGCGGTGGTTGAGGCGCAAGACGTTCGGTGGTTGCCAGGGGTGTGACTCGGAGGTCGAGTGCCTCGGCGAACGTGGCTGGGACGCGATTCTGGAGAGCCGTTTGGGTCGCTTCGCCCCGGGGACTCATGCCGGCACCGTCGAAGGTGGCTTGTAGCCGCGTCGCCACGGGTGCTCGCGGGCCGGCACGGCGAAGTGCGCCTTGAACTCGGCGATGAACTGCGGCAGGTACGCCTCGACCGGCGCGGAGCTGGTCAGGCCCAGCAGGCGGATCCCGGAGATGAGCCGGTCCTGCAGCGTCTCCCACAACCGTTCGATGCGCCCCTTGGCCTGCGGGCTGTGGGCGGCGATGAAGGCGCTGCCCAGTTCCTCGAGCAGTTGCCCGAACTGCGTGGTCGTCTGGCGGCCGGCGAGTTGTTCCTCGAGGGTCCAGTGGTCGTCGTTGCGGATCAGGGCCCCGAAGCGGTCGCCGTGGACGCGAGCGGCCTGCCGTGCGGACCCAGGACCATCCCGAGCATGGTCAGATAGCCGTGCAGATCCTCGTGCCCCCGCACCGCCAGCGCGAGGATCTTGCCGGTCGCATCGTCGATCCCGCCCACCAGCGTGAAAGCGGGGCCGCGGCCCTCCAGCCAGTCGTGCGTGCTGCCATCAATCGGCACCAGCTCACGCGAGCGCAGGATCTTCTCCACCCCCTGCGGCTTCTCGGTCAGGTGGCCGTCGTTGAAGCCGGCGTACTTCTCCATCATCAGGTTCACGATCCGCTGGCGCTCCTCGTTGGACGTCCGCCGGGGGGAGGGCTGTCCCCGGTTCCCGTGCGCCAGGCCCTGGGCGCCCTGGTCGCGAAAGACCGCCCGCAACCGGCGGAACTGCCGGACACTGAGCTTCGCGGCCAAGGCCCCCTCAGCGTTGGTGATCCTGCCCTGCTCGGCCGCCCGGACCAGGCCGGGTCGGAATGCTTCCTTCTGGCCCATCGTGAGATATCCCATGGGGCGGACATAATCACGTTGCCGTTAGGCCGGACAGAATCATGTAGCAGCCACAGGCGCGAGACGGACTCTCCCGAACGCTGGAAGGCGTGTGATAGACTGAGCCCGATTCGTGTTGCGCGTGAGAGTGCACTTCCTATGCGTGGAGTCCAGATGTCCGCCTCCGGTCGCAACGACGAGTCTGCTCCGAACCCGGAGAATCCCGGCGCGGCTGCGTCCCGCCGGGGCACAGCCGCGCTCATCGGTCTCTGCTGGCTGGCGCTCCTGCTACGCGCGATGTTCGCCGCGCGCAGCGGCGTCTGGGCCGACGAAGGACAATTCCTCCAGGTTCTGCGTCTGCCCACCACGGGGGCGATGATCGAGTTCCTGCGATTCCACGAGTCGCATCCGCCGCTGTTCTACCTCATCATGCGCGCCTGGCAGGCCGTGTTCGGCCCGGCGGAGATGATGGCGCGCATCCCGCCGATCCTGATCGGCGTGGTGCTGGTCCCGACGACCTACTGGATGGGCTCGCGCATGTTCGGCCGGCGGGCTGGCATGATCGCCGCCGTGCTGACCGCGATGTCCACGACGCTCGTCATGTTCTCGGCGACGGTCCGCCCCTATTCGTTCACGCCGCTGCTTTGCCTGGCGTCGTGCTACGCGTTGTGGCGCGGGCTGGCGGTGGGGGGCGTGAAACCGTGGGGGGCTTACGTCGGGGTCACGCTGGCTCTGCTCTTCTCGCACAACTGGGGCTGGTTGGTCTTGGCCGGACAATGGGTCGCGAGCGGGGCGTGGTTTCTCGCGCACGGTCGCCGGATGCCGGGCGCCGCCATCCGGCAATGGGTGCTCTCGCAACTCGCAGTGGCGGTCGGCTACGCCCCGTGGCTGCCCGTGCTGTTGTTCCAGACCCGCCACGCGGGGCACGGGTCCGCGCCCGGGGTCACCTTCGGCTACACGCTCGACTTCTTCCTCGAGACCACCACGTCGCTGCCGAAGTGGGGCGCGGTCACGGTGCTGGCAACCTTGGTGGCGGCCGCCTTCCTCCGGCGCCTGCGGGACGCGGGCGCGGCGGCCACCGCGCTGACTGAGGACCGTCGCCGGGCTCTTTTCATCGCGATCGGCGTGCCTCTCGGCGCGCTGCCGCTGGCCTTTGTGATCTCGACCCGCACCAACGTCGTGCTGCACCACTGCATTGTGACGCTGGCGCCCTGCGTGGTTCTCGCGATGTCGTACGGCATCGCCCGGCTCTCGCCGCCCCGTCGGCGGCTCCTCCCGGTGCTCGCGACCGCGGGATTGGCGGCGCTCTACCTCGTTGAGGCATTCGTCCTTTCGCGGCAGATCCGCTCGAACGTGCGCGAGTTGGCAGCAACGATCGCGCAGCAGGCGCACCCGGACGACCTGATTGTCATCGCGCCCGGATGGTTTGCACCAGTCTTCAACTACTACTACCGTGGGGCCAATCCACAGATCCAGTTCCCCGCCGAGGACGACCGCGGCCCGACCCGGTTTGACGACTCATGGCTCCGCATGGCGGACCCATCGACCATGGCCCGCATACAGCAGAGGCTCCTGCGCGCACATGCGGAGCGGCGGCGGATCTGGCTGGTGATGGAACATCGGATGATCAACGACGGTGTCCTGGAAGGGGACACTCTGGTCGAGGGTTCCCGGCGCATGCCGATCATGAAACTGGGGCTGCTACGGGCGAATCAGCTGCGCCGGCTGCTCATCGACTCCTACGGCCCCGCCGACACTTCCACTGTGCCTCCGGACCAGCGCGGGGGCGGCGAGAGCCTGGATGCAATGCTGTTCGCACCCGGCCGCGACCACCAGGAGCCCGGCAGCCGCTGAGGCTCTCGTGGCAGGCGCCCATCGGCTGGGGAACTTCTCGACTTTGGTTTCGTCCGGACCATGGGCGAATCTCGTGCGGTGCCTGCCGCGGTCGGGCGGGGCGCAGCGGTTTCCAACTCAGGATAGGTCTCCCAGCCCCCTGCGTCCCGCCGCGCTGGTGCGCGCGGATCCGCTGCCCTGCGCGAAACGAGCCGAAGCCGGCTTCGATGCGTCTGGGACTGTCCCTCGCTGCCCCGGGTCGCGGGCCATTCGAAAACGGCGGTCTCGGAGAACGCCGATTGCCTATTCCGTCCCCACCGTGACACGATGAACGGGTCCATCCATCTTGAGGAGTGATAGTTTGGGTAACCGAAGTGTCCACAGTGGCAACCGTGCGAACACCAACAAGGAGTGGTGCTGGCGCGTAACCCAGCGGTACAAACCCGACGGTGGACCGCACTGGCACGTGGCGTTGCGCGCGGAGATCGAGGCGCTCGCGCGGACCCTCCGCGAACCCGTGATTCTGGATGCCGGCTGCGGCTTGCGGAACATGTTGAGCGTGGACTTCAAGGAATCCGCCAGCTTCCGCGTCGGCATAGACATTGACCGGGAGGCCTGCGGGAACACCTACCTCGATTCGTTCCTCCAGTCGGACCTCACCCGCATTCCGTTGCGCAGCAACAGCGTGGACGTACTGCTCTCCGGCTACGTCCTCGAGCACCTCGCGGATCCCGTCGCCGCCCTGCGCGAGTTCTACCGCGTGCTGAAACCCGGAGGCACGGCGTTCATCTGGACGCCGAACCTGCTCAACTACGCGATTCAGGTCTCAGCGCTGACGCCGACCGCATTCCACAACTGGATCAACCACCTCGCCTTCCCCGAGAACGCGCGGGACAACTGCTCCACGTACTATCGCGCGAACACTCCGGGCGCCCTGGTCCGCGCAGTCCACGACGCGGGGCTGAGCCCCCATGGCGCCCTGCGATTCGGCGCGGGATCTTTCCTGTACTGGAGATTCTCGAGACCGCTCTTCCTCGCTGCGGTGCTGGGAAGCCACCTGGTCGCACGCTCCCCGCTGCGCCGGCTCATGAACGTCCTGCTGGTGAGGTGCGCAAAACCCAGCCGCGCGAATGGACGCTAGCAGGCACATCCGGGCGCAGCGGTGGCGGTGGCTCGGACCTGGTGAACGTGTTGGGGTTGGACGGCAGGACCGTGGTGCCGATCAAGAAGTAGCGGTGACGGACGAACGAACCCCCGTGCGCTGCGGCGTGCGGGGGCTCACACCTCCAGCGCCACAGCGCTCGTGCGGATGCGCTCCCCCGCGCACACCAGCGCGGGTGGTTCGCCTGCGACGGGCGGCCGCGCCGGGCGACGCAGGATGCGCGCGATCAGGCGGCGCGGATCGCTCCCGGGCACGAAGTAGCCACCGTGCGGGTTCGAGTGCGGGCCGAAGCCGACGATCGAAGGCCAGTCGGCAAGCATGCCGACGAGCGGCCCGAGGCGCCAGCGGTCGCGCCAGCCGGGGACCCAGCGCGCGAGTGCGCCGAGACCGAAGAGGATCGTGGCCCACATCAGCGCCCAGAGCGTGACGGCAAGACCCAGCCACAGATGCAGGCCCGCGACGAGCGCGAGCACGCCGAGACTCAGCGCCGCCGGCCAGCCCACCCCCGCGCCAAGGCTGGAACAAACGCTGCAGTCGTGGAAGTGGACCCATGCCAGCTGGTGCTGCCCGGTCCGCGGGGCGCACGAGTCGAGTATCGGGAAGGCCCGCACCTGCGGGCGCAGCACGGGCAGGAACGAGCCCACGCGCGGCGCCGGGTGCGCCCCCTGCGGCACGCTTTCGGCACGCGCGAGGAAGACGTTGCCGAGGTGCCGGCCCGCCATGTCGTGGCGCGGCTCGCTCGCCCAGTTGAACAAAGTCGAGGCCCACTTGAGCACGATGTCCCGGTCGCTCGAGAGCACGTGCACCGCGGCGAAGCGCCGCAGCGAGGCGAGGAAGTAGTTGTTGCGCTCGGGGCTCGCGAGTGCCGCCGGGATGTCGGGCGCGGCGAGCACCAGCGTGCGCAACTGGATCGCGCGGCCGTAGCCGAGGAAGCGGCTCTCGACGCCGGGCCGGTGGAAGAACTCGGTCATCACGCGCACCGCGTTCACCAGCGTCAGGCAGCCCATGCTGTGGCCCACCAGGTCGAGCGCCACCCGGACACCAGTGGCCTCGAGCCCGATCTCCAGGTCACGCACGAACTCGCACAGGTCGGGTGCGCCGTAGTGGAGCGCGCGATAGCGGTCCCGCAGATAGGTCGAGAGCCGCAACACCAGCAGCAGCGCCCCCGCGCCGAGCAGCGCCGCCGCGAGCACGCGCGAGGCGTAGGGCCAGAACAGCGGCCGCAGCGCCTGCGCCACGGGACCGCTCCCGCCACCCACCAGCCAGTGCCACCCGGGTGGCGAGAGCGCCAGCAGCGGCAGCAGCAGGAGCAGCACGCCCACCGCGGCGGTGAAGAACAGCGCCTTCGCCGTGTCACGCACCGAGCAGATCGAGAACACGCCCTCGCTCGGCCAGCGGTAGCCGATGAGCACGCGGCGGCCGGGCCGCAAGGTCTCCTGCGGCGGAGCCGTCGCCTCGCACAGCAGGTCGCGCGCGAAGTCGCCGAGCCGGGCGTTGAAGCCATGCGTGCGCAGGGTGACCGGCGAGCGGCGCCGCCTCATCCCCGCGGGCTCAGGCCCCGGGGTGACCCCGGCCGACCGCGCGCGCTGCGCCGCCTCGAGGTCGGCAAGCAGCGTCTGCATCGCGCCGCGCTCCTCGAACGCCGCCGGATCGGGGACCTCCGGGCGGCCTTCGTGATCGAAGTAGGTCGAGACCACGAGGTAGGTACGCGGTACTTCACGTGCGCGATAGAGGCGATAGTTCGTGAACGGCATACCCGGTGATGGCGTTGCGGCTCGGGCCATGGGCTCCTCCGGAGCGGGGGTCGGCTGCGAGTATCGCCGAAGTGGCGGGCGAGGTCACCGGAAAGCTGCACCGCGGCGAATTCCCGGCGAATTCGCCACGCCATTGCATCGGCGGCACGGCGGCGCGATAATGTCCAAGTCAATGCGCCCGTCCGTGCTGACAGGCAATCGGTGAGAAACCTCGTCTGACGCACCACGCAGGCTTTCCGTCACGCTCGGAACCCCGTGCGGAGATGCCCGTTTCCAATCGGAACCCCGCACCCAGAGAGGCAGATGACGACCTCAATCCGGCTGTCCGTGGTCCTTCCCGTCTACTATAACGCCGGGGCGCTAGAGGCTGTCTTGACCGAGTTCGAGAGCGCTCTCGCGGGCGATCTCGCCACCGGGGAATACGAGATGATCTTCGTGGACGACGGCTCCCCCGACGCCTCTCTGGAGATCCTCAAGCGCCTGGTTGCAGACCACCCCTGCGTGAGGATTGTCAAGCTGACCCGCAATTTCGGGCAGGTGCCAGCCATTCTGGCAGGCCTCTCGCACGCCCGGGGGGAGTACGCGGCCACCTGCTCGGCCGACGGGCAGGATCCCGCATCCCTAGTCCTCGGCATGTTCCGGAAGGCCACGGCCGAAAAGTGCCACGTCGTGATCGGCACTCGCGAGACCCGCGACGAGCCATTCGCGACCCGGGCCATCGGACTCGCCTTCAGCCTGGTCATGCGCTGGCTCGCCCTTCGCAACTACCCGGTCGGGGGATTCGACTGCCTGCTACTCTCCCGGCGCTGCTACACGGACATCTCGCGGCAGCCGGAGAAGTCGCCGTTCCTCCAGGGTCTGGTGCTGTGGATGGGCTTCCCGGTCGCCACCGTCCCCTACCACCGCCGTGCACGCTTCGAGGGCAAGTCGCGGTGGGGGGTCGGCCGGAAACTGGCCTACCTGTGGAACGGGCTTATCGGCTACTCGTTCGCCCCAATCCAGGCGATGTCCATGCTTGGGATTGTCTCGGCCGCGGCCGGACTGATCTACGCCGTCGTGGTCCTCATCGCGAGGATCTTCTTCCGCTCGACGCCCGTCGGCTGGGCGCCGCTGATGGTGATGATTCTGGTCACCTCGGGCGTGCAGATGATGATGCTGAGCATCATCGGGCAGTATCTCAAACGGACCTACGACGAGGCGCGGCCCCGCCCGCTGTTCCTGGTCGACGAGGTGCTGCCGCCCGAGGCCGACGCGCAGGTCTCCCCTCCCCCCCGACCCTAGGAGCACACCAGTGAACCAGAAGATTCTGATCGTCCCTGAAGGAGCCCGTCCGCGACTCCGCGCGATCGAGGAACGCGATCTCGAGAATCTCCGAGTGTGGAAGAATCACGACCGCGAGCGGTTCTTCTTCAAGGGGATCATCGGTCCCGAGGAGCAGGCGCAGTGGTACGCCGGCTTCCGCGCACGGCCGGAGGACTTCATGTTCATGGTGGAGGCTCCGCATCCGCCCGCCCCCCGCCCGTTCGGCTGCATGGGATTCCGGCTCATCGAGGACGTCGTGGACGTCTACAACGTCATCCGCGGGGAGGACCTCCGTGGGGAGGACGCGAAGATGAGCGACGCCCTCGCCCTGATGTGCAGTTACGCGTTGACGTTTGGCCGGGACATCACACTCAAGGTCATCCGGGACAATCCAGCTGTGGGTTGGTACGAGCGATTTCTGTTCGTCCGGGTCGAGGAGCGTCCGGATCACTACTTCATGAGACTGGACGCCCAGAGGTTCGTCCCCATCCGCTACAACCTGGAGGTCTTGGCATGATCTCAGTCTTCGGTTCCAAGGTCGGCGAGGAGGAGATTGCGCAGATCTCCGAGAGCATCCGCAACCAGTGGATGGGCATGGGCCCCAAAGTCAAGGCGTTCGAAGACCGCTTCCGGAAGCGCCTCGGACTGGACCACTTCCTCATGGTGGACAGCGGCTCGAATTCGCTCTACATGGCCTGCGTGCTGCTGGACCTGCCCGCGGGCTCCGAGGTGATCCTGCCCTCCTACACCTGGATCTTCTGCGCCCACGCCGTCCTGCTCGCCGGACACAAGCCGGTCTTCGCCGACGTTGACCTGGACAGCAACAACATCACGGCGGAGACGATCACCCCCCGGATCACGAAGAAGACGGCGGCGATCATGGTCGTTCATTACGCCGGGCTGCCAGTCGATCTCGAGCCGATCCAGGCACTGGGGTTCCCGATCGTCGAGGACGCGGCTCACGCGGTGGACTCGCGCTACCGGGGCAAGCCGTGCGGCGGCATCGGGGACGTCGGGATCTTCAGCTTCGACGCGGTCAAGAACCTGGCCGTCGGAGAGGGCGGCGGGGTGACCGCACTCAAGGCCGAGGTCATGGACCGGGCCCGGAAGCTCCGTTACTGCGGCATCGGCAAGTCCGGCTTTGAAGCCTCAACCGGCGGTAAGAAGCGGTGGTGGGAGTACGAGATCGCCGACGTGTTCATCAAGATGAACCCCTCTGACATCACAGCGGGCATCGGCCTGGCCCAGCTCGACAAGCTCGACGTCAACCAGGCGTACCGGAAGCGAATCTGGGATCATTTCCAGAGCGAGTTCGCCGGCGTATCGTGGATCACGCGACCCCTGGAGGCCCGTGACGGCGACCAGCACTCCTACTTCACCTATGGCGTCCGCGTGCCCCAGCGCGACGAGTTCGCCCAGTACCTGCTGGACAAGGGGATCTACACGACACTGCGCTATCACCCACTGCATATGAACCCGATCTACCGGCAGATGGACCAGCGATTGCCGAACTGCGAGCGCCTGAACGAGGAGGCGTTGTGCCTGCCGCTTCATCCGAGGCTGACGGATGCGGAGGTGGAGTACGTCGTGGCGACAGTGAAGTCGTTCGGCGGGAGGCTGCCGGGGGGACGATGAGCGGAGTGGTGCAGACCGAGACCAACCCCACGATCGTGACAAAGAACGCCCAGGGCGTGCCCAACGGGTTCCTGATCCCGCTCATGAACGTGCACGAGGGCTTCGTGAGGCCGGAGCAGTGGCCCCAGCAGGTGTATTGCACGGTGGCCCACCCGGGTGAGGTGAAGGACCCGCACCTGCACATGAAGCGCTGGGGGTTGTTCACCTGCATCCGGGGAAACATCAGGATCGTGGTGCGGGTGGAGGGGCGCTACCAGGAGTTCCTCAGTGGAGAGGATCATGGCTTCGCCACGGTCCAGGTGCCGGCGGGGGTGCCAAACGCGCTGGCGAACATCGGCGATTGCGACGCCTACATCCTGAACATGCCCTCTCCAGCCTGGCAGAAGGAGGACCCGGCCGACTGGGACGCCGAGTTCCCGGACTACGATTTCTTCCCAGGACGATGAGCGGGACGCCTCGAGCGCGAGCATGAGCGGTTCGGCCGACGGGTTGGCGCCGCGGCGGGCCCGGGGCGCTTCGGCTGCGGCGCTCGCAGTCGCCGCGCTGAGCCTCGTGGTCTACCTGGCGACGGCGGCGCCGACCGTGATGTGGGGCGACAGCGGCGAGCTGCAGACCGTGGCACTGCTGGGCGGGATCGGACACCCGAGCGGCTATCCGACGTTCATCATGGTGGGACAGGTGTTCGGGCGGCTGGTACCCGGGGACCCCGCCCATCGGATCACGGTGATGAGCGCGGCGTTCGGGGGCGTGGCGGTGCTCGGGTTCGGGCTGCTCCTGGCCGAGTTCGGGCTGTCGGCGGCGGGTGTGCTGGGCGGGGCGCTGCTGTTCGGGGCGAGCTTCACGGTGTGGTGGGCGGCAATCCGCTGCGAGGTGTATACGCTCGCCATCGCCTGCTTCCTGCTGAGCCTGGGGGTCACCCTGCGGGCCCTGCGCAGCGGGGCCTGGCGGGACGCGGCCGGGGCGGCGTTCCTGCTGGGGCTGACGCTGACCGCGCACATGGCCTACGCGCCCGCGGCGCTGGCGGTGATGGGTGTGCTGGCCTGGCGCACGGGACCGTGGCGAGGGCGAGGCGTGGCGGGCTGGGCCGGGATCGCGGCGGGGTTCGTGGCGGGGTTGCTGCCGATCCTCTACCTCGTGTACGCGGATCCTCGAACGGAGGCGACGAACTACCTGAAGTACACGGTGGAACTCCAGGCGCACCAGTTCGGGCTGACTCCGGAGACGTTCCGCACACCGTGGCAGCGGATCAGTTGGATCGCGCTGGGGCGGGAGGCCGAGAGGGCGACGAGTCTCGGGGACCTGCGGGGCGTGATCCGGAACATCGTCGACCAGCTGGGTTACACCTTCATGTTCGAGGTCGGGCCGCTGGCGCTGGTGCCGCTGGCGGTCGGACTAAGGACGCGGCTGAGGCAGCCGCAGGCCATGGATCTCCTGCTCGCGGGCATCCTGGTCCTCTCGTTCGGCTTCGTCGCCATGTCCGATGACAGGCGCATGCTCCCCATCTTTTCGCTGCCCTACAGCCTGATGATCGCGACGTTTGTGGCCATCGGGCTCGACCGGCTGCTTGTGCGGGCAGTGGCGCGCCCGCTCCCGCGGCTGCTCGCGGCGCTGGCTGCCTTCGGGCTGATCGCCCCCCTCCCGCACGCCCTGCGCGTGCGCGCTTGCCAGCGCCCGATCGGCCCGCGGGCCTGGCGGGTGATCGAAGAGGGGCCGCCGCGGATCGAATCGTTCATCCCGCGGCTGGACCACTTTCGCGCGCCGCGCGAGATCGGCGAGCGGTGCCTGCGCGTGATCCCGCCCGGCGCATTCGTGGTCGGCCGCTGGGACACGATCCAGCCGCTCGTCTACCTCCAGCAGGTGGAGGGGAAGCGCCCCGACCTCACGTTCGACAGCTTCTACTATCCCTGGCACCTGGTGCGCATGCAGCGCTGGCAGGAGAGATACGACCTGCGCGAGCGGCCGTTCGTGATGGTGGGGATGGTGAAGAAGCTGAGACCCCACCTGGACCGCGCCGACTCGGTGCGGATTGAAGCGGGACCGTACGTTTACGTCCAGAGGACCCCGATCCGGCTGCCCTGATCGGAGGGCCGGCCATTGCCGCCCGGGCCCCGGCTCTTCCGAACCCTGCACTTGAACCTCGCGCCTCCCTCCCGCATCATGACCGGACATGAGTCCCGAGCCCATCAAGACCGCGCTCGTCACCGGCGCCGCACGCCGCATCGGCCGCGCCATCGCGCTGGACCTGGCCCGTCACGGCTGGGCGGTGGCCGTGCACTGCCACCACTCCGAGCCGGAGGCGCGCGAAGTCGTCGGCCTGATCGAGCAGGGCGGCGGGCGCGCGGCCCTCGTCCAGGCCGACCTCACCCGCGAGGCGGAGACCGAGACCCTGGTGCCGCGGGCCACCGCAGCGCTGGGGCCGCTCACCTGCCTGGTCAACAACGCTTCGACCTTCGAGCTGGACCTGGCCGACACCGTGACCCGCGCCTCGTGGGACGCGCACCTCGAAACCAACCTGCGCGCGCCGTTCCTGTTGACGCAGGCTTTCGCACGCCAGTTGCCCGCGGACCAGTCGGGCAACGTCGTCAACCTGCTCGACCAGCGGGTCTGGAACCTGACGCCCTACTTCGTCTCGTACACCGTGAGCAAGACCGGGCTCTGGACGCTGACCCGCTCGCTGGCGCTGGCGCTGGCGCCGCGCATCCGGGTGAACGCCATCGGACCAGGGCCTGCGCTCAAGAGCCCGCGCCAGACCGAGGCCGATTTTGCCCGCCAGTGCGAGATGACGCCGCTCAAGCGCGGCACGAGCCCCGGGGAGATCTGCGACGCGGTGCGCTTCATCCTGGGCGCCCCCGCCCTCACCGGGCAGATGATCGTGCTCGACGGCGGCCAGC
>Ga0315283_10000616_pt1 | contig 26676 bp, 61 predicted proteins | sample YL17G09_0_MG_FD_204541 | JGI IMG/M metagenome (GOLD analysis project Ga0315283, IMG submission 204541) | Sediment microbial communities from Yellowstone Lake, YNP, Wyoming, USA - YL17G09_0 | ecosystem: Environmental > Aquatic > Freshwater > Lake > Sediment | place: USA: Wyoming | collected...
CCAAACTCACCACCTGATGTGTCGTGATCTTGAACAGCATCCGGGTTCGGCAAGAACACGATGGAGTGGGAGCTTGAACTGTTGGTCGCAAGACCAAGACGGACGTTATGGATTTTCACGAATTGCTCTCCTTGCGAACCACACACTCGACCAGATCTGGTCGCTTCCACCCTGACTCGTACGTGTACATTAGCACCTTGCAGGTGATGCGATGGTCTTCATCGATGTCCACATGCGCCATCGCAGCACGTCCGCAATGGATACATTCTGCTGCGTGGACCATCCCGCTTGGAGACATCCTATACTCGTGTGTCCTGACGGGGTGTCTGTTGCAGACCACGCAGTATGTCACGCCACCCGTGTCCGCCAGTACGGACTCGAAGGCGAGGCCGACCTCATCGGCGTCTTTGAACTCCGCCATAGTCCTGTCGTGTGCCATCAGTAGTTCGACCGCCGCATCGATCGCTTCTGCCTCGGCGTCTCCATCCTCAGATTCGCTGAGAAGGAAGAAGACTTCCTTGTGAGTCCCACACTGCCTGATGACCTTGTGTTCTATCAGCATCGCTCGCGCGACGAACCGCATGTTGTCCTGGCGGTCCCGTTCTTCTCGTTGCGTGTCGTTCATTTTGCCTTGTCCTTCATCGCTTGTTTGAGCATGGAGTCTGCGTGGGCTACTAAGGCGACACTGGTCGACCTGTCGGTTGGTAACTCGTAGTAGACCGCTTTGCAGAACTGGCACTCGCGCCGCATTCGTTCTGGATACGACTTCACTCCAAACAAACGCGCAAGCCACGAAGACTCGCGCGCCGGTTCGTAGGTGTCAGTTGGGCCACGAGTTTTCTTTTTGCCGTCCACATCCACGAACAGTTCGGCCGTGCCGCACTTACGACACGGCTGTCCAATGCGAGACCTATACGGAGGCAGGTTCATACCTTCGGTCAGCTTGTCGATCTTGGTCACTTCTTCTTCTCCTTGAATGACTCCATGAGCTTGACGTACTCCGGCGCAGCACCCTGCTGAACCAATTGCTCGATGGTTTTGCCGTCTATTGAGCCGAACGGCTGGCAGTTCGCGTCCCAATCGCAAGGCATGCACATGAATAGTGCGGCTTCGAAGCCGAAGTCGGAGCTGCTTAGGTCGCGTCTGGCTTCGTAGGCGAGCTTCTTGGCCTCCTTCTCGTCTTCAGCAAGGACGACGATCTCGGTGGCGATCTCTACGACAAACAGTTTCTTGGTCATGGTTGCTTTCCGATCTGCTTCAGCATGTCTACTTGGGCGATATATTTACGCACCATGTCGTACGACTTGTGTCTCGTCGTGATCATGATGGTCTCGATAGACACCCCGTCGTTGTGTTGCTGCGTCACGTATCCGCGTCGCAGCGAGTGACCGCTGTACTTCTCTGGGTCTTCGAACCCGTTCTCTTTAACGAGACGCTTGATGATCCGGCGAGCGACTCGCCAACAACAAGCCTTTCGGCGTCATATCCTGGACTGCACGACCTCTTCTCGATCGCGTCGTAATGGAAGCACGTAGACCTCGGAGGAGGCTCTCTGCCGCTTATGCAGTAGTGGACGATCCGTCCCACGGACACTTGCTGTGTCATCGCGCTCATCACACCTCCCTCACTTCCGGCGCGAACTGGTTCATCCAGTTAATCACATCGCGCGACGACTTGTTCAGCACGCCACCAGCCAGCACGGTTTTGCCAAGCAGTCTCAGCACGTCGCTGGCGATTGCCACTTGATCGTCGTTGCAGCCGTAACCACGAAGCTCGATCGAGAGATCCTCTGGGCGGTAATCGAGTGTCCCTTTGCGCCAGAAGTCCAATTCAACCTGACAGATGTAGGCTTCAGCCTCGAACCTTGCGCGCGAATCCGCATCGGTCAGGTACCGCCAGTCGAACGTTGCTGGACCGATGCGCTCTTGCTGCTCGATATGGTGGTGCTCGTGGGCGCACACGCCAATCTGGTCCCATAGCGACCAGATGCCGTTGTCTACACCGATCTCGAACGGGACGTAGACGCAGTTCGCGATTGTCGTGGTGTAGTACAGCATGAAGTTGTCCGGGTCGGAGATGTGCATCTTGCCCAGGAGTTGAGAAACAACCTGCATGAACTCCGAACTCGACTTCGGAACGATCACCGAGCCGTACTTCGCGCTCATATGAACCCACAGAGCCTGGACTTGTTCTTTTGTTGGATCACTCATGGCGTCACCGAAGAGCACTCGCTCGCAGGAAGGCAGACGTGGTCGTTTCCAGATGCACAGCATGTCCATTGACGATCGACTGGCGTGACCGTCGAGCAGTTCGCGACGACTTCCCATCGTTGAGAGGTACTGCAGATCTGGGAGACATTCCCAACGCAGCGAGTAACACGAGGTGCGCAGCCGTCGCTTGGCGGCGGACAGCCCGTGAGAACAAGAACGATCAGTATCAAAAACGATTTCATCATGTACCTTTCAGGACAGATCTACCTACTACAGTCGCACCGTACGCGCACTGGTTCCGACGATCTCATGACACGAGCAATGTCGCTCTGGTGATTGGCGATGCTGCACATGTGGAACGATATCGTTCCCAGTACCAAGAAGATCAGGTACAGCATGATGTTAGTGGTGCTGGATACGACGATGTGGGTGCTCGACATGATCATCCACGAATCGCAGTGATGAACTTAGCGTCACCTGTCTTGATCGTCTTGAAAATGATTTGTGCACGCATGAGCATCTCCTTCTGGACGCGCAGCAGTTGCTTCTCGATCTTCAGGTCGAACTCCATGATGACCTCGTCGTCTGACCACGCAGGAAGGGACGTTGCTCTGACGCCTTTGGACATAGACAGCGGTCTGAGATAGCGCTTACGTGTTTCTTCGTCTGCTTCGTGCTCAGCCCAGGAGATCGAGTAACCTTCCGGCGTGACCGCAACCCAGCAGTTCTTGAGCGTCAAATCGGTATCCATCAAGGACACTTTGAGGGCCTTGATCCACCTCGATACCGAAGCTGGCAACGGTGTCTTGTGAAGCTTCTTCATCATCAGTTGCCAGCTAGTGGCCTCGATTTTACGATCCCCCACGATGGTGAAGTGCTGGTGAGTGACCAGATCGTACATGATGTCGATCTCTTCGCCGTTCCTGAGCTTGGTTGTGCCGATCTTCGTACTGATCTTCGCGCCCTCTTCTCGACTGATCTTCATGTCTTCTCCTCAACTGATCCCGGTTCCGAAGCGACAAGGTCTGCCGCGAGACGCATCACGGTAGTCTGCAGTTCTACCGCAAAATCTTGCGTGAACCGCTGGCCGTAAGCTCGTTGCGTCTCCAGCAGAGCCATGATGGTCTGCGCCTTGCGGAGATATGTAAGCTCGATGACGACGTGGTCCATGATCATGCTCCTCCTGAGGAAAACGATTTTTGAAGAGCGTTGTGCAAAATCTCCCACACTCCACGCATCTTCACTCCGGTCAGTCTGACGCGCCTCGGTAGCCGCGCTGGGCTTGTGAAGAAGCTCACATCGTAGTTGCTTGCATCGTCATCTCCGGTGCAGTCGTTTATGATGGTGGCGCGTCCTAGCTCGATCTTCTTCGACTCGTTGCCCTTCGGCCACAGCTCGATGCGGATTACCAGCACGTCACACCTTCTTCTGTTTCAACACGAACACCGCATCGTTGATGTACGACTGCGCCAGTGACAGCGCGTCACGCACTGTGAAGGTTCCATTCACCTTGATGACACAGTTCACAGAATCGATGTCTCGTCCAAGCTCGTCGATCTTACGCATCATCGCCTCAAGGTCGGTGATGAATTCGGTGCGTGTCATTCACGATACTCCACGAAGCCCTGGTTTGACGATCTTCACGAGTTGCCAAGCAGCAAGGGTCGCCGCGACTTCCATCGCAAACAGTGTCATCACTACGCTTCCATAAGACAGGTCTGTATGTTCGAGCAAATCGTTTGGGAACAGCGCGCCCGGTAACGCACCGGTCATTCTATGATGCCATCCGTATTCGATGTTCTTTGTGCGCAGGTAAGCGCTCGCATGGGTTACCGCAGATTGGAGAACGAAGTATCCAGCACCGTGAAGAAAAGAGCGACGCTCAGCGTCGTGATCGTAGGCGCACAGTAAGATTGCCCACATCGCATACTTGTCGTTCCTGGCGTTCCATAGCGAGGTAGCGGTTGCGCGCGGTCCGCCGCGTCGCGGTGACATCAACGATATTCTCGTGCATGCTCGTCGAAACGCTGGCACATCTTCTTTGTGTACCCAATCAGCCGCATCTTCGTCGATCATGTAGCTGCTGTCCGTGAGAACAAGAGGCACTTCCATAAAACATTCGGAACTCAAGCGCAGGTTGTGCGTGGGCAAAACACCCTCCACTTCCTCCCAGGAGTCGAACTGATCACAAATGATAGCTTGGTTACTCTTGTGTCGTTGTCGCTTCATTAGAGTGTCCTCAGATATTCGTACAGCCGCTTGTTCCACAACGCGTCTTCAAGCGCGTTGTGCTCTCCACCGAGTTGCTTCGGGTGCGGCGGGTCACCAAGCATCTTCGAGTACTGCTTCAGGTCCATGCAGAAGTACGGATAGCCATCGGGCAGCGACAGCATCGAGCCGAAAATCTGGGAGAACGCTACCCAGTCGTAGTCCGCGAAGTACGCCCAGAATTCCGGGCGCGTCTCAGGCGGCGCAAACAGTTTGATGTCGGATGCGATCTGGGCGCGCGTCCTCCACAGGTGCGGCTCGTCGCACTCCAGCGGAAGCTGTGGGATCACGTTCTGCTTGACCCAGTCACCTGCGAGATAGAGCTTCGCCTCCTTGTTCACGGCGTAGTAGTAGCGCCCATCAGAGCACGCGATGCCGATGGAGATCAGATCGATGGTCTTGCCGTCGTCCACGAACTCCGTGTCGAAGAAGTAGCGAGTGCGGTCTGTGTGACGGATGGTCTGTTGCTTGTTCATGTCATCCGTCCAGTTCGTCAGGCTCACACGCGCTGTCTTCTACTCCGTCTGCTGTGTTGCGTAGCAACTCTGCAAGACGTTCCGGCGGATACAGATCCGAATTCATCGCTGCAGACCCACCGGAAATGTCGGTCAAGATCATCACGTAGCCGATGCCTTCCGGCAGCGTCGCATGAAGCATCTTGCCAACACGCTGCGCAACAGCAGCCACAGACTCTTTCGTGTGCTTTACGATGTCGCTCATAATGATTTTCCACCTCTCGCAGCCCACGCCTCAGTGTTCTCGATGAGAGCGCCGGGTGCGCCGATCATCTTGCCGTAATCCCTGATGCTCAAGTGACCAGCACAGACACCGCGACCCTTCACGAGTAGGTCCAGCCAGTCGTAGAGCGCTTCGGGTCCCGCCGTGACACCGGAATCGTATTTCATACGAGCCTTGTGCCACTGCTTCGCGAATGAGTTGCGCGTCGTGACATGGTTCTCACTCGTCTCGATCGTCTTCACGATCAACTCGCGCAGCTTAGCCGTGTCCATACCTGTAGACTGGTCCAGGGCATCTCGCAGAGTCAGCAACTGACTGCGCGTCAGGTTCACTCGCATCTCAGCCTCGCGTCGCAGGCGGCATGTACGGACGGAGGATCGAAACCAGATCGGCGATGTCCTCCTTTGTCAGCACGTACGAACTCGTGGCGTCAATCACCAGCGTGTACACCGTCTTGCTACCGTCAGACTCCATCTTCATGTTGATGCGGTTCTTCGCGTTCGTGGTGAACGACGACTCCTCGGAGACCAGCTTCTTGCTTGTGATTCGCTTTTCCATCTCTCGCTCCTTGTGTTCGGTCTTGCGTGCCGCCAGCGCGTTGCACATGTCGCACCGGCACCACTCAGGGTGGTTGCGGCAGTAATCCTCCAGCCGCTCAAGGCTCCACGGTTTTAGTCGCTCAACATTCCCCTCGTCACTCATCGCTTCCTCGCCACGTTTCGAGCCTTCGCCCATGACACGACCGACGAGATACCACCTTCCTTCTCGGACACGCCGTGGAGCACGTCGAGCGCATACGCCTTGGCCTCATCCTCGGTGCCGTAGAACGTGTCTCGGAATTGCCACTGATCACCCTCGCAGATGACCTCGTACTCGCCAGCACCTTCAGGGAGCACGTCGATCCGGTAATCGTTGCACTCGCTGGCCCACACGAACGATCCGTGCTTCGACTTGACCCACTTCCCGTTCATGCAGCAGCTCATGTCCTTTCCTTCGTCCTGGGTCACGGCTTTGCCGAGGAGTCTTCGTCGAGGGACTCCGGCGACATCTTCGTCTTCAGCTTCAGGTCGAGTTCCTTCGCGTACACCTCGATTGCTCTGCCGATGATGGCGGAGCGGCTGGCACGGGTGGAGGACAGCGGGCCGAGTATCGACGTGCCGATGGTCTGCTTGCGTAGCTCATCGACGGCAGCGACCACGTCGCGGCGGATACGGATCGTGTGAAACGGGTCGGTCATGAAGGCTCCTTGACAGGGTCTAGCTGGAGATGTATCACTCTCCAAAGGTCGAGTCAAGACACGTCACGTCACGTTACTTGACTAGCTCTATAATGCGAATTATCGTCCAGCCCAGCAATATGAAGCCGAAACGTGGTCTCGTCCGGGTTTCACCCCCACTTCCAGCCTCGATCCAACTGGATCGTCCGGCTGACCAGCCTCGGTTCACCGTGCAGGATCTAGAAGACCTCGGTGAGGTGCTGGAGAACGCGCGTGCTCACAACACCGACCTCGCCATGGCTAGCGACTGGAAGATGTTCGAGGCGTTCTGTGCAGAACGATCCGCCCAGACGTTGCCCGCGCTGCCGGATGTGGTGGCGGCGTACCTGACAGCGCTGTTCAAGGGCAGGATTCCTGACAAGGACGGCAAACTGTTTCCGAGGAAGCTCGCCACGATCAAGCGTCACCTGTCCACAATCTCGACAAAGCACATCGAGAAGAACCTTCCGTCGCCGCGTCTCGACTCACACGTCAAGATCACGATGACGGCTATTGCACGCGGCATGAAGGACGAGAACAAGCAGACGAGCAAACAAGCTCTGACGATCGATCTTCTGGAAAGAGTGATCGGTACCATGCCTGACGGATTCCAGCGCATGAGAGATGTGGCTGTGCTGAGTCATGGGTTTCACAGCGGTGGTCGCAGGCGATCAGAGATCGTTGCTGCGAACATCGAAGATGTAACCGTCACACCTGACGTGACGTACGTAATGCTGAACAGGTCGAAGACGGATCAGGAGGGCAAAGGATCGAAGAAGAGGATTCCGAGGAGCGGTGGAGACACATGTCCTGCGGCTGCTATCGACGCTCTGATCGCTGACCTGAAGAAACACGGCTTCGCCAGAGGGCCGCTGTATCGCAAGATCATGAACGATGCCTACCTAGACAACCGGATGGACCCTTCCGAGGTGGCCGACATCGTGAAGCAGGGTGTCACACGGATCGGTCTCGACCCTAAACTTTTTGGTGGGCACTCGTTGCGATCAGGGTTCATCACGTCGGCTGTAAAAGCAGGTATCGGCATCTTCGATATCAAGCCGGAGACAGGACACAAGACGACCGAGGCGCTGGCCATCTACGTGCAGAGCGTTGTTGTGGATGCGAAGGACCTGCCGAGCGCGAAGATCATGGACAGGTTCAGGAAAGGGAGGTGAGACATGACCAAGAAACTGTTTGTCGTAGAGATCGCCACCGAGTACGACTGCCAGTCCTGCGGCGCTTGCTGCCAGATTCGTCACCGCAAGTTCGGTGAGTACCTCGTGGGTCTCACGGCAAAAGACGAGGATCGACTCACTGCTTCTCAGGCGATGCGATTCGTGGGCGACGATCCTCACGGACCCGTGATGAAGATCCGTAGGAACGGGAACTGCGTAGCGCTGCAAGGCACTGTGGGTGAAAAGGTAAGTTGCGAGATCTACGGGAAGAGACCAGAGACATGTTCTGACTTCTACCCTGGGAATGACCGTTGTAAGAAGTGGCGAAAGGAGATCGGGCTATGAGTCTGGTTAGTTTGCGTGCCATGTGCGCTGCTTTTGGCATCGACATGGACGGCATCATTGAACGCGTCGGTGGTCCATGCATGTTTGGCCTGCGACCTGTCGAGATGTCGGGACTGGAGCGTGGGTCGCTCACGGTGGATGACGAGGAGTGGACAGAGATGCTCGACACGATCAGGCGAGCGAGGAAGGATCATGAGTAGTTATCAGCCTTGTCCGACGTTCGAAGATGTCCTCTGGTACTTCGACTCCGCAGCCACTGGCCCAAGACCGGAGGACTACACCCCGAGATGGCGAGCGTGGGTCAAGTCGAGCAGGGGGGAACCAGCAGAACTGGTTGCGTACGAGCGAGATGCTCGGTGGTACCTCTGTCTGCCACACAGACAGTACCCGGCCGTCGCTGAGGGCAAGGAGTTGAGTCTTGAGGCTGCGCAGAGACGGGTGTTCAACGTTTGGATGGCAATGACGAGGGAGGACGTGTGAATCATATGGAAGTCGACACGAAGAAAACTGGTTACAACGGCGGTGACATCACGATCATCACGGGTGCTGGTGCCCATGAGAACGACGAGACCGCTGCACAATTTGCATCGAGGCGTTCATACGATCGATGCTGGCGAAGAACGTTCGCATCGTCGACCTGATCGAGCTGTCGATGGACAACGAGCCGTCGATCGTCGCGAAAGCAGAGCGGCTGGTCATGAAATGACAACGAAGGAGCACGGACTATGGAATTCACGACGAAAGAGTTTTGCGAGATGGTCGGTATCGAGTACCAGATGGGGGTCGGCGTGATCTCGTTTCTGGAGCACAAGGGTGTCGTCAAGCGCGTCGGTGAGCGCAAGCGTCCCGATGGCAAGGGCAAGGGATCGATCCTGTACTCGCCCGAGCCGAACACTGTTCAGTTGATCAAGGCGGCGTTCGAGCCGATAGCGAAATGAGAATCATTTCGCGTCGCGTCTGGTCTGAGCAGGTGAAGTGCAAGACATGTACGTCGGAACTGGAGATCGAGCAAGAGGACGTCGAGAAGCGAAGGGACTGCGAAGGTGGCATCTCTCGAAATATCTTCGGCTGGACGTGCGTCGTGTGTCTCACATGGAACCAGCGCATCGGATTGCCGGAGCCAGTACAGATCAGAGCGATGGAGCGGGCAGCAACTGCGATGGTTGCTGATCTTGGCGGAGTGAGCGGTGCTAGTCTTCGAGCCATCGCCGCAGGCGCAACGAACATGTCAGCGCCCACGGGCACACCAGCAGCGCAGCCTCGCGGTGATCAACGCGGCAAGTGCGACGATTGGAGATGCGAATGTCCGCCGAACAGACGATGCGTCTGCAGTCGGTGCTCTCGTGAGCCTGAGGAGGAGAAGTTCCACTGCTGCTCGTCCCATCAGGATTCTTCAGACATCGCTGTTCGGCATCGTAAGATCAGGGGACACGACATCGTCTGGGAACCAGTGTGAACGACAGTACGGTCGAGCCTGCCAGCTACGAGACGTGATACGATCCGCACGATGAGACCCACCTTATTTCTCGACATCGACGGAGTCTTGAACAGCGCTCAATTCGTTGGGTTTGAGAAGAACTGTTCCTTTTGCGAAGGGATGTGCTGGTTCGATCCCAAGGCTGTGGCACGGCTGAACCTCATCATCGAGCGCACCAGCGCACAAATCGTTATTTCGTCGTCGTGGCGGGTTGGCCGTGGAGTTCTCGAACTCACGGCTATCCTCCACGGACACGGTATCGTAGGTGACGTGGCCGGATTCACACCGGAGTTGTTCGAGGATCTGCCGCCGAACGAATGGTGCAAGAACCCGTGCAAACGAAGTGAGCGCGGTCATGAGATCCAAGGATACCTTGATGCTCATCCAGACGTCACGGTGTTCGCTATCGTCGATGACGACTCGGACATGGCCCATCTGGAGCATCGATTCGTGAAAACGTCATGGCAAGGTGGCTTGCTTGATGAGCACGTAGGACGGCTCTGCTCGCTGCTCAGCGTGGTATGATCAGCGACATGACCGACGACGAAATCATAGCCATCACAACGCAGGGTGCCCGGTACTTGCAAGCTGCTCAGCAAGACGCCGATCTGAACCTGCAACTTACGCACTACAACTACGCCGTCGCGTACTTCGAGACGGTTACGCGTCACGCGGCTCTCGCAAGGATCCTGCAACTGACAAACATCGATGCGGACGCTGCAATGGCAATGGCTCAGCGCGGGCAGAATGCTGTGAATCTAGAGTATATGCAACGCATGGGAATTCCGTTGAAAATCCCGATGTACCGGAGGGCTTGATGAACATCGATATGCACGGAGCGCCTGTCTCTGTCACCATCGAAGAGCGAACGGATAGGACCGAGGGGATCGTCGAGATGAGTGGCATCCAGATCGGTTTCAAGGTGCCGCAGCGACTCGTCGAGAAGGTGGAACCAACCGTCCAGTTCGCAGTGGACTTCCTGATCGACACGCTGGGCACGCGTGAGTAGTGCTCAGATCAAGAAGATCCGTGCTCGACTCACGATGCTGCGGGAAGAGGTGCAGTATCTTGAGGCCAAGCTCGACGCGTATCGAGTGAAGTGCCCTGGGTGTCGATGCAGGATCATTCCTGGCGAAACGTGTGAGTGCTGTGCGCAGCCTGTCATGCCGATCATCGGGCCTCCTGCAAAGAAAGGGAGACCGATCGTAAAACGATTTTCAACAGATCTGAGACAGTTGAGGTTGCCTGGATGTGGAGAGTGATCGCGGTATGGGTCTACGTGTGCATCAAGTGTGGGTCGTTACAATGGGCACCACACCCGTGTCCGCATTGTCACATGCAGACCGTAAAACAATGGCTCGATGATGATTACCTCACGGATTGACTGATGGCAGCGATACCACATTACTCGCGACCTCCAACGATCTCGCATGGGCAGACGTACATCGTACAACAACCGACGTACGCCGCGACGTACGCCGCGACGAACACGACAACGGTCACGATCTATACGACGTCAGCGACGACGGATGAGTGCTGGGAGTACAGCGCTCGGTCGATTGGTGACCGAAATCGTGAGCGGCGTGATCATGAGCGGCGTGAGTTGTCGAAGCCAGAGCACCATTGCTCACTGCCCACAGAGCCTGTGGTGCGTCAGCGGGCGGTGTCGCCCATGTTACCGGTGCGACCGGTTGCACGCATCATGCGCGTGCAGCACCGGTCGGCGTGACTACCAACGCGCTCCCTGCCCATACAGGCTCGTACCGATTGCTTCCATGATCATGATCATCGCACGATGGTGACCGTACACTGCCATGAGAGCCTGCGCACGACGCAGCGCTTCGTCGCCAACATGGCCACGGAACCATGCTCCCCAGAAGGCAGGGTCAGCCGTGGGGAGCGCTTGTCCACCGGGAGCAGGAGTGACCGGAGCGCCAGGAGGTGCCTGAACCTGTGGCGCAGGTGGGATCTGCGAAGCGGTGGTGACCAGCGCAGAGACGCGGCTTGCCACGTCGGGAGCAGGCTGCTTCCACATCCACCAACCGACGAGCAGACCGGCGGCGACACCACCGACAGCGAGAACAACGTGCTTTTGAGCCATCTCCATGATCATTTCCTTCCGCTGACACGACGACGAATCTCTGCGCGCATCTTCTTGACGAGTGCTCTTCTCTTGGCAGACGGTCGCTTGCTGGTGGGGTTGTCGTACACAGCGCCGGGCACGGGGAAGCCTAGCGCGGTGAAAATAATGGACACCTTCTTGCGGGTAGCGGGTCCTGCGATGCTCTTGTACGCCTTGGCAGCAAGCTTCTGGTTGTTCTGCTTGAGAGCCACGATCATATCGAGCACGAAATCTACATCTTCGTCCGTGGGCTTGTCTCGACGATGCTTGTCATCAAGCAGCCCCTCGATCAGATCAGCCGCAAGTTCCGCAGCGAGGTCTTCTAGCTGGTCGTAGAGCAATTCCTTGCGATTCATCGATCACTCCGTCATCAAAAATCGTTTTCAAGTGCGTCGAATCATCCTACACTACCGCACGAGGACTTCAACCATGGTGAGACAGCCGTTCAACTACAACCAAGGATACGCTCTGGTCTCTGATGGAATAGAGCGCATCTGGAAGAACCTCACCCGATCCTTCCCGGAAGCTCACGCCATCGACAACCACATCATCGCTGGTGATTTGATCAACGCGGTGAAAGGCGGAACGCTTGGAGAGCCGGATGTTGTTCAGCATCTGCTGCAGTGGCGCAAGTACGGCATGCCGACCTTTCGTCTCACGAATGGTTTAGCAGCAGGTTTGATTCTCACCGATCCTGGCAAGATTCCGTGGTCCGAAGTTGGGATGCCGTTCCCTTCCTTCGAGATCACCGTGCCTCCTGGGATCATCTTCTTCGACGATGCGGACGGAACTACGCTCGAAGGCACCACGATCACCGTCACCACCATGGATTTCATCGACAGGCGCGAGGATGTCCACAGGATCTTCCGCACGATCAAGGCAATGGAAGAGCGAGGCGGCATCACGGCACCGTTGATGACGCAGTTCATCTCAGAGATCCGTCAGGTAGATTCCAGCCGGGCAATGATGATCCGTCTTGCATCAAACGTGTTCCCATCAGCGGGTCTTTATTACAAGACACCACCGCTAAAGCCTGGGTTGATGGTTGACGATATCTTCGGTCTTCATGGAGACAACGAAGCAAACCTGACCACGCGCGATCAAGCGGCGTCTGTTGCGATGGCTCGTATAGTTGTGAACTTGGCGATGTACCTACGTGGTCACGACGACAAGGAACAGCCTGTATGGACGCCAAGGAGCAAGCCTCAGGGCCGACCGTCTCGCCCAGGCAACACCACGATGTGGGAAGTGGGCCACTCGGTGAAGCTGCCGAATCAGGTGCGCGCCACGGCTCGTGCATTTACCGAGGAAGCCGGTCGCAAGACATGGAAGCTGCATGCTCGGTACATCGTGCGCGGTCATCAGAGTCACTACTGGTATGGTCCGAAGAACCAGCCAGAGAAGCGTGAGCGCCGCTCTCGGTGGATCATGCCGTTCTGGCGTGGTCCCGAGGGTGGAGCGTCAGTGCCGAAGCTGTACGAAGTGGACACGAAAAAGTAAGGAAGAATGACTATGGCAACGAGATTCGACACACGCACTGGCAGCTTCCGCGACTACCGCAACTGGATCGGGAAGAAGCTCACCAACGTTCCGGTTCGTAAGGCGTACTCCATCAGCGGCAAGATCATCCGAGTGGCTCCGAAGTCATTCGCGATGCTTGCCACGGACGGCAGGACATGGAGGAGCATCTCGTGGAGTTGGTACTTCCGGCATGCAGGTAAGGGCAGAACGAGCACGAAAGTGACCTCGAAGGTGAGGGTTGGCGATACGGTGCGCGTGAATCGACCGCGCAAACCGTTTTTGATCAAGGTCGCCAGGGTCAACGTCAAGACGTTCTCTGGTCGCGATGAGCGCGGCAGGAATTGGCGTATTTCCTACGGCTACTCGTTCACGGTGGTGAAGGGCAAGGCTGCGGCGACGACCCGTACGACCAAGACCAGGGCTAGCAAGGCAGCGCCCAGGTCAGCGCCCAAGACGGGGAAGAATCAGAGGATTGAGTTCGCGCGCAGGGTCAACGAGATCGCCGCTGGAATTCCAGACTCATTCAAGCCGAAGCGGCACTTCATGGAAGGCGCTAAAGTCACATCCAAGAACGGTGTCATAAGTGCCGCTGCTGGTCCGAGACAGCAAGCGGCTTTTGACTCTGGTAACGCTGGTTACAACGGCTGGGCATACGCGGCTCTGCCTGGGATGAGTCGCAGGCACGGCGGCGTATTCATCAGGACAGACCTTCTCTCTGCGAAGTTCATGAAAGAGCTTTCTCGGCGCATCAGAGCAGAGTTCCCACAGGCGACGGTGTGGGACGTGTTGGACTGATGTCTGATCGTAGCATCCGCAAGCAGCTTGATCGTCTATTGGCAGACGGTGAACGTGTCCCATTGGCGCTGTACATGATGATTGAGCTGCTTGCGCCTATCGAAAAAGAGATGGGAATGTTCTTCGAGCGCGACGACGACGGTAACAGGCTTCTGATTATTTATGTCAACAAGAGCAATCCTGAATCGATCGCTATGTTTGAAGGCGTGTTCAAGGATTGGAGCTACTACCGCCTTGAGGACGATCCGGCCAGAGTTAACTGGTACATGGAGTTCGATCTGTGAAAATCCGTAAGCAGCTTGATCGTCTATTGGCAGGCGGTGAACGTATCCCATTGGCGCTGTACATGATGATTGAGTTGCTCGCGCCTATCGAAGAAGAGATAGGCATGTTCTTCGAGCGTAACGACGAGGATGGTAACGTGGTTTTGATTATTTACGTCAACAATAGCAATCCTGAATCGATTGCCATGTTTGAAGACGTATTTAAGGACTGGAGCTATCACCAGATCGGTCAGGATATGGCTTTGGGCGGTTGGTGCATGGAGTTCGATCTGGGAAGGCAAGATCCGTGAAGATCCGTGAACAACTCGATCAGTTGATGGCGACGGGGAAACGTATCCCCATGGCGCTGTACATGTTGATCGAGTCGTTGGGACCTGTAGAGAACTACATCACCATGAGCTTTGATAGATTTATGGAATTTAGAGACGAAACCGCGAGAGGTGCGAGGGAGTCTCTCGTCATAATCGTGAGCATGGATCCGCCAAGAGCGATCGATGAGGTCGAGTACGTGTTCAGGGGATGGAAGCACTACAGGATGCGAAAGCCGGATCACTGGCAACTGGAGTTCTACCTGTGAAGCTGAAGCTATTGAACTGGGATGAGGTGCGTCTCGTCGACAACTACATCCCTACGCTGGTTCAAAGGCACTTCATCGGATTCGATGATTCGCTGACGCCGCCTCAGTGGTGGGAGATCCAGTACATCGTACCGAATGAGACGAAGAATCTCGTGAAGGTTATGAAGCTGGCTCGTCAGATCCTGAGGAACAAATACTTTGTGCCCATCGTGGTTGCGAAGGACGGGTGGATCATCGACGGTCACCATCGGTATGAAGCGGCCAAGATGCTTGGTGCGAAGGTTGTGCCGGTGCAACTGGCGTACTCGAAGTACGTGCGTCCGGCGAGAGAGAACCCACGATTAGACGTGCTGTCAGGTCTCGCGGCAGAAGCGATCAAGGCTGGGTCGTGGAAGAACTTCCTGCGTGACTTCAGTCGCGACATCAAACACGGGCTGTACTGGCACGTCACCAAGGATCGGTTTTTCGAGATCGACCCGAGCAAAGGACCCACCGACGCAAGCAGCATGTCAGATGGAGGCGTAGGTGTTGGCGACCTGATGTTCACGTCTGATCTGGAGCATTGGGTGTTGTACTACGGAGCATCGAGACCCTATGCGGCAATGATCGACGTGTCCTCTGTGCCAGGGAGTGCGTATAGGCAGGTTGGACGAGGATTTGGCAACGAGTTCTACCTGAACAACGCTGCCGAAGCTGGTGCTCGCGTCGTCAGGGTGGTGACGACGAAGACCGCCAGACGCATCGACAAGAAGTACAGCGAGTCGCTCCCGCAGTCGGAGCACGAGTTGAGAAGATTCTACACGCACGTCACGGGACGGAAAACATGACCAAGCCAACCGGCCAATGCTTCCCGTGGGTTCTGGAGAACTGCAGCGGTGACGATGTCGTTGTCCACGGCAGAGTGTGGCACCAGCCCACCAAGAAACGATTTTGGCACGCCTGGATCGAGCGGAACGGTCGTGTGTACGACTGGCAACGCAGCGAGATGCGTGAGCCGTGGTACGACATGGAGGGGTTCTATCGCATCACCAAGCCCACCCACGTCAAGAAGTACCCGTGGCGCAAGGCTCGCAAGATCGCGAAGACGTGGTGCGTCGAGTTCCCGAGAGTGCAACCGTTCGGTCCGTGGCACGTTAAGAGTGTGAGATGAAAAAGGGAACCGCGCCGTGGCTTCGCAATATCGCGCGACAGGCCACCGATCTTAAATTGAACGGCAGCGCAGCGACGGTCCGCGAGGCATCGCATGTAGTCAGGTGGATCATCAACGAAGCGCTGAGCGAGCACGAAAAGAGCACCAAGTGAAGAAGAGCACCGCGACCTTGAAGCCGATTGTGATCATCAACGCTCACCTGACCGCCCCAAAAGGCGACACGGTTTACATTGAGTGGTTTCACGTTCCAGAGTCCGACAGGCGGCGAGGCATCGGCACTTCTGCTTACAAGAAGTGGGAACGATCGCTGCCAAAGCACGTCAAAATCATCCAATTGCATTCCGCGAACGAGTCCGATCCGTTCTGGGAGTCTCTTGGATTCGGGTGGCGATACGACTTTGAGTATCCGCCAGCCGTGTCCAGCAAGTTGTACGAGGCGTCGCGCGAGATGGTGAAGGGAATCCGTGGCAAGAAGACGCCGAAGCCTGTATGGCTGGAGGAACCATGAAACTCGGAAGCCTTCTCTACCACGGCACCTGCTCGCCGGATTATTTCGACGATCTAGAAGGACCCGCGTGGCTAACGGACGTGCTAGCCACTGCCAAGTCGTACGCTCTGGACACATGCCGCAACGACAGCCACGACAGCCGCGTGCTCGTGTTTCGCCTGAAGGCTGTGCCGCGTCTCGTGCAGTTCCCTGACGAAGAAGAAGTGGCTTCCTGGGTGGCAGGAATGACAGGGCAGGAATACTACGACAAGGAGACACTCGTTAGTCTCGTTGAATCGGCTGGGTACGACGGCTGGATCATGGAGACGCTGTTCACGACACGAGGCGGCGGTCTCGACATCATGCTGCTGGAGCCAGCGAAGTGGATCGAGTACAAGGACGAGATTTCTGTGCCGAAGCGGAGGAAGCGATGAGACCACGTAACTACTGGACCCGAGGCGGCTGCAGAGCCATGGCTCTTGCGATCAAGAAGTCTCTTCCTAACAAGAATGGCAAGATGATGGATCTTGTCGAGCCAGAAGACCAACCCCCTGCCGCATTGCTGTATTCTGGCATGGTCCACCACGTCTTCGTTGTGTGGGAAGGGATGTTTCTCGACGGTGACGGTGCTCATCAGCCGGAGGAGATGATGAGCAAGTGGACCAGCGAGGCTAAGAAGAACGGAGTCAAAGAGCTTCGCATTGAGCCTCATAATCCGAAGAGGGCTACCGATCTTAAACTAGATGGCAGCGCGGCGACAGTCCGTGAGGCGTCGCACGTAGTCGGGTGGATCATCAACGAAGCGCTGAGCGAATACGAAAAGAGCACCAAGTGAAGAAGAGCACCGCGACCTTGAAGCCGATTGTGATTAGGGCACGTAAGAAGCCGGGTGCTCGCAGATGAAGTACGAAGGCCGATACAAGTTCGTCACCGACTGTATCGGTGCGAACGGCGACGACATCAACGAGATGAAGCGCGCATCGAAGCGGATCACGCTGAACACTTTCCGCAAGGCGCTGGGTCCTGTCGAATGGACGAAGATCCAATTTGACCTCGGTTACGACCGCGACATGCCGATCTCAAAGGACTGGCACGTCGGCTACTACAAGAGCGAGTACCGTGGCGTTCCGGCGTACTATCTCGCGTGGTCAGGGATCGAGCATGTGTTCACGCTCGACGGGAAGGATGAGTAATCGTGTTCTTCATATCCGACTTCCTCGAACGTCAGTCGCGTCCGCAGGCATCAGAGCTTGAGGATTGGGACGAAGCGAAGACAAAGTTCAAATCCAGGCTGTACCTGCGTGCTTCGACATGGAAGCCTTTTGCGCTGTACGACATCGCGCCGGGTGAGAAGATCGAGTTCGGGAACTGGGTGTACGACCACGCGGTGTTTCCGAAGAGCGGCAGCTTGGCGATCTACCAAGGTCGCAAGAAGGGCACCGTGTTCTTCGATGACAGCGTCGTCATCCCGCGTGTCTCTCGGTACGAAGGAGGGTTCACTCCGCGCGTCTGGATGTCCTACACGCCGATGGAATGTCTCTCACAACGCGCTGGGCTGAAGATGGCGAAGGGCAAGGTGCTGATCGGAGGTCTTGGCATGGGGTGGCTGGCGAACCGTGTCGCTGCCAAGAAGCAAGTCACCGAAGTAGTCGTAGTCGACCGAGACGCGGACATCATCCGCCTCGCGGCTCCTTGCTGCCTCTCACCGAAGACGACGGTTGTGCGTGGTGATGTGTGGAAGGAAGTCGACGACTACGACGACGACTGGACGTTCTTGTTCGATGTGTGGCCCGGCTACGGCTCCAACAAGGACAAGCCTGAGATGCTCAGGTTCAAGCAGCAGCGGCCTCGCGCGAAGTGGTGGGCTTGGGGGTGATCGACGCACGCCTTGACACCATCGCGGACCGTGCATATCCTCAGGTCCATGAGCCACTAACTGCATCGGCCGTCTTCTTCCGACAAGCTGTACATCGTGGTCCGCGACGACCTTCCTCATGGTCTTCAGGCGTCGCAGGCGATTCACGCAGCCCATCAATACAGCATCGAGCACCGCGAGGAGTTCGAGCGTTGGTTCCGTGACTCGAACACCATCGTGCTCGTCTCGGTACCCAACGCCGACGCTCTCGACGCCATGCGTGCTCGCGCAGCTTCAGTCGCGGTACCTGCGTCCGCGTTTTCCGACGACGACGTGGGTCCGCGACTGACTTCTCTTGCCATCGGCCCTGGGGCTGGTGCAAAGAAGCTTTGTCAGGCATTGCCACTGGCGATGCGTGAACGGAAGGAGGTGCGCGCAGCGTAGAGTTGGAACAATGGGGACGTAGCTCAGTTGGTAGAGCAACGACTTTTAACATCGCTGGTCCAGGGTTCAAGTCCCTGCTTCCCCGTTCGCGCGGTTAGCTCAGTTGGTAGAGCATCTTCGGGTCGTCGCAAGGCGGCCGAGGAGGGTCGGTGGTTCAAGGCCATCACCGCGCGCCATGCGTAGGTAGCTCAGTGAAAGAGCGATCGGTCGTAAGACCGGTAGGTCGTTGGTTCAAGTCCAGCCCTACGCACCAATTTCCTGTATACTCCTGGCCATGCAGATCCTTACATGGCCAGGACGCGACGCCGATCTCACCGAGCTTCAGGCTATTCTTGGACCCGATGGTGACGCCATCGCCCAGAACGCTCTCGCGAAGATGCAGCCTGGGTTGTGCTGGCAACCCTACATGGACAAGTGTCCCGGTGAAAAACAATTTGCAGCAGCGGTGACGCGATGGAAGAACGCGTCCCCTCGGTGCAAGTATGTTGCCATCCACGGAAGCTCGACGTGGCTCGCGCAGAACTACGCTCGCTTCGCAAAGATCGTCACCGACGCTGGTCTGAAGTGCATGGCCATCGCAGGGATGAACAGTGACGACATGGACGGCAAGGCCCATAGGCTTGGCGAGATCATGCAGCGCAGCGATTGCTTTGGGATCGGTCACGATCTCGAAGGCAAAGGCGAGGATGAAGCAGCGAAGATGGAGTGGGCTCACGCCATGCTCTACGTTCGCACGTTCCTTCCGTACCTGAAGATGCAGCCAGCAAAGATCAGGCTGTCGCAGTTCTGGCCTATGCCTGCTCGTATCCACGGATGGGGTGGCCATTGGAGCGCATTTCCATATGAGCCGTTCGCAGCAATCGACGACGTAGACTGTCCTCAGTTCTATGACGAAGATTTCGTGAAGGAATTTGGAGCGAAGAGACACGAGAAGTGTCTCGCGTTGTTCAATCCGTCCCAGGCTGAACTCAAGGCTAGGCTGGCATCCCAGAAGCTGAAGCGAGATCACTGGGTCACGATCCAGGGATACGGCTACTTGGATGGTGTGATCGTCGGACTGCAAGACTACCTGTCGTGGTCAGACCGCATGCCTGTCATCGTCTGGACAGAGTGGGAGCCCACTCCGCTGGTGATGACCGAGATCGGGAAGCTGGTGTGAGATGCGTCGCAACCCACTGATCACACAGCACGTATCCGGCAAAAAGAAGATTGTCTCGTACGGCGATGTATCGATGCGCGAGGCTGCGTCTAGAAAACAGTTTGATGACACAGACGAGAACATCATCATCTATGGTCCTTTTGGCAGGATGGGCGAATTCTTTGGCTTCCACCCGAAGACGAGTGTCCTGTACCTCTTCGCTGACCCGGCTGACCGCAAAGAGATGTACGAGAACCTGAAGGCTGACAGGGTGAAACAGCCCCCTCTCTTTCATCGTCACCGACCGGCATATGGCGGTCACCCAGGCACGCTGGAAGCGTTCTGGAAGAACAGGGCCACGTCCAAGATGATGGCTGCTGTGCAGTACTACGCAGACGGCGACACACTCGTCGTCACACACATGACCGTAAAACCAAAGTGGCGCAGGAATCGTGTGAACACGTTCTTGGTCGACTGGGTCATGAATCACGTAGGAACCAAGCGTGTGGTCTTCGAGGAGCCAACTGAAGAGGGTGGCAAGTTCATGAAGACGTACGGTGGTAGTGAAAAACCGCGTGGCAACCCCGTGAAGCCATGTGGTCCCACTTCAGACCAGCCATACTTCGACACATGGAATAGACCTCATCGATACGCAGACGTGCGCGGACGCTACCTGTACCACGTCACTCCGATCAAGAACCTGCCACTGATCAAGCAGCGAGGTCTGGTTCCTAGATCGCCCGTTGGTTCGCGGTTCGCTGGTGGTAGGAAAGAAAAAGCGCTGTTCGTCGGCAGGAAAATGCATTCGATCGTCAGCATGGCGAAGGAGGACTACGCCAAGATCAGACCCGGCGTATGGGTGCTGCTCAGGATCGACACCACGAAGCTGCCGAAGATGTGTCTGTTCTATGACCACGGGATACCCGACGAAGAGGGGTGGCTGTGGACAAACAGCAAGATTCCGCCAGTAGCGATCAGCGCGTACAAGAAGATCACGGTGGGATGATGGATTACGTCGACATCGATACGCCGAGCGATGTGCTGTACACGGTCTCTCGCAAGCAGCGCAGACAGGCTCTCGACGCGAAGGCGACGATCGTCATCGACATGCACCCGCTCGACTTCATCCGAATCGCGACGTGCAACCCTCTCTGGGAGGGCAGGATCCGCAAAGAAGCAGCGCCGCTCACTCGTTACATGACTGAAGAGTGGGAGTCGATCGTTCATCCGATGCTCTCTGTCGAGATGGACACCGGTCTCGTCATGGGTCATGAGGGGCGTCATCGAGCCGCTGCGGTCTATGCTGAAGGCGGCAAGTGGTATCGCGTGGCGATCGTGCTAAGACCCAGCAGCAGGCAGTACACCTACAAGGACGTGCCTCTGGTGATCCACACGAGCACCAAAGACGGATCGTTCTGCAGCATTGACCTGTCATCAGCGGAGCGTCGCAGCAGGTTGCGGATGGTTCATCCGAACGTTCAGGAGCAGTATCAGGATCGTTGAAAACGATTTGTGGTCGTGTTACGGTAATCGACCATGAAAACACTTCTCATCCTTCTTGCGCTCTGCCTCACCGCTTGCACCACGCCCAGCAGTGACGCTGGTATCGACGCGTCTACACACGAGTAGAAACATGAAACCGAAGCGCGACAAGTCGTATACCCTCCTCAAGACCAAGACAGAGGTGGCGAGGTATCTGTTCAGCATCGATGCGAAGAACAGAGACACCAGAATGATCCTCGCAGGCATGAGACCAGCTAGTATGAAACTGGCTCGTCAGACGGCTGCGAAAGTCTGGCTCATCTTCGATTCGCGAGGAGAGGATTACAGGAACGAGCGCACCGAAAACGCCTACTGGAGCGTCATCGCTGCCGCCGATGATCTGGACGACAATGACCTTGCTCTTTTTGCCGAGAGCGAGATCATCGGAAATGCAGAGAGTCTGGCCAAAAGGCTTCACAGAGAAGGCTGGGAAGAGTAGCCATCGCACCCGGTCACTGCACGCCAGTCACCGCGCGATCTTGCCCTTGAACGAGTAGGAGTACACTGTACGGTTCCACGCATCGGTGGACTCCTTACCGTCTACCAGCTTATCGAACGACTTAGCGTCGATAGTAACCTCGTTCGAGTAGCTAAAAGCCACCATGCTAAACTCAATCCATTCCGTCTCCATCAACGCGATGTAGTCTGCCATCGATGGAATGCGAAGTGATTCTGGGACATCGAATCTAATGAGACGGAAGTCCGGTGGACTGCCGTTCCATTGCAACCACACTCTGTCGTCAGAATCAGCAACATACAGCCTGATTACCGGGTACGGAAGTCCATATTCTGAGTGCGCCGAGTACCCAGAGAAAACACACGAGTCAGCACGTTCCTCTAGACCAGCCAGAGCGTCTGACGCTCGAACTGGGCGACCTTGAAAGTCCCCTATCAGCGAGTACTCACTGCTTATCCTGGCTCTGTTGGCAGGGAACGATGACGCAAATAGTTTGACGAGTGGCAGGCTCATGGGTCACAGGGCCAAGGTGCCAGAGAACTCGTACACATATGCTGTTGTTCTGAAGTACGGCATGTCCAATGCTTCTGTTTCTGACGAAGCCAGAATCGTGACGTTTCCGTTCTGCCTCACGACCGTTTCAATCTCGATCCAGTCAGTCTTCTCTAGAGCCACAGCGTCGGCAAACGACAGTTTTACCAATGGATTGAAGCTAAAGCGAACAGGCGAGTAACGCGTGAAGTAGTTGTCGATCGTCAATACATTCTCATCGCTGGCCCACCTGAAGTTCCATCTCCTTCTATCGCCTCCGGTCTTGTCCATGTTGACATTAAAATCCATTCTCGCTGGTCTTGTTGCAGAGCCTGACACAGCCCTCAGATGAGCTTGGTTAGCATGTCGCTCCAGTTTGAACAGCTCCTGTGACATGGACGAGACGCGTCTCCATTGGTTCGTGTGGATGTTCTTCTCTCCACCGTCACCAGGAAACGCTGATGCGAATAGTTTGACGAGTGGCAGGCTCATGGGGTCGATTCGATCTGAATAGTGACGATCGACAACTACTTCACTCCGTACTCTTTCCGCGCACCCTTCGGTGCTCCTGGCCCAACAGCAGCACCCACCATCTTGCCCTCGAAGTCGTAGATGAACATTCCGTCCTTCTGCACCGAGACCCTGCCGGTGATCTCTTCTTTCGTGACGCCCCTGATGTTCACGGAGCCGTGTCTGTCGATTAGGATCTCCAAGGATGCCCAGTCTTCGTTTGTCAGGATGAGGTACGACTTGAAATCCAGCTTCACGTTTCCTGGATCGAAGAACTTGACCACGCCGACTTTTGATCCCTTGTCTTTCGACATGAACTCGTAGTTGTACTTGGTGGTGATCACGGCCAGCGATACGGTTTCTCCGCCAATAGCCGACGCTACCAGCCTCACCGACACGATGTCGCCTTCCACGTTGTTGAGAGCGTCGTCAACAACAACGGTCTGCCACTTCTCGTCCCCGATACGCATCTTGGTCTTTGGCGGGAACGCTGGCGAAAACAATTTCGTGAGGATCATTTTTCAGTCTTTCGCGTGAACAGCCACCACAGCACGGCACCTGTGCCAAGGATCCACCACACGTTCGTCGAGGCCGTCGTACCGGTTGGGTGCACCGCCATGGCCCCAGGAGGGATCGTCGGCAGCGCCGCGTCGGCTCCCGTGAAGAACTCCTGCGTCGCAGCAGGGTAGAGCGCGTGGATTATTCTCCACGCACCCTCACCAGTCGCACCTTCGGCACGCAGGTAGGCATAGACAACCGCTTCGGGACGAGCAGAGCCAGACGTGCTGGTCACCAGCACCTTGCCGCCGCGCGCCACGACCTGACGGATCATGGCGATCCAGCCCATGTATGGGTTCCAGCCTGGAGCACGAGGTGCTTCCGAGACGGATGGGTCTGAGTCTGTCTGCAAGGTGTCGGTGATCTCGCCCGGAGCGGGGCTCGATCCTAGCGCCACGTTTGGCGTGATCCATGTAACGCTCATTACTTCTTCCCCAGGTGCACTTGCTCGATGTACCGGAACGTCTGGTCTGACGGCATTGCTGAGCATTGGGAGATGATCGCGCACCACTCCCTGGCTGGCACGACGATGTCAAACAGCTCGACGCCATCGGGTCCACCGAGCGTCTTGAAGACTTTCATGTCTCCGTTGTAGAGCCGCTCGAAATACACATCATCTTTCCAGTGAAACTTACTCATCGTCATCCTTCACGGTGATCCATGAACGAGAAACGATTTTCTCCTCGTTCAGGATCGCAACGCCCACGAGTTCTTGGTCAGGAAACCATATCGCATCGTACTCTGGATTCAGCCTGATGATCCTGGGCATCTTCTTGAAGAACAGCACTTTTGCGTCGCCCTCTAGCTCAAGCCGCTCGACGCTGTCGTTCTCTTCTGCCGCGATGTACGGGTCAGTAGTTGCGAAGAGTGCGGGGAGGTGCTTTGCCTCCAGCGACCATAGCGGCATATGAGCACCGTACGTGTGACCACGGTACAGGATGCGTAGTCGATCTGGGCGAGGACGCGATGTACGATGACTGGTCACGACTAACCTCTCCAACCGACCGTCTGCGTGCCATCTGGCCAGAATGTCTCTACGGCGAGCTTTAGCCACGGACCGAACCACTCAACGTGCTCTGGCTGCGGCACGATCTCTTTTCCTATTACACCGACCTTGTCTACCGAGATGTGAAATGGTTTTTGAGCTAGAGTTCCTGTCATTTCCAGCGTCTTGAAACCGTAAGGCACCGCGAGGTTTCGGTTCGATAGCCAGTGCTGCTTGTTCAGCGTGTCACCCCGCATCGGATGCATCTCCATTCCTCTGGACTCGATGTGAAACCAGTGACCGTTCCTTCGTCCGAAGTTGATTCTTATGGCAGGAGCGTGGAATTGTCTCCAATACATCGACCCACCTACGGATCGATGTTGCCACCACACAGCCGTGAATGAAGGAGGATCGTTGTCGCTCCAGATCGGATGCATCCTCGGCGTGTAGATGGTGTACATCCAGCCGTCGTAGACCGGGATGACTTCGCTGCACATGTCCGAAACGATCTGTCGATCTTCGAGAGAAGCGCCGCTTAGTTCTACGAAGATCTGGTCGGTCGTTATTCCGTCCATGCCGTGATATCCGCGAGTGATCACGTAGGCGTCAAGCAGGATGCCGCTGCGTTCGAGCCCTTCCAAGGCAACCAGACACCCGAGCGACATCTTTGCGTCGGGCGCTTTGCCGAGAGCTTTCGAGATCAGCGACTTCCTGCGACCCATTATCGCGAATCCTTGCCCTTGCCACCGTTCGATACCTTGCCACCTTTGCGACCCGCTTCACGAGCCTCCTTGGGCGACCACTGATGTCCCTTGCCTGACTTGTGAGATGCTTTTCCACCCATGCTAGCGATCTCCTTGCGGCGCTCAGGGCTGACCGACGCAAGGCCACGAGGGCGTCTAGGCCTGAAGTCTGTGGATTCCATGCTCCAGAAGTATCACAAGCTGGCTCGACAATCAAAACAGTTTGTTGTACCGTTCAAATCACCATGGCACTCGAAGTCGACATCAACACCCAGCCGTTTGATCTGAAGCTCAACGCCGGTATCCCGGAAGACGTGATCTTCCGATGCGTAGGGACGCATAACGTTGCCGTAGCGTTCATTGTTACTGGGCCAGGAGCGATCGTGAACACGATCGACGTGTGGCGCGGAAACACTGGGAATATCGCGTTGGATAAGTACGATGCAGTTGCTTCGGGCGCGCTGGCACTAACGTCGTTGATCAATCAGGGGCTGTACGAACGCTCGAATACGATCGTCAAGTTCCTGTCCTTCCAGCTCAAGAGCGTCGCCGGAGCGGTTGTGCACATCGATCCGCTTGGTGAGTAGACGAGCCAGGAACCTGCTACCATGCCTACATGGACCCGCCTCGCAGACCATCATCGATGAGTCGAGACGGCGGTGGTGTTGCCGAGATTTTGGAAGAAGTACGGTCAGAAGTCACCGATCACATGCGGGAGAAGCTGTTAGAGCGACGATTGCAAGGTCGTCACGAGTTACCCGACGAAGAGATCGAGATGGAAGCGCGTATCGCAGGCAATCTGGCGAAGCACGCAGCCGCCAACGGTGTGGCTCAAGCGTTCCAGATCGGTGTGAACAGGACGGCTACCCAGGCAGATTACGAGGACCCCACGGGGAAGGTGCTGAAGCCGTAGTGCCGATGAAATGATTTTCCGACTTAGCTCAGTTGGTAGTAGCGAGCGGCTGTTAACCGCTAGGTCGCAGGTTCGACCCCTGCAGTCGGAGCCGTAAGATCACACCTGATCGATAACAGGATCGGTCCAAGTGAAGTGCACGTCTCCACCCAGCCATCCCGGCGCTCTCGCTACTACGGTAGACATCTGACCCGCGAGTCTCTGAGCGATGATACGCGCCACTCCTGCCGGGTCTTGGACTCTACCGTCGATCTCTATTGTGCCACCAACTGTCCAGTTCCCGTATATCAGCGAAGGAAGAAGGTCTATTCTGGGCGCATCTAGCCACCTGCCCACAACAGATCCGCCAACGTTGAGGTATGTCCGGTGGAACGCTGCTGTAACAGCGGTCTGAAAGCTGGACCCAAAATCCACGCCTCTTCCAACGTCACTATTGGTGCTTGTGAACGAAATGTGGAAAAGACGAGCGGGCGGTGGCGGTGACGGGATCGGACTTGGAACCGGCGGCGGTGGCGGCGCTGACTGCTGAATCGTAGGCGCGGTCGGACGAGTGGGCGTGGTCGAGCGAGGACGCGTCGCGGAAGACGGCGTAGCAG
>Ga0315283_10000618_pt1 | contig 26628 bp, 15 predicted proteins | sample YL17G09_0_MG_FD_204541 | JGI IMG/M metagenome (GOLD analysis project Ga0315283, IMG submission 204541) | Sediment microbial communities from Yellowstone Lake, YNP, Wyoming, USA - YL17G09_0 | ecosystem: Environmental > Aquatic > Freshwater > Lake > Sediment | place: USA: Wyoming | collected...
CACCCACACAAACCAAAAACATTACACCAAAACCCCCACCCCCCCCCCCCCCCCCCCCCAGACACACACATCTCTCTTTCTCTCTCAGGCCGCCTTCTTAGCCGCTGCCGCCTCCCGCTGCACGTACGACTTCAAGTTGACCATGGGCGCCAGCAGGAGTAGCGCCCCCGCACACGCCGCCAGCAGGGCCCCGAAGTACGCCTCCCACCCGTAGTTCTTCACGATCAACGACAGGGGGACGCCCGCGTTGGCCGCGCCCAGGTACGCGACCCAGCCCAGGAACCCCTCGGACGCGCCCACCGACTCCGGGCCCACCAGCTCCGCCCCGCACAGCCCGATCAGCATCTGGGGCCCGTACAGGAAGAAGCCGATCATGAAGACGGTCGCCCACTGCGCCCAGGCGGCGGAGGCAGGGGTCAGGTAGAAGAGCGCGAGCGACGCGGCCACGCCAAAGGTGTAGGCAATCACGACGCGCACGCGCGCCCCGACCGCTCCGCGGTCCGGGTGGCGGGCGATGAGGCCGTCCGAGAGGCGGCCGGCCAGGAGGGAGCCGACCAGGCCGCCCAGCTCCAGGCCGGACACGCGGAAGGCGGCCGACCCCGCGTCCGCGACGCCCTTGGCCTTGATGAGGTAAAACACGAACCAGGAGGTCACGCCCTGGCGGACGACGTACACGAAGAAGTAGGTGAGCGCCATGCCCCAGATGTAGGGGTTGCGGAGCACATTGTTGAGGAGGAGGGAGAGCAGGGAGGGCGCCTCGGTGGAGGTGTCGCCGGCCGCCACCCTCTTGGCGGCCGCCTCCGCCGAGGGTGGCGGGGGCGCTTCGACAGGGGGGTAGCCCACACTCTCCGGCGAGTCCCGCACCACCAGAAGCAGCAACGCCCCGACCACCAGCCCCACCGCGCCCGGCGCCCACATCCCCCACTGCCACCCAAACGCCCGGGCGGCGGACCCGGCCAGCACGGGCGCCGCAAAGCCGCCCAGGTTGTGGGCGATGTTCCACATGCCCCAGTACGTCCCGCGCTCTTTCGTCGCAAACCAGCTGGTGAGCATGCGGGCGCAGCAGGGGCCGCCAAAGCCCTGGAGGATGCCGTTGAGCGCCCAGAAACAGCAGAACCAGGTCATGGAGGTGCCAAACCCAAAGGCCACGTTGACGGCGGCGGTGGCCATCAGCCCGCCCGCCAACATGATCGTGGGCGAGGTGCGCGCACCCAGGACGCCGCTCACGAACTTGGAGAAGCCGTAGGCGATGGGGAACAGGGAAGTCAACGCGCCCACCCGAGTGATGTCCATGCCCAGGGAGGCGTCGGCCACCATGACGGGCGCAGTGTAGGTGAGGGAGTTGCGGGTGAGGTAATAACACGCGTAGCCCAGGACGAGGCCGGCGAACGTCAGGGCGCGGCGGGTCGTGAAGTCGCGGGGGTAGGCCGGCAGGTCCTGCATGGTGGCCACGCCCGGGTAACGTTGCGGGGGGCCCGACTTGGTGGGCGGCGCCACGGCGGCACGCACAGGCCCGGCATTCGCGCGGGCAGCGTCGGTCGCGCGCGCGGCGAGCGCGTCGACCGCGCCCGCCGCGGCGGCAGCCACACGGGCGTCACCCGAGGTGTCACCGCCGGCGTGGGAGGCGGTGATGTCGGCCTTGACCAGGGCTTCGAGCGGGTTCGGGGAGGCGGGGCCGCTGTCGGGCGTCACAGCGGCGCGGGCCAGGCGTGCGGGGCGGGTGGTGGGACTGGAGAGGAAAGAGAAAGGGGAAAGCAATGAGAGTGGGGGTCGCGTCGCGCACTCTCTCACTTTCTCACTCAAGGAGCTTCCGGTTGTTCACGAACAAACAGATATGCATACACATATAGGAGATTCGCAAGGAGTGGGTGGGCATGCGTGCCTCCCCCCCCGGGGCGTACGTTTTGAGGTCAACGAGGGACCGTGTAGGGGAGGTTGTGGTGTGAGCGCGCGCGCGATGCCTGTGTGTGTTGACAGGCGCGCCTCTCTCTCCGGCGGCGCCTCTACCCTCCTGCGACAGCCAGGTCTCCCACGCATCTGACAGATAGTCCACCCATCACAAGCTTGGACGGGCCGGCGGGCTGGCACGGGGTGGCGAGCGGGCGTGCGCGGCGGAGGGTGACCCCTCGCTCTTCCCCATTCACCCCTGGACCTTTTTTTGTCCTGCAACTCTGCTGCGCTCCCTCCCACGCCCAACTCACCGCCCCGCCACCCCACCCCGAGGGCCAACAGGCCGGGGGGTGGCCGTCCGGAACAGGGAAAGGGCTGGCATTGTTGTTGTGTTGCTGTGAGAGAGGGAGAGAGAGGCGTGAGAAGAAGCGCAGCGCCGATGGGGAGAGACCCGCCGCGCTCTCTCGTGTCCGCGAGGAGACGCCTCAGGGCACCCCTTTTCTCTCACACCTGGCCGCGCCGGGCAGGGCTCTACGTGCGCGTCTTGTGGTGGGGTGTGGAACCGAGAGGCGAGCGCGGACGCGGCCACGCTGGGGGCCGCGGAAGAGAATAGGAGAAGTGGCCAAGGAGAGAGTTTGGCCGCCGCGCCTCCAACCTCTGCGAGGTTGGACGAGGGGGCGCTCTCAGTTTTCTCTCACCTCTCTCTCCTCTCTCGCCTTCTCACACACTGAGCCCCACGCAAGCTGGCAGGAGAGAGACAGGGGGCGCGCGTTGTTTTTAGGAAAGCTAGGGAGGGCGGTAGCATGGTTGGCAGAGAAAGGCTCTCACCCCCCCACCCCACCCCACCCCTTTATATTTTCTCTCCCATCATCCACACACCATCAATCAATCACAGGCCGCCCGCGGGGAGGGGGGGAGGCTCCAGGCACACGCGCGCGCGCTCCACACTCAAATAAGGACACACACATTCACGCACCACCCCGGTCGTAACATAAAAAAGGGACCAAAAAGGAATTTGGTTCATTCTCATTCACTCCCACCAATGTCCACATCCTCAAACGGCCGCGGCGACCTCCTTCTTGACAACCTTCTCGTACACCTCCCGGATCTTGAGGCCCACGATCGTCTGGAACAGGCCCGTACCGTTGTTGGAGCCCGGGAAGGTTGCGTTCTTCAGCATCTGCTGGGTGATCTCGCCGTAGAATTTGGAGGACGTGTTGGACAGGTGCGACTCGACGTAGATCAGCTCCTCCAGGTTGTCGAACTGGCCGTCCATCTCCAGCACCGACACCTCCTCGCCCATGTAGACGTCCGGGCCGTAGTAGAACTTGATGCCCGGGAAGGAGCAGGTCAGCTTGCGGCCGCACGGGATCCAGGAGACGGTCGACCCCTCGTCAAACAGGTGGGAGGGCGTGAAGAGTTCCTTCCCGTACTTCTGGATCATGCGCACGCGCAGGACCTTGCCCTCCTTCTCATCCGGGATGAGCTGGGTCGGCAGGACCTGGATGATGATGTCCGCGAACTTCTTCTGCGGGTCCACGTACGCGTCAAAGTCGGGCTTGCGGGACTCGATGGAGGCCTTGATGGAGTCCAGGGAGTGGCCCCGCTCGGCCATGTCGCGCTGGACCTTCCAGGCAAACTTGACGTCGTCCGAAATGTCCAGGTAGATCTTGAGGTCCAGCAGGTCGCGCACGCGCTTGTCCCAGAAGGGGTGCAGGCCCTCGATGACCAGGATCTTGGGGGCGTCGATCTTCTCGGCCGGGTCCAGCAGGCCGGAGACGTGGTTGTAGATCGGCTTGTCGACCGACTTGCCCTCACGCAGCGCTTTCACCTGCTCATACATCAGGTCGAAGTTTTGGGCCTTCTCATCCAGGGCCGTCACCTTGGCGACCTTGCGGCCGTTGCGGTCGTGCATGTGGTAGTCATCCAGGCAGATGACGGTGGTCATGTCGGAGAGGAGCGTGTTGGAGTCGGGGTTGCCGCCTGGGGGTGGGGGTGGGGTGGGGGGGTGAGAGAGAGAGATGGATGGAAAGGGTGAGGTGAGGTGAGGAGCCGTCGAGAGCCAACCGCGCGGGGCGGCGGGTGTTTCGATAGGAGCCGCACGTGGGTGGCGGACCCTGTTCACGCCCAGCCCGCCCCACCAGTGTGCAATGTGTCCGTCGTTTTAGGCCCTGGCGTGGGCCAGGTCGCTTTTTTGCTGGCCGGGGGGGGGGGGGGGTTGGTTTGGGGGTGCGTTTTGGGGGGGGACCCTCGTTTTCCCCCCCCCCCCCCCCCCTCCCTGCCGCGGGGGGGGGGGCGTCCCTCTTCTCTCGCCGCCCACGACCCCTGCCGCCCACACACCATCCCCATCTCACTACTCACCAGCGGGGGGCTTGGGCGTGCCGCCGAAGACGGAGGTCATGCGGCGCATGAAGGTGGACTTGCCGCAGCCTGTTGGTGAGAGAGAGAGAGGAAACGAGAGGAGGGCGTGAGGGAATTTGGGGCGGGGCGTGTGCGTCGAGACGTTCGTTCGCCCGTGTCGCGCTCTCTCGCCCTCCACCTTACCAGAGTCCGCGGCCAGGCCGATCATGACGGTACGCTCCTCGGCCCGGACGACGACGACGCGGGCGCCGGACGCGCGGCGGGTGGCCTGTGTGATGGGAGAGAGCAGAGGAGGGAGGCGCGTGAGGGGTTGCCGAGCACTAGCCAAAAAGAGCCGGCGGCGGAGCAGCACAGAAAAAATCGGCCCATCCCCCGCCCTAGCCCTCCTCTCCACGCTAATGCCGCCCAGATTTGGGTGATAGGTCAGATTTGGGTCACTTTGGGCGGATGATGAGAGGGATCATCCCGGTAGTGCCCCCAGGGGGCGGCCGCGTCAAGAAGCCGCGTCTCAGCAATCGAGAAAAGGCCCAGCCTTCTTTTCTCCTCTTTTGTCTCTCCTCGTCCTCCTCGTCGTCTCCTCGCGCCGACACCGCGCCCCGGGCCACGCCCGCTCCTCCTTCCCCCCTGACCCAACTTACCGTCGGGCGAGCCGAGACCGGGATGCGGGTGGGGGTGGCGGTAGCGAACGCCATGGTGGTGAGGTGAAGAGTTTTTTGGACGGGGAAAAGAAAAGGAGGAACAAGTGAAAGTGAAACGCAGGGCTCACAGCCGACCTCGACCTGCATCTGTTTTCTCTCATCTAATCTACAAGCGAGCGCGCGCGCACACACACACACACACACACACGCACATCACGAGAGTCATGACTCCGTCTCTCACTGGGGCCACGATGACTCCGTCTCTCACTCCAGCACCCGCCGCCGCTTGCGCTCCACCATCGGTTGTTCTGCCCCCTCACCTCCATCCCTCCCGGCCCCCTTTTTGTTGCCCTTCTTGTCACCACCTGCCTGGAACGCGGCCGCGTGCGTGTCGCCGCCGCCGCCTTTTTCTTCCATCAGGCTCCGAATCTTATCGAGCTCCGACTGCAGCTTTGCCTCCTCCTTGCGGGCGGCCCACTTGGAGGGCGGGGCATCCGGGCCGGCAGCAGCGGCGGCGGCTTTGCCCTTGCCCCCCTTCGCACCACGCCGGCCTTTCCCAGCGCCAGCGCCCTCTTCTCCTTGATCAGCCCCGATGGGGAGTAGGTCGTCCCCCGGCTTGCCCTCCTCATCCGAGTCCGCGCCCGCGCCCGCAAAGCCGCCGCCCGGGTATAGGTCGCCATACGCGTCCTCCTCTTCCGGGTCGCCGGGGCGGGCCCGGCCAGCGCGGTCGCCGACGGCGGGGCGGCCGGAGAGAAGTTGAGCGCTACCACCTCCTCCTCCACCTCCACCTCCAACGCCCGCAGCGGCCAGGGGGGGCAGGTCCGCCATGACATCGTCCGCCACCTCAAAGTACCGCCCGGTGGTGGTTGGGGCGACGCCAGGCGCGGCAGGCAGCGGCGGCGGCACCTCACCAAGCGCACCACCCCCACCCCCACCGCCGCCCTCCATTGCCAAGAGCTCGTCGGGCTCGTATTCACGGCCGGCCCCGCCAAAGATGTCGTCATCCTCATCCGCGGGGGCGCCAGGCACAGTGGCAGCAGTAGATGGTGGGGCGGTGGCGGGCTCAGCCGCGGGCGGCGCAGCATTGGCGGCCCCCGCCACCTCCCCCTTTACCGCCGCACCCCAACCTTCTTCCAGGGCCGCCGCCGCGTCCTTGTGCTGGCGCCGCCGCCCGCCTTTCCCGCCTCCCCTCACGTACGCCAGAACTTTCAGCAACCCCGCCAGGGCATCCGGGTCCAGGGCCGCCCCCACGGCTGGCCGCCCCCGCGGGCAGTCGCCGGCGGAGCGGAGGATGGTGGTGGGCGGGCGCGGGCGGCGGGCGGCTGCGGCCGCGACCACGCCGGCGGGGGTGTCAGGGCCGCCGCCCGGGGGAGGGAGTGGCGGGACCGGGGCCAGGTCGACCAGCCAGGCGGTGCGTCGGGGGCCAAAGGCGGGCAGAGGCGGCTTTGGTGCGGGCGGGGTGGCAGTGGTTGTGGTGGGCAGCGAGGTGGAGAGCAAGGTGGACAAGGCCGCCGCCAGGATGGCCCGCCCGCGGGCGGTCGTCGCGCACGCAGCGCCGGAAACAGCGGGTGCTACTTTTATTGCTGCTGGCGGTACGGATGGTGCGACAGCCGCCACAGCCGCCGCCGCGTCCGCGGCGCGGCGGGCGGCGGCAGCCGCAGCCGCCCGCTCCACCATCTCATCATCATCGCCCTCCTCTTCCTCTCCCCCCTCATCCGGCCGGATGCCCTTCCGCCCCGCGAGCTCGTCCCTCGTGCGGGCCAGGAGCGCATAATCCAGGCCTCGTACCAGGTGGGTCCGGTCCAGGGAGCCGCCCATGTACTTGGACGCGTCCGTCGCGGTCGCCGGGGCGCCTGCTGCAGTGGCGGTGCTGGCTGGAAGGGCAGAGCCGGCCCCGCCGATGAAGGGCGCCAGCGCGCCCGCCTGGTGGCCGGCACCCACTAGGGCAAGCGAGGTGTCTGCTGCTTCACCGCCACCCTCCCCGTCCAGGCCGTCGTAGTCCGGGTTGATGCCCTGGCGGCGTTCGGCGGCGCGGTCGCTGAAGTTTGCGAGAGTGAGGTGGATGGGGAGAGGAGAGATGAGAGAGAGAGGGCATTGGTTGTGAGAGAAGGGCCCCGCCCTGCCACGCTCCACCTCTTTTCAATTCACCGGTACGACGGCCCAGCATCTTCCCCGTCCTCGCCGCCGCCGTCCCCGGCCTTGGGCTTTGGCTTCCGTGGTTTGACCGATTTTGCAGGCTGTTCGGCAACCGGGCGCGGCCGGGCGGCCGCTTCGGCCAGCATCCTGCGGAAGTCATCGTTGGTCAGGGCAGCGGGCGAGGCGTCGCCTGGGTCGGACATGGTATAGAGGACGTGCTCGTGAGTGTGCGTGTGCGTGTGTGTGTGTGTGTGTGTGTGTGTGTGTGTGTGTGTGTGTGTGTGTGTATAGCGGGGCGAAGCGCGCACGGGCCCCACGCGGGCGCACGGAAATAGAAAGTCTGCACAGACGGCGCCCGCGTTGCAGAGTGCACTTCTATCTTCTCTGTTTTTCTCACTGATGGCCGAGCCGCCCCGGACCCACCACCCGCCGCCGCCTGTAGGTAGGTCATGTGTCAGTGTTTGCGTATCTCAACCAAGATTTCACGACCTCAAACGTGCTCTCCGACCCCCGCAGCCTCCCATCAATGCACACTCCCCCAAAACAAACAACATACAGCGCCGGCTCCTCCACCTCCACCCCAGCCCCCCACCACCTACGCCGAGGACTCCAGACCGGACGACGTGGACGCAGGTGAGAGGTATAGGAGGAAGTAAGAAAGAGGAGGTGCGCGTGTGCCTTGCGTTTTCCGCGCTCTTTTGACCCCTCATCAAACCTCTCTCCACCCCACACAGCCCTCGCCGAGCAAGCCCTCGCCAAGGTCCGGGCCGCCGTGGACGCCCTGGCCGACGACGCCTGGATGTACGACGCGCCCCAGCACAGCAACACCGAGTAAAACAACAACGGCATATGGCGGGCCTGCGCTTGCCGCCGGCCTTGGAGGCCCTGGTGGACGCCCCCTCATCGGATGACGAGGGGGATGGCCGTCGTGCCGGCGCCGCTGCCTACGAGCGCGCCGCCTCGCCGTCCTGGGCGCCCCTGGCGTCCGCGGCCCCACCCCCGCCGCCCATCGACTCGGAAATCGTGGCCCCTTCCCTCTCAGACGACGCGGCGCTCGCTTTTGCCGCCCTGCGCGGCGCTCTTGCGACGGGCGAGCGCTCGCCCCGCGTCCTGGCGCTGACGGCCCACCTCCTGACGGCCGTCAACGCCGCGGACTACAGTGCCTGGCAGGTCCGTTGGGAGTGTGTGCGGGCTTGTGGGGGGAGTGCCGCGGACGAAGCGGCATTTGTGGACGCCCTGGCTGCGGGCGGCGGGGCGGGGGCGGGCGGGCTGAAAGTCTACCAGCTTTGGCGTTACCGGGCCCGCCTGGCGATGGAAGGGCTGGACTGTGATGGGCGTGGCGGTACCCAGCGCCCTGTCATCGCCCCGGCCACCCTCGCCCGGGAACGCGCCTTCGCGGACGGCGCGCTGAGCGGGGATGCCAAGCACTACCATGCCTGGGCGCACAGAGCAGCGCTGGCGGCCGCGGCCGGGCCGGCGTCCTGGTGGCCTGAGGAGGGAGCCGTCGCGGCGGCTGCCATGGTGGACGACCCCCGCAACAACAGCGCCTGGGCGCACCGGGCGGCGGCGGTGGGCGCGGGCGTGCGGGGTGGGCTGGTGGAAGCGGGCACCGCGGCAGGCGCGGAGTTTGCCCTCGCCGCGGCCGCCGTCCGGGCCGACCCGGCCAACGAGTCCGCCTGGGCGCACGTCCGGGTGGCGGCTGATTTGGCGGGGGGGCTGGCATTGGCGTGTGACCCCCGGTACGCGGGGCTGGCCGCCGAAGTGCTGGCCAGCCAACACCAGGCGGGCTGCGTGCCGGCCCTGGCCCTGCTGCACGAGGCCCACGCGGCCCGGGTGGTGGCTGCGCGTGGGGTTGCGAGCGGTGCAGCAGTTTCACGGGAGGCCGCTGCGGAGTGCCGGCGGCGGCTGACGGCGGCGGACCCGGGGCGGGCGGGGTTGTGGGAGGCTCTGGGACGGGGGCTGTAGCGTTAGAAAAGTTTCCATTTCGAGGTTGGGCCGGCGCGCCATTTTGTTTTTGTTGCATGCACGCTGTCGCCGCCACCTCCATGCGCCGCGCGGCCGCATCCCTCCTGGCACGCAGGCGCTGGATCGCCTTTGATCTCCGGGCGTGCGGGCCGACCGTGACCCGAGGCGTCGCCCGCACGGCCCCTTCCGCTGCTGCTGCGCTCAACCCATGCCCTTCCTCCTCTTTCTCGACCACCCCCTCCGCGGCTGCTCCACCCAGGGACGCCCCGCGCACCTCCGAGGTCGATGGCAGTGACGAAGTCCTGGGCGTCATGACCCCCGTCACCCGCCGCCTGTGGCTGGCCCGCCTGGCCCGCCAGGCCGCCGCGGGTAATGCCCCGCCCGGGACGGACACGCCCGTCGTCCTGCGCGCTGGGGAGGTCCCGGCAGAGCCGACGACCATTCAGTACCCCCTGGCCTCCAGTCCGGCCATGCGGGCGATGTACCGCAACCCCTGGGGCGCGGTGCGGCTGGGGCGGGTGCTGGAGGACCTGGACTCGCTGGCGGGCTCGATCGCGCTGACCCACACGGACGCGTGCGCGCCCGGGACGCGGCCGCCGATGCTGGTGACCGCCTCCGTGGACGCCATCCGCCTGCACCGGCCCCTGCCCGCGCAGGCGGACCTGACCGCCGTGGGGGCGGTGGTGTGGACGGGACGGACGTCCATGGACATCCGGATTGAAGTGCACGACGACGACGGTGGCGGCAGTGGGGGCAGCGGCGGCGGCGGCGGCCTGGCGGGGTCGAAACTGGGCGCGGCCCCGCCCGCCCTGGCCGCGACCTTCACGTTCGCGTGCCGCGACCCGGACACTGCCGCGCCCCTGATCATCCCGCCCCTGGCCGCGCCGACATTTCCGGCGGCCATGGCTTGGTGGGAGGAGCGGGCGGCCGTTGCAGCGTCCCGGCGGGCGGCCCGCAGCGCCGCGCCCGCTGGCACCACGCCTGCTGGTGTGGCGTCCCCAGCAGCCGCCGCCTGGGTCGCGGCCCTGGTCGCCCAGGCCCGCACCGTGGCCGCCCTGCCGGCCCTGGCCCCGCCGGGCGTCCTCCTCTCCTCGGCCACGTCCCTCAGTAACTCCTTCATCTGCCAGCCCCAGCAGCGCAACCTGGCGGGCCGCATCTTTGGCGGGCTCATCATGCGGCGGGCGTTTGAGGTCGGGTTCACGTGCGCCTACACGTTCGCTGGGTGGCGCCCGCGCCTGGTGTCCGTGGATGAGGTGGCCTTCCTGGCGCCCGTCGACGTGGGAGACCTGCTGAGCCTGCGAGCGGCGGTCCTGCACACCTCGATCTCGCCCGGCGGGCGGAAGGGGCACGTCCACGTCGTCGTGTCCGCCCACGTCATCCGCCCGGAAGCCAGGACGTCCGCGCTGAGCAACACCTTCCACTTCAGGTACGGCGTGGATTTGCACCCGGGCGGGAGTGGGGGTGGAGACGGGAGCGGGCCGCCGGCAAGCTTGCGGATGGTCCTCCCGTCTAGCCCGGAGGAGGCCCGCCTGGTGGCTGCGCACTACCCGGGGCGGAAGAAGGAGCGGGAGGAGTTGGACAGGGAGATGGAAAAAAGTTGATGGTAAAAGAAGGCAGCGCACATTCATCTATCAAAACCACGCACGGGGGGGGGGAGGCTTCACGCCTATTCCTACCATGACCATGGCGGCCGCACTCCTGGTGCGAAATGGCCGCCACACCCGCCTGGCGGGCGTCCTCGTCCACCATCAGCAGTGGCGCCCGTTCTCTTCGCACCACCACCCGCAACCGACGGCGGCGACGGCTGCAGGCACGCTCGTGCTCGCGTCCCTCGTCTCTGCCTTCCGGTCCCGGGGCCACCTCCACGCGACGCTCGACCCCTTGCGACGCACGCATCGGGGTCCCTGGCTGGCGGAGGAGGCAGGCGTGGGAGGGAGGGCATTGCACGACAACACCTTGGCTGCCGTTTTGGCGGCCCTGGACGGGCGGCACTCGCCGGCCGAGCTCGCCTTGGCCGCTGGCCTGGCGCCTGTTGGCGCGGCCTCCACCTCCTTTGACCTCTCCGCGCCCGGCATTTTCCCGGCGGGGCCGCCGCCGCGCGCGGCGGCCACCACGCTCCCAGTCCTCGCCTCCACGCTGGCCAAGGCCTGGGCCGGCACGCTGACCGCCGAGATCGACCACCTGCCGCTGGCGCAGCAGGAATGGCTGGCAGGCCGCCTGGAAGCCCGCCCGGCCCGGGACCCGGCGTCCCGGCGGGCGACACTCCGCCTTCTGGCCCGGGCGGCCGCCTTTGAAGCCTTCCTGGCCGCCAAATTTCCCCGGTCCAAACGTTTCGGCGTGGAGGGCCTGGACGCGCTCGTCCCTGCGGTGGCGGCCGTCGCGGAGCGGGCCGCGGGCCTCGGCCTCGCCCGCCTGCACGTGGGCCTGGCCCACCGCGGCCGCCTCAACCTGCTGCAACAGGTGCTACGCGCACCCGCGGGCCAGATGTTTGCGGAAATGGAGGCCACCCAGTCCGAGTTCGCGGTGGGGGATGTCAAGTACCACCTGGGCCGGACGGCCAGGCTGTCCTTCCCACCCCCTGGCGGCAGCCTCGTCCCGCGCCCGCCCGCCGCCCGCCCCGGCCCGCGCCCGCCCTCGGCCACCCTCTACCTCTCTGTCGCGCCCAACCCGTCCCACCTGGAGGCCGTCTGCCCGGTCGTCCTCGGCCTGGTGCGTGCCCAGCAGGACCGCCTGGCCGGCGGCGCGGCCGCCGTCGCCGGCCTCCTCATTCACGGCGACGCCGCCTTTGCGGGGCTGGGCGTCGTCCCCGAAACGCTCTCCCTGTCCCGCCTGCCGGGCTTCGCCGTCGGCGGCACCGTCCACCTGGTCGCCAACAATGCTGTCGGCTTCACGACGGAACCCGCGGCGGGGCGGTCGGGCCCCCACCCGACGGACATTGCCAAACACGCGGGCGGGGCCGTCCCCATCCTGCACGCCTGCGCGGACGACCCGGACGCGGTGGTGGACGCCGCCGCCCTGGCAGCCGACTGGCGCAGCGCCTGGGGCAGCGACATCGTCCTGGACGTGGTGGGCTACCGCAGGCATGGCCACAACGAGTTGGACGACCCGCACCCGGCCCAGCCGGTGACAGCCGCGGCCGTGGCGGGCCACCCGCCCATCGTGGACCTGTACGCGCGCGCCCTCGCAGGCGACGGCCTGTACGCCAGCGCGTCCGCGTCCGCGGCGGCCGCTGCCGCCTGGGCGGCCGAAGCCACGGCCGAGTACGCGTCCGAGCACGCGGCATTTCTGGACGGCGCGTACGCCCAGTCCGCGGACGACTGGCTCCGCACCTCCTGGCAGGGCGCGGCCCTGGAGGCCGTGTCCGGAGGTGGCGGCGGCCATGGAGGCGGGGGCCCGGGCGGCACCGCCGCCGGCATCACCCAGCGCCAGGAACCGACGGGCCTGCCGCTTGAAACCTTGCGCTGGGTGGGGCGCCGCGTGACGAGCGTCCCGGCCGGCTTCACGCCCACCCCCACCGCGGCCGCCGCCCTGGCCGCCCGCGCAGCCCAGGTGGGGGGGCCCCACCCGCGCGTGGATTTCGCGACCGCGGAAGCCCTCGCCTTTGGCTCGCTCGCCCTCCACAAGGGGGCCGAAGTCCACGGGGCACCCCTGGCCGCCGCGGCCGCCGCCCCGGACGCGGCCACCGCGGATGAGGAGCGGGCGGGCGCGGGCGGGCTCAACGTGGGGGCGTACGCTGTCCGCCTGTCCGGCCAGGACGCCGAGCGGGGCACGTTCGGCCAGCGACACGCCACCCTGCGCGAGGCCGGGTCCGGGCGACGGGTCGTCCCCCTGGACGCGATGCGGCCGGGCGCCCAGGAAGCGGTGTCCGTCTGGAACTCCCCCCTCAATGAGGGCGCCTGCCTGTCGTTCGAGTACGGCTACTCCCTCGGCGCAGCCGGGCGGGCCCTGGTCGCCTGGGAGGCGCAGTTTGGGGATTTCGCCAATGGCGCCCAGACCCCGATCGACCTGTTTGTGGCGGCGGGCGAGGAGCGGTGGGGCGCGCAGTCGGGCATCGTGCTGCTCCTGCCCCACGGCTATGAGGGGCAGGGCCCCGACCACTCGTCCGCCCGCCTGGAGCGCTTCCTCCAGCTGTGCAACGATGACTGTGACGCCCTCCCCGGCGACTCCCCGCGCGAGCGCCAGGAGGTGGACGCGGCCTTTGACGCCCTGGCCCGGGAGACGACGGACGGTACCGCCACCCCATCCCCGCACCCCGTCGTCGACCGGGCCCGGGCGGCTCAGCTGCTGGACGCGCTGGGCGCCGAGACGGGGGGCGGGACGGAGGCCGCGGCCGCCCTGTGGGCTGAACTGGGGCTCGCGTCCACCACGCCCGCCATCGACCGGGCTGCCTGGCGGGCGCTCATGACGCGCTACCTCAGCCGCAACGCGGAGGCCCGGGCCAACCTGTTTGTGGTGACGCCCACCACGCCGGCCAACCTGTTCCACGCCCTGCGCCGCCAGCTCAACAGGCCCCGCCCGAAACCGCTTGTCCTGGCGACGCCCAAGTGGCTGCACGTCCACTCCGCCGCGACCAGCGCCCTGGCCGACTTGGGCGCGGACACCCACTTCCGGCGCGTGATCGAGGACGGGTCGCCGGGCGACAATACCCGCCACCGGTCGGCCCACCCGGGCACGGGCGCGGCCTTCACGGTGCCCGACCACGAGGTCCGCCGCGTCCTCCTGTGTGCGGGCCCTGTCTACTACCACCTCAACGCGGCCCGGCGGGCGCGCCGGGTGAGTGACGTTGCCATCGTGCGGGTGGAGCAGCTGTCCCCTTTCCCGCACGACCTGGTCGCGGCCGCGGTGGGCCGCTACCCGGCCGCCGACGTGGCGTGGGTCCAAGAGGAACCCAAAAACCAGGGGGCCTGGCGGCACGCCCAGCCCCGCGTCAACACGGCCTTGCGGGAGGCGTCCGGGCGGTTGTTGCAATACATCGGCCGCCCGCCGTCTGGGACGACCGCGACGGCGAGCATGGCCATCCACCGGGCGGAGCTGCGGGGCATCTTGGATGCGGCATTGGGGTGAAGGCGGGTGAGGTTGAGGATTGAGAATTTGTGGTGTACCTAATTTGTAGAAGAGGTGTTGTTGTGGAAATAGTATTTTCTTTCTTTCAATCCGGCCCGCTGCCCGCCCCCAGCCCTCTACAGCCGCTCCAGCTGGGCCATGAGCTCTTCCACGGTCTGGCGAGGTGCGGATGGGGGTGGTGGGGGTGGAGGTGGTGGCGCAGCAGCCGCACCTCCACCACCCGCCCCTTCCTCCCCACCCGCCTCCACCTCAATGCCCCAATCATTATCTTCATGCACCACCGCGGCCGCCGCGTCGTCCACCCCTTCCTTCACCACTGGCTTGGGCCTCGCCGCATCCTCCTGCCTCACCCGCGCCTGGGCCGCCACGCACGCGGGCGCCGTGCAAGTCGGGTTGGGCTTGAGGTCGAGCGTCGGGAAGTGGTCGGTCAGGGAGGAGTAGCCCAGGTAGCAGGACACGCGGCCGAAGCCCAGCATGCGTTTCAGGGCCGCCTGGACGAGCAGGCCCGCGACGATGCCCATGGTGGTGGGCAGCGAGGCCGCGCACACGCCCTCCCGGCGCAGCATCCCCTCATCGATGCCTGCCGCGACGCACAGCGGGGGCAGGCACGCAAAGCAGGCCGTCCGCCCGGGCTCCAGGACCTGGACGTGGCCCGACACCGCGTCCTCCGAAACGCCCGACTCCATCCAGGGTGCGTCCAGTTCCAGGGCCACCGCGTTCACGGTCATGCGGGCGGCGTAGTTGTCGACGCAGGAGAGGATGAGAGTGGTGGCCGAGGCGGGTGGAGGAGGGGCCTCTCCTCCGCCTCCGCCTCCGCCTCCGCAGGCGGGTGGGGGAGGGGCTTCTCCTCCGCCTCCGCTTCCGCCTCCGCCTTCGCCTCCGCCTCCGCCACCATCACACAGGGCGGCCTTGAAGGCCGCGCACCCGGCGAGCGTGGTCACGTCCAGGCAGTGCCCCTCCACCCGGACGTCCGGGTTGATGGCCCGCAGCGTCGCACAGGCCGCGTCCACTTTCGTCATCCCGCACTGACTGGGCACAAAGAAGAGGCGGTTCATGTTGGCAGGCTCCACGGTGTCGCAGTCAAACAGCAGCAGCCGGCCCACCCCGCACCGGGTCAGCATTTCGGCCGCAACCGCGCCCACGCCGCCCACACCGACGATGGCCACGCTGCAGGCCCGAATGCGGGCGTAATCGGGGACGACACCCATGCGCTGGAGGGCCATGAGGCGGGAGTAGGGGTTGGTGGGGGTGACCTCGTCGGGCAGGGTGGAGGACGACGCCTGATGTGGAGGGGTGGGCGGGGGGCAGGGTGTTGTGAGTGCACATCCAGGGTCTGCCTGGAGAGAGGCCCGGGTTGCGTGGAGAACTTTTCTTTCAATAAGAGCCGCCAGCCCCCGCTGTTCTTCTTCCTTTCCTCACCATGGTGAACCCTAGTTAATCCCGTGGCTTTCGCAGGAGCGGCTGGTGCGCGAGGGCGGGAAGCGAGAGTCACGCGATGGAACTGTTTTTTCTCGTGCATGCGTTTGGTCTTGTGCCTGCCCCTTCATTTCTCTTTCCTTGCGTCATCCGGGCGTCCCCCCTCTTCACACACAAACCATGGGCGGCGCCCTCGCCACGGCCGCCCGCCTCCCCGCCGCCCTCGTCTGGGCCATCATCTACCTGCTGCGCTGGGTGGAGACCCGCTTCCTGCACCCCATCGCGGCGTTCTTCATCGACGATGTGACGGCCGCCTGGGAGGAGGGCGCCAAGTCGCTGGTCCGCGAATCCTTTGCCGCCCTGACCCGGGGGGCCAATGGCGTGACCGCCTGGCTGCTTAGCCTGCTGGTGGACCGCCGGTACTGGCGGACTCTGCGGGCGGAGGGGGCGCGCTCACGGCGCGGCGTCGCATGGGAGGCCTACTGGAAGGAGGCCCGGCCCTCCACGCTCAACGCGGTCGTCGCCCGGGCGGTGCGAGGGAGTACGGGGGAGGAAGCGGATGGATCTGTAGGTGCGTGTGTGTGCGGTCCGAGGGTGTGGTTTGTGGGGGTGCGGGCGCGCGGCGGCGCGGGAGAGAGAGATGCGCGTAGCGCGCGCTCTCCTATTTTTCTATCATCTCATAACCTTTTCTCCATCTCCCCTACACACACACACAACAGCCGGCCCGCCCTCCACCTCCCGCAGCCCCTCCCCACCCCCGCGCCGGTCCTCGGGCATCACCTTCCACGACGCCTCGTCCTGTCGCCCGGCCGCCTCCCCCTCCCCCGGTCGGGACCCGTCCACCTCGGCGGCCGTCCCGCCGCTCGCCGTCCCGTGCCGGGCGGGCGCGGCCGCGGTCGCCCAACGCTCTGCCACCCGTGCCGCCGCGGCTGCGGCGGGCGCGGCGGCGGGCGTCCTGTCCCGGGCCCGGCTCTACGTGGCGGGGGACACCGTGCCCATTTCGGTGGTCGGGGCGGGTGGCGGGCTGACGCCGGCGTCGGCGGCGGGGGGGTCCCTCCCCATGGCCACAGGCGCCCGCGCCGCTACCGCCGGCGCCGCTAGCCGCCTGCGCCGCAACGGGTCCGACCTCTTTGAGCGCGGCGCCTGGAACACGGGGGCGGAAGCGGGAGCGGTCAAGCGCCGGGGCCTGCTGGAGGACGCCCGCCTGGGCGTGGAGGAGGGGCTCGCGGCGGCCTTTGACGGCCTGCGGCGGGCCGTCCGGTTTGTGCTCTTCATGCCGCCCCCGCCCGAACCCATCGACGCCGCCGCCGCCGCCGCCGCCGCTGGTGGCGGCGGCGGCGGTGGCGCCCCGCGCACGCCCCGGAGTATGGCTGCCGCTGCCGTGGCGGCGGCGGATGCCAGGAGTGCCGCCGCAGCTTCCGCGTCCGCCGCCGCCGCGGAGGACTCGTGGGACGCCCTGGCCGCCCGCCCGCGCGCGGCCCGCTTCCGCCGCTCCAAGTCCTTCGCCGCCGCGCCCGGTCTGGGCGCCCCGCACTCGGCCGCCGACTACGCCACCGCGGCGGGCTACCCGGCCGAGGAGCACACTGTCACCACCTCGGACGGGTACGTGCTGCGCGTGACGCGCCTCCCCCGGCCGGGCGGGCGGGACGTCGCGCTGTTCGTGCACGGCATCCTCGACACGCCCGTCGGGTGGGTGTCCTCGGGCGTCACGGGCTCCCTTGCCTTTGCGGCCTGGGATGCCGGGTCGGACGTCTGGCTGGCCAACTCGCGGGCCAACCCGCCCTGCGCGCACGTGGACGACGCGGCCGCCCCCTCCCCCTCTTCTCCCAGCGCCCCCCCGCCCCCGCGCGCGTGCGAGGGGTGGCGGTACTGGCGGTACACGGTCAACGAGATGGCCCTGGAGGACCTGGGCGCGACGGTGGACCACATTCACGTTATCAAGATGGCGGAGGCGGCGGAGGCGGGGCGCAAGGCGGCGAGAAAGGCGGCGGTCGCTGAGGCCGCGGCCGCTGGCAGCGCGGCCGCGCCCGCTGCCCCTGCCCCACCCCCTCCCACCTCGGCCGCCCGGGCCGAGGACTTTGCCCGCCAGGCCGCTGCCGAGTCGGCCCTCCCCCGGTCCCGCCCCTGCGCCTCCGATTCGGAGGTGCCCGCCGGGGCCGGCGGCGGCGGCGGCGGGCGGGCGGGCCTGCGGACGGGCCTGCGGGCAACCTCGCTCGACCCAGCTGCGGCGGCCGCGGCGGCGGCGGCGTTGGCCTCTTCCCACGCCCCGCCCAACGAGGCCTCCATCCGGGCTGCCGTGGCTGCGGCCGGGGGAAGCGACGCGGCGGCCGTGCCCCTCGTCGCGCCCGCCCTGACCCCCGTCCGGGCGGCGTTGCGGGGTGCGCTGGCGGCTGCCCGCCGGGGCGCGACTGCTGGCCGCCGCAGGCCGACCGAGTCCTGGGCGGGCGGGCCCGAGGAACCCGCCAGCCCGGCCTCTCTCGCCTCCACCTCGCTCCCACCCCGGCCCGCCAGCGAATCGGGTGGGCCCGGCTTTGGTGGGCGTGGCCCCGCCCTGTCCGCCCCGCCCGCCGCGGGGGGCGAGGAGGTGGGTGGAGAGGGCGTCTCTTCCCGACCCCCTTCCACCCTCCCCCCTCGCCCCGCGCGCCGGGCAGGGGACCCCCTGCCCCAGCCCTACCGCCTGCGCGCGGTCGGCCACTCCATGGGCGGGGCCGCCCTGCTCATCTACGCGGTCATGTGCCGGAACCTGGGCCGCCCGCACCGCCTGGACCGGCTCGTCCTGCTGACGCCCGCCGGCTTCCAGGCCAACCCGCCGCTCGCGGCCGTCCCCTTCATCAAGCTCATCCCCGTCGCCTGCGCCGCCCTGGACTGGCTGTCGCCCTGGCTGATGAAAAAGGGCGGGGCAGCAGGCCGGCGGGCCCACCCGCGCGCGGCCCCCGACGGCACCCCGCCCCTGGCGGGCGCCCGTTTCCACCTCCCGACCTCTCCCCTCCGGTTTGTCACGTTCAAGCTGACCCACGACCTCCAACACCTGCCCGCCGTCCAGGAGCTCGTCCGGGCCTTCATCCGGGCCTGCTTCTCCGGGGACACCTCCCAGTGGGACCGCGCCCTGCAGCTGCCCCACTACGCGGCGGCCGCCATGCCGGGCATCTCCCTCCACACCGGCAACCACGTGTGCCAGTGGATCAGGAGCGGCCGCTTCCAACTGTACGACTATGGCGGTCCGGCGGGGGCCGGCAACCTGGCCCGCTACGCCGCGCGGACGCCGCCCGACATCGCCGCCCAGTACCACCTGCTGGACGTGCCCGTCGACATCGTGGCGGGCCGGGCGGATGGGGTGATCGTGGCGGCCAACTGCCGGGCGCATTATGAGGCCATGGTGGACGCGGGGCGGGGCGCCTACACGTCTTACCGCGAATTCCCGGACGCGGGCCACATGGACTTTGTAGTGGCCGCCAAGGATGATGTGCGGGAGTACGTGCTGCGCCTGCTGAGGCAGCTGCGCCCGCCGCGGGAGTGATGACGGAGGGAAGTAGAGAAAACGGGTTACACAATCAAAACCGGCCCCAAAACTCTCCCCGTTTTTCTCACGTCTCTCTCCATCCAAAGAATCTCCACTCGCACACATACCGGCGAACCCACGCACGCGCGCATACGGCACACGCGCGCATGATGCGCGCAGCGCTGTGTCGCTCTCATCACTGCAAAACACCCACACAACACACCGAACACGCCCACTTTTGTTTTTGTTGTCTTTGTGGTGTTGATTTCCCGCCCTCTCTTCAGCGCGCCTTGATCGCCTCGGGCATGGACGTCCCGTCCGCGCCCGCCAGGGCGGCGCCGTCCAGGTACGCGTCCGCGAGCTGGACACGCTTCACGTTCTCCTGCTCCTGGACCAGGGCGTTGCCGTAGTTCATCAGGATGTCCAGGCCCATCTTGGGCTTCTCGAACTCGACCTTGCCCTCCCGCGAGTTGATGAGGCGCTTGCCAATGTTCTCGATGCCGATCTTCTCCACAAACTCGCGGACCTTGTCGTCGTACACCCGGGCGCGCAGGGCGCCGAAGAAGTCGATGGACTGGCCGGGGAAGGTGTCGACGATGTGCTCCACGTCCAGGCGGCCGATGCCGTCGTGCTGGAAGATGCCCATGCACACGCCCACCCGGTCCTCCCGTGTCGGCGCCCAGTAGAACTTCTCCATGCGGCCGTCCCGAATGAGCGGGGCGTACAGGGTGGAGAAGTCGTTACCCGTGCAGACGACGGGCACGCGCGGGATCTGTTCCTCCTTGTACACGCCCGGCAGCTGGACGTTGGTGGGGTTGTCCGCAATGTTCATCAGCGTCGCGTTCACCATCTGGTTGTTGACCGTGTACTGGGTGCCCCCGCCCATGCGCCCGGCGCCCGCGTCCAGGTCGTTGATGAACAGGGACGACATCCTCCCCTTCTTGACGGAGTCCGACGCCTCGCGGTACCGCTGGCGGATGAGCTTGGCGGGCTCGCCTGCGTTGCCGGACTCGAGCTCGCCGGCCGACATGACGATGGGCGAGATGCCCAGCTTCTTGTAGGCCAGCGTGCACTGGAAGGTCTTGCCCTGGCCCTTGCCGCCCCAGATGCCGAGGATGAGGGGGACCTTGATCTTGGGCAGGTCGAGGAAGTTCTTGGCGACGTGGATGGCCAGCTTGTCCAGGAAGGCGGGCGAGATGTAGAAGCCGTCCTCGATGTTGTTCAGGTCGCGGGCGGCCTGGGACAGGTACTCGGAGGAGGAGAGGACGACGTCGGTCGTGCCGCCGCCCTGCCCCGCCCAGCCCTGGTACAGCTCGTCCACCATGCCCCGCGCGCGTTGAATGTCCTGCTGGTCGTCGGACAGGTCCACGTCCGCGTCCATGCCCCTCCAGCGGCCACCGGTCTGGGTGTACTTCTTGCCGTCCTTCTTGGTGCCGGAGGACTGAAGGAGAGGGGGGGGGGATGGAACAGAGAGGGGGTGAGCGGCGAGTTCGGGTGCTCGGATCTCTCTCCTCTCGCCCTTTCCCCACTCCGTTCTCCTCTCCGTGCCTCTCTCCTCTCTCTCTCAAATTAACTCACGTTGCTCTTGGGGGCTTCATCGGCGGCGCGGACGACGACCGTGGCCTGAGAAGGGCGGGAGAGGAGAGGAGCGGAGGGCGTGAGAGGTTTTGTAGGAAGAAGAGGGAAAAAAAATAAGGGGGGGGGGGCGGGCCCAGCTCAGCCAGGAGCTAGACGCGGCCGAGAGGGAGAGGTCTCCCCGCCCGCGTGCTGGCATGTCGGGCGATCCCGTGCCGGCTCGGCACCACTCCACCCCACAAAAACCAAGCTAGAGGACTGGCCTCTCAACAGGGCTGCCGGCAAGGCGGTTCCGGCCGGAGGTGGGCGCCTTCCCCGCATTTTTTTTTTTTTTCCGTCGCCGGCCGCTGCCGCGTTGGTGAGTCTGAACACCACTCGCGGCCGCGCAAGTGCAGCGGCCTGGCGACCAGCCGGCCACTCCACCCACACAAACGCGTTGTCAGCTTGTCTGGGAAGCCAAACTTACCGTGCGGCCCTTGGCCGGGGCGGTGCGGCGGCTGCGGGAAGAGAGGAAGTGGGTAGGAGCGCGTGAGAGGAAGCGTCAGTCGCGGAGCGTTTTTGCTCTCTCTCTCTCTCTCTCCTCCTCTCCCACGCGCGCCCGCCCCGCGCCCCACCCATCAACCATCCACCGTCCCACACGCACCCGGTAACGACGGGGGCAACGCCCGCGCGAGAGGCGACAGCGAAAGCCATTTGGGTTATGGTTTTGGTTGGTGAGGTTGTCGGAGAGAGGAGGGAAAAAATAGTGTGTGGGAGAGAACAGCCCGATCCTCTCTTTCCTTTCTTTTCCATCCATCCATCCGACCCCGCACGCCCCTCCCCCTGCAGAGTGACAAGAATCGGCCCACGTCGTCTTCATTCGTTCACTTACCACCCCGCGCGCCCCTCCCCCCTGGAGAGTGACAAGAATCGACCCACGCCGTCTTCATTCGTTCACTTACCACCCTCCCCGTTCACCGCCCCCTGCGCTGCCCGCCGCCCCCACTCCTCCGCCCCCATCAACACCCACTCCCCGCCCACCCCGGGCGCCTTTTCGAGCACGTGCGAGTGGAACCGGCTGAGGGCGGCGTGGTGGCCGACGCTCACGAAGCAGGGGCAGGCCACGGCGATGCGCCCGTACACGGCCGCCTCGGCCGCCCCGTCCAGGGCGGACGTGGCCTCATCCAGGAAGGCCAGGGCCGGGCGGGCGGCGAGGAGGCGGGCGGCGGAGACGCGCTGCTGCTCGCCCAGGGAGAGGACGTGCGACCACTCGGCGCGCGCGGCCAGGCCGCCCGGGAAGCGGGCGCCCAGGCCGGGCAGCCCCACGCCGTCCAGGAGGGCCGCCAGGGCGGCGTCGGACGTCGTGGCGTCCGTGCTGGCGCTGCTGCGGCGGCGCCGGCGGTGCAGGTCGCCCCCGGCAGAGGCGACGCCGCCGACCCCTTTTTTCTTCCACCAGCGCCCGCGGGCTGGCGGGGGGCACCCCTCCCCTCCCTCTCCCTCCCCTCCCTCCTCCCCGCCCGGGTACAGGAGCTGGGCGCGCAGGGAGCCGCACGGCATGAACGGCTTTTGGGGCAGGAAGAAGGTGGAGGCGGGCGGCGGCGTGGTGACACACCCGGCCCCGCCTGTCCACAGGCCGGCCACCGCGCGCAGCAGGGCGCTCTTCCCGCACCCGGACGGCCCGACGATGAGCAGGGACTGGCCCGGGCGCAGGGCCAGGTCCAGGGCGCGGGCCAGCACGCGCCGGGTCGGGGCGGGCCCGGGCGTCCAGACGGTCAGGGACGCCAGGGTGAGGCCGGAGGAGGGGGAGGGGTCGGTGCGCCGGGCGATGGTGGTGGTGGGTGGGGCGGCGGCGGTGGCCGGGTCCGCGCCACCGCCGCCGCCGCCGCCCGCCTCACGCCCGCCGCCGCCCGCGCTGGTCTTTAGGGCCGCGGCCAGGGCCTCCAGCCGGGCCGCCTGGGCGGCCACCCGGGAGATGGAGACCAGGTTGGTCACAAAGAAGTTGATCGCCGACTCGATGTGGTCAAACGCCTGGCTCGCCTGGGTCAGGCCGCCAAAGGCGAGCTTGCCATCAAAGTACCGGGGCGCCGTCACCAGCACGGGGATAACCATGGCCGCGTAGGTGTAGGCGTTGACCCACAGGTTGAGCCCCGCCGTCCAGGCGACGGCCAGGCGGCGGGTGGCGAGGACGGCGCCCAGGCGGGCGGCCGCCGTGCGCCGCTCGCGGGGGCCGCCGTTGAAGAAGGCGATCGCCTCGGAATGCTCGCGCGTGCGGACCAGGTCGAAGCGGAAGTCGCCCTCCCGGGCCAGGGCCAGGTATTCCAGGGAGGCGAGGCGGCGGCCAAACACCGCCGCCGTCACGGTCGTGCCCGCGAGCGCGTACGCGGCCGCGACGCCGACCAGGGGGGGCGAGGTGCGGGCCAGGACGCCCGCAAAGGCGGCCGCCATGGAGGCCTTGCCCACAAAGCCCATCCCCAGCTCGACGGAGCGGGTGGTGAAGTCGGCGGCATCGTCGGCGATGCGCTGGTCCGGGTTGTCCACCAGGCCCGGGTCGGCGCCCACGTTGTTGTTGGGGGGCGCAGCGGGCGGGGTGGGCGCGGGGGCGGGGGAGGAGGGGGCGGCGCCGCCCGCCACCCGCTGCCGCCGCCGCCGCCCGCCGCCGCCGCCGCCGCCCTCCACCTCTCCGCCCGCCGGCACGCCATCCCCGTGCAGGCGGTAGTAGCCGCGGTCGGCATAGTACGCGCCCAGCAGGTGCCCCGCCAGCCAGGCCCGCCACTCGATGGCCAGGCGGGTCGTGACCCAGTCGCTGGCCGCATACAGCGGGGCCGCCGCGGCGGCAATACCGGCAAAGCGGGCGACCGCGGCGTACAGGGCGGGCCCGTCCTTGGCCGCCAAGCCCGTCATAAGGGCCGCCTGGACGTAGGAGAGGCGGACCATCATCGCCGTCCCGCCCGCGGACAGGGCCAGCGCGGCCAGCGTCCACGCCCACGCCCGGCGCCAGTCCTCGCCTGTGGGGGGGGAGGGAGAAGGGTAGGGGGGGGGAAGAGAGAGGAAATGAGGGGGGCCCTGTGCGTGTGGGCGTGTGGGAGTGGGTGCGTGCTGCTGTGTGTGTCGCCCCCGTCGGGGTTTGGGGGAAGAGGTTGGGGGAGAGGCAGGCTGCTGCCGGGGGGCTGGAGAAAGGCAGCTGCCGCATGCGCCCCGTCCCTTTGTTCCTCTCCCTCTCTCTCAACTCACTCAAATACCACAGCCTGGCCACCCGCCACCACTGGCCCAGCGCCCGGGGCAGGGAGGGCAGGGCCCGCCGCTGGGTGGCCGCCGAATTGTCGACGGGACGGTCGGGCGGGCGCGCGGACGAACTGCCGCCGCCCGAGCCGCTGGAGGACGGGGAAGAGGAGTCCCCCCCGCTCGACCCGCCCCGCCCGCCTTTCTTGGCGGGCGCGGTCGCGGGGCGGACGTCCAGGGTGACGTCCCCGCCTTCCGACCCGAACGTCGCCAGGCGGGGGGGGCCGGACGACTCGATGGACGCCAGGTGGTGGTGGGCGCCCCCCGCCCCGGCGCCTGCGCGCAGGGGCGTGGTCGACGAGTCTAAAGCTCCTCCTGCCGCGTCTGCATGGCGCCCCTGATACCCCCGGGGCCGGAAGGGTTCTTCCTCAGCGCTCAGGGGGCGGGGGCGGAGGGAGCGGAGGGGGAGGCCCCCGCCTGAGGAGGGGCGGGAGGACGGCATTGGTGGACGCGATTCTTTTCTTTTTCGCGTTTTAGGGGTGTGACACTAGCTTGGGAGAAGAGAGACGTCACAGCACACACACCCAACGCACGGGGCGCCACACAGGTTGAGAGCGCGCGACCCGGAAGCTCACACACATTGCCATGCAGTCCACCCCCACCTGCCGGCCGACCGCCACCGCTGCAGCCCGGACTGCCGGCGGCGGTGGCGGCGTGGCGGGAGGCTCGCGCCGCACAGCGCCGCTGGCCCCGCTCGCCTGCCCTCCTCTGGCAGCCCGCCGCCACCCGGTGCCGCGCCGGGTGACCACCCCACGCGCCCTGGCGGATGAGGAGGATCCGTACCAGGTAGGACAAGGAGAAGGACCGCATGTCACCCCGCACGGGCGCGGCGTGAGCAGACAAACGCGGAGAGGGTGGCAAATGCTGCGACGGCGGCTCCCAGCCTCCTAGCCAGACACCCCCGTTCGGGCTGGTCAGGGGCGGCCTAGTCTCGCCCTGCCGACTGTGAGCTAGCCCGATGGTCACTCTTCGCGATGGAGATAGAAACCGCATCAAAAGACACAGCGCACTGCCACCCAGGCGCCCTCCCGAAGAGAGAGAGAGCAAAAAAAAAAAAAAAAAAACGGCTCGACTCCTCACCCGCTGTCTCATCCCCTCCGTTCTAACCTCTTTCTCTCTTTCCGCCGTCACGCCCACAGGTCCTGGGCGTCCCCGCCGACGCGGACTCCGAGTCCATCTCCCGCGCCTACAACCGCAAGAAGTACGAGGTCAAAGGCAACGACGCCGCGGCTGCCCGCCTGGAGGCCGCCCACTCGGCGGTCGTCATGGCCGCGCTGACGGCCCGCCTGGCGGGCGGGGCGGGCGTCGCCGACCCGACCGCCCGCTTTGCCGACCGGGGCGCGCTCTTCCCCTGGCGCCCGCGCCGGGCGGACGCGGACCGGCAGACAGCCCTGGTGTCGGCGGCGGTGCAGGCGGCCCTGATGGTGTACGCGCTCGTGTCGCCGGGGACGGGGACGCAGCCGGTCGTCTACAGTGCGTTGTGTGGAACGGGCGGGGCAACAGGCTTTTTCTTTCTTCTTCTCTTATCTGTCTCTCAATCACATCGCACCTCACACACAACCCCCCTCTTCTCCCCCCCTTTTTATTTTTTTTCCAGCCGCCGTCGCTGGCGCAATCGGCAATGTGGCCAAGCTCAACGCCCTCTTCCCGCCCGGCTCGGGGGCGGAGGTGACGGACGCCCAAAAAACGCGGGGCGCCAAAAACGTGGGCCGCGGCTTGCTGCTCGCGGTCGTCGCCACGGCGGGGGGGTGCGCCCTCTTCTACACCCTGCCCGACGCCGCGGCCTCCGCGGTCGGCCGCTCGCTGCCCTACTGGTTTTACGAGTCGGAGAAGCTGTTGCTGGCGGTCGGCAGCGCGTGCGCCAACTGGGCGATGACCGCGTTCTTCCGGTGAGCGAGAACAACAAAAGAAAATGTTGCAAAAAAAAAAACGTAATTTCTCTCCCTCAATTCACCCCTGCTGGCCCCGCTGGAAGTCGACGCGGTCGCGCGACCCGCCCCCGCCACCCCCGCCACCGCCCGCCATGGACCCCCCGCCCCTGCCGCTGCCGATGCTGCCGAGCGGGCCCCCGCCCTTCTTGTTGTGGACGGCCGCGGCGAAGGCTTCCAGGCCAAACGGGTCGTCAACGGCCGGGGCAGGGGGGGGCGCAGCGGACACAGCGGGCACAGCGCCCGGGGCCGGCGGCGCCCCCCGCTCAAACTGGACGGGCCCCGCCGCCCCGCCGCCCCCGCCGCCCCCTCCCCCCCCGCCCTCCGCCCCGGCAAAGCCGACGTCCGGCCTGAACCGGCGGGCGGCGGCCGCCGGCTCGCCGCCGTCGCCGCCGTCCTCGCCGTCGCCGCCGCCCCCAGCAGCAGCAGCAGCAGCGGGCGGGCGGTAATAATTCCCCGTCGCGGCCGCCCGGTCGGCAAAGAGGGGCGCGTCGTACAGCGAGTACGAGTCCTCCGCCCCCAGCCCCGCCCCGACGCCGCCGCCGTCCCGGTTGAACAGGCGCTGGTCGTACAGGGCCTCGCCCGTGGCCGGTCCGCCGCCCAGCCGGGCCTGGCCAAGGGCGACGCGCTCGGAGACGTCCCGGTCCGCGTCGCGCGTGGCCTTTGACTTTTTGCCGGCCCGCCCGTCCGCGCCGGCCAGGCGGGCGTCCCGCTCCCGCTCCGCCCGGCGCTGGGCCCGGATCTCGTCCCGGCGTTCCCGGGCCGCCCGGTCGGCCGGGGTCTCGTCGGGAGGGGGAGGCGGCGGCGGGGCGGCGGCGGCGCCATCACCGCCCCCACCCCCACCCCCGCTCCGCGGCGGGGGCGGGGGCAGGTCGGCGCCGCCGCCCTCAAAGGGCGC
>Ga0315283_10000619_pt1 | contig 26621 bp, 21 predicted proteins | sample YL17G09_0_MG_FD_204541 | JGI IMG/M metagenome (GOLD analysis project Ga0315283, IMG submission 204541) | Sediment microbial communities from Yellowstone Lake, YNP, Wyoming, USA - YL17G09_0 | ecosystem: Environmental > Aquatic > Freshwater > Lake > Sediment | place: USA: Wyoming | collected...
CAGCCTCGGCTCCGATGAGCACGCCGCCTACGGCCGGGAAGCGCGCCTCCAGGCCATCGACGACTCGCTGGAGCTGGGCCCGCGCCGAGGCGGACGAGCCGAGCGGACGCTGAGGCCACGGGCGACGCCCCAGCCGAAGGCCGTCGTGCTCGAAGACCCAGGCTGCCTCCTCCTCCATCATTGACGCGTCCGCGGCCTCCGTGAGGACGACGAGCTCGGGGCGGGCCGAGGCCACGGCGGCATCTGCGTCGGACATCACTCCGGATGGGGACATCAGCCGACCGCGTGGACGAGGGCGTCCGCCACGTACTGGACCTCCTCGTTCGCCAGGCGAGAGGAGAATGGCAGCGCCAGCGTCGAGGCGGCGACCCGCTCGGTGACCGGGAAGTCCCCCGGCCGATACCCGAACATCGAGCGGTAGAACGGCTGGAGGTGGAGCGGCGAGAAGTAGGGCCGCGCCGGAACCCCCAACTCGGCGAGCCGACCGATGACCCCGTCCCGGTCGATGTCCTCGCGCAGGCGCACGACATAGACGAACCAGTCGACGACCTCGCCGCCCGCCGCGCGCGGGAGGCGGACCCAGTCTCGGCCGCCGAGCTCCCGCTCGTACGCCGCGGCGACCCGGTTGCGCCCCGCGTGCATCTCGGCGCGCCGCTCGAGCTGGGCGACGCCGACCGCCGCCGAGAGCTCATCGAGCCGGTAGTTGTAGCCGAGGCGGACGTGCCGGAGCCACGTCCCGTCGGTGTCGCGCCCCTGGTTGCGGAGGCTTCGCATGGTGTCGGCGAGGGCGGCGTCGTCGGTCACCACCATCCCGCCTTCCCCGGTCGTGATCTGCTTGTTCGGGTAGAAGGCGAAGACGGCGACGTCTCCGAAGCCACCGAGCGGCCGTCCGTCGATCGTCGAGCCCAACCCCTCGCAGGCGTCCTCGATGACCGCCCAGCCGCGCCGCCGGGCGATCGCGGTCACGGCCTCGATCCGGCACGGTCGGCCGAAGACGTGGACGGGCAGCACGGCCCGGGTCCGGCTCGTGGCGGCGCGCTCGAGCTGATCCGGGTCGAGCCCGAGGCTGTCCTCCTCGATGTCGACGAAGCGAGGGACTGCCCGCTCGTAGAGGAGGCAGTTCGCCGACGCGACGAAGCTGAAGGGCGTCGTGATGACCTCGTCGCCCTCGCCAATCTCCAGCGCGCGGACGCCGAGATGCAGTCCGGCCGTCCCGCTCGAGCAGGCCACTCCCTCGCGGCGGCCGGCCAGCGCGGCGATGCCCTCCTCGAAGCGCTGCGTGAACGGGCCCATCGCGAGCACGTCGCTGCGCAGGACCTGGGTCACGAGCTCCATCTCTCGGGGCCCGACGTCGGGCCGGGCGAGCGGGATGCTCCGTCGAACGGGGTCCGGGGAACGGGTCATCGGGTCTCCGTGGATCGAGGGACCGAAGACTACGCGATCGGACCGCCGGGCAGCCGCCCCGCGCGTCGCTCGGTGTCGATCAGCTCGATGCTCAGGCCGTCGCCGGCGTACACAAAGCCGATCTTCTCGTCCTCGAACGCCTCTCCGGGCTGCGAGGGCGCGATCACCCGCAGGCCCAGCGCCACGAGACGAACGACCTCCGCGTCCACCGACTCACATCGGAAGCACAGGTGATGCAGGCCGCCACCACGCTGGGCAAGCGCGTGGATGGGCGAGGTCGGATCCGTGGGCTCGATGAGCTTGACCTGCAAAGAACCGCGCCTGACCATGAAGACGACCCTGACCTTCTGCCGGGTGTTGCTGACGATCTCGGTCGCCTGCTCGTATCCGAAGACCGTCCGCCAGTGCTCGATGGATCGCTCGATGGATCTGACTGCGATTCCGACGTGATCGATGATCATCGTGCGCGCCCTCCCAGCGACGCCTCAGCCGGCTGCCGCCGGCCGCTTTCGGGCGACGAACGCGGCGATCCGGGAGATCGACTCCAGGTTGTCGGGAATCGTCTCGTGGTCCTCGATGTGGATGGCGTACTCGCCTTCGAGGAACAGGATGATCTCCATCATCCCGGTGGAATCGACATACCCGCTGTCGAGCAGGGAGACCTCGTCCGTGAGCTCCTCGGGGTCGCTCACGTAGAAGTACTCCAGGATGAAGCCCCTCACCCGCTCCTGGACCGTCATGTCGATAGCATCTCCCGGGCGCCGGTCACGAGGTCGTCGCCCGCCTCCCGAATGGGCAGCCGGTCGACGACCGTCTGGAACGCGATGATGGCGGACCTGTCCGGCGCGCCGCGAACGAGCTGCTCGAAGAGCAGGCCTGTGGACAGGACACCGACCAGCGCCATGTTATCGGCATTCGAGAACTCCTCGCCGCTCGGGTGGCTCCGGCACTTGCGCCACAGGCGTCCGACCGCCGCAGGGTCGAAGACCCCGGCCTCCGTCACGGCGCGCTCGCTCACCACCTCGGCGACCCAGTCCGGGGCTCCGGCCCCCACGAAGGAGAGCGCATCCGGCGCGCGATAGGGCTGTTTTGAACGGCGGATGATTTGCGCGGGAACGAGCCCCGTCGCGGCGCGCTTCAGGACGTGCTTCTCGTTGAGGCCGCGCAGCTTGTAGGACGGCGGCAGCGAGTTCGCCAGCTCGACCAGGTCCACGTCGAGGAAGGGAAACCTGCCTTCGACCGAGTGGGCCATGAGCATCCGGTCGCCCTGCGACGAGAGGAGGTATCCCGAGAGCAGGGTCCGCACCTCCAGGTATTGGTCCTGGGCGAGGAACGACCAGCGGCGGAACGCGCCGGGCAGCGCGGCGAGCAGCCGCTCGGTGACGTCGACCCGGTTCGCCTCGCGACGCAGGTCGGCCGTGAAGAGACGCTGGAGCGCTGCCGCGGGCTGCCAGCGCGTCTGGTGGGAGAACCCGGGTTCCGCCCACCGCTCGCGACCCCGGCCGAAGAACTCGTGGGCCATGGCCCTCTGGGCGACCGGCGATCGTGCAAGGTACGGGTAGAGCCGTCCGAGCAGGCGCGGGCGGATCGTCGAGGCCGGCTGCCGGCCCCAGAAACGACGGATCTTCGCCTCGCGGAACAGGTCGTAGCCCGCGAACATCTCGTCGGCGCCTTCGCCGGTCAGCACGACCTTGATGCCCGACTCCCGGACCAGGCGCGACAGCAGGAAGAGCGGTGCCGGCGCCGTCCGCAGGAGGGGGCGTTCCGCGTGCAGCACGACCTCCGGAAAGACAGTCGCGATGTCCTCGCGACGCACCATGATCTCCCGGTGATCGCTCTCGATGAAGGCGGCCATGGTCCGCTGGAAGGGCGTCTCGTCGTACTCGGCGTCCTCGAATCGGATCGAGTAGGTGCAGAACCTGTCCCCCTTCACGCGGCGTCCCAGCGCGGCGACCAGCGAGCTGTCGAGCCCGCCGGAGAGGTAGCACCCGACGGGCACGTCCGCGCGGAGCATCCGCAGGCGAACGGCGTCCTCGAGGGTGGCCCGCACGCGCCCCGCGGCCTCGTCGAGGGTCCCCGAGAAGGCCGTCGCCTCGTCGACCGGGTACCGGGGTTCCCAGAACGCCCGGTCCTCCGTGCAGCCACGCGAGATGGTCCGGACGTGGCCCGGCTCCAGCTCCGTCACCCCCGTGAACACGGCCTGAGGCGCCGTCGTCGTCCAGAAGGTGAAGGTCTCGGCCAGGCCCAACGGGTCGAGGGCGCGGGGGATCGAGCGGTCGCCGGCGAAGATGGCCTTCACCTCGCTCGCGAACCAGAGGCGGCCGGCGTGCTCGCACATGTACAGCGGCCGGACGCCCAGCCGGTCGCGCGCCAGGACCAGCGTCTCCTCGATGGAGTCCCACAGGGCCACGGCAAACTGTCCGTTGAAGCGCACGAATGCGCCCTCGGCCCAGTGCTCGTAGGCGTGGACGATCACCTCGGTGTCGCTCTGCGTCCGGAACCGGTGTCCAAGGGCCGCCAGCTCGGCCCGCAGCTCCAGGTAATTGTAGATCTCCCCGTTGAAGACCACCCAGATAGAGCCACTCTCGTTGGCCATCGGCTGCTGGCCGGTGGCGAGGTCGATGATCGAGAGCCGGGCGTGCCCCAGGCCGGCGCGCCGGTCGCGATAGAGGCCGAGCTCGTCCGGGCCCCGATGGCGCAGCGCCCCGGCCATCGCCGCCAGGTCCTCGAGCGCTGGAGGCGGCATCTCGTCGCGGAGCGCGACCGAGCCGGCGATGCCGCACACGGCTAGGGCTGGCTCATCGGCGCGGGCACGTGATGCAGGTAGCGGCTCACCCGGCGCTTCGCCTCGATGTCCCGGAAGACGCGGTCAACCTGCTCCTCGGTGAGCCCGATGGCCGAGCCCACCTCACGGGCGGGCACGCCGTGATTCACGGCCCACAGGCAGAGGTCCATCTCGCGATACGGCAGGGCGAAGTAGAACTCCTCCTGCGTCTGCGCGAGGGAGTAGGTGTCCGTCGTGGGCTGCCGCGCCCGGATCTCCGGCGGCACCTCGAGGTGCTCGGCGAGCGCGTAGACCTGGGTCTTGTAGAGGTGGGCGATGGGCTTGAAGTCGGCGGCTCCATCCCCCTGCTTCACGAAGAACCCCTGATCGTACTCGACATAGTTGGGCGTCCCGGCAACGGCAAAGTTCAAGCGATCGGCGTGGAAGTACGCCATCATCATCCGCGTCCGCTGCTTGAAGTTCGTGGCCGCCACCATCTGGAGGTAGGCGGCGGGCGACATGCGGGAGCGTCGCTCCTGGCCTTCCGGATCGGCCGCGGCGAGTTGCGCGACGTTGAGGCGATCGCCATCGAGGAGCGACGGCAGGACGATCTTGCAGCGCCAACCGCTCCCGTACTCGGGAAAGACCATGCGGGCGGCCTCGTCCTGGCGTTCGTAGCAGCCGACGGCCGCGAGGGCCGGCTCGATATCCTCGACGATCCATTGGATCCCGAGCCACTCGGCGAGCATCCGGCCGAGCCGGAGCGCGTCGCTTGACGAGTCCCGCTCGGGCATGAGCAGCCCGAGGACCCGTTCGGGCCCGAGCGCCCGGGCGCAGAGGGTGGCCACCACCGCGCTGTCGATCCCGCCCGAGATCCCGACGACGGCCCCGCGCCGGCGCAGGTCGCCGAGAACCACGCCGCGGATGGACATCTCGATCTGCTCGGCGACCTGGACAGGGTCGATCCGAAGCACCTCTCGTGAGAACATGTCAGGCGACTCCGGTGGAGTACGTCGGTGGGGACTCGCGACCCCGGTCGAAGCAGGGACGCGGCGACCGACCGGAGTCTACGGCACTCTCCTCCTGCCAGAGGGATGCGCATTGGGTATCGATCGCTTGCCGCCGGCCGATTGGGGCGTCGCTGGCAATCCCCTTCCCGTGACCTCCTTCCTGCCCGACTGGCTCTACTTCCACGCGGAGCGGACGCCGGACGCGCCGGCGGTCGCCAGCCCGACGACGCGCCTCTCCTACGGCGAGCTCGCAGAGCGGGTTCACATCCTCGCGGGCCACCTCGCGGCGCAGGGCATCGGCCCGGGCAGCCGCGTCCTGCTCGCGCTTCCCAACACGCCGGCGACGGTCGTCGCGGGCCTCGCGGTGAATGCGCTCAGCGCCATCTCCGTGGAGGTGGACCGCGATTGGAGTGCCGGGGTGCTCGGCGAGATCGTGACGAAGAGCCGCGCGCGTCACGCCTTCGTCTGGGGCCGCGATGCCCGGACCTGGGCCACGGCGCTAGCGGGAAGGCCGGTGGACCATTGTTTTGTGGTGCATCCGAGCACCGTCCCGGTGGCGTTGTTGGACGCGCTCGGCGGGACGCCGGCAACGCTCGTTCTGGACGACGGGCGTGTCGATCCGGACATCCGTCCGGCCCACCTGCCGCCCGCTTCCAATCCAGAGCCCGATCAGCCCGCGCTGATCCTGTACACGTCCGGGAGCACCGGGAGGCCTCACGGCGTCGTCCAGACGTTCCGCAACATCGACGCGAACACCCGGTCGATCGTCCAGTACCTCCGCCTCACCGCCGAGGATCGGGCCCTGGTGACGCTGCCGCTCCACTACTGCTACGGCCGGAGCGTCCTCCAGACGCACCTATTCGCCGGCGGCTCGGTGTTCCTCGACAACCGCATGGCATTCCCGCGAACCGTCCTGGAGACCCTGGCCGCGGAGGGATGCACCGGGTTCGCCGGCGTCCCCCTCACCTTCGAGATGATCCGCCGGCAGGTGGATGTCTCGACGATCGGCTTCCCGCAGCTGCGGTACCTCACGCAGGCCGGCGGGGCGATGGCACAGGACACAATAGCCTGGGCTCGCGCCGCATTCCGGCCCGCGCAGCTCTTCGTGATGTACGGACAGACCGAAGCCACCGCGCGCCTCTCCTACCTGCCGCCGGAGCGTGCCGAGGACAAGGCGGGCTCCATCGGCGTCGCGATCCCTCGCGTCGAGCTCCAGGTTGTGGACGAGCACGGCCGCGAGCTGCCGCCCGGCGACGTCGGAGAGCTGGTGGCCCGCGGCCCGAACGTGACACCGGGCTACTTCGACGAGCCGGAGGAGACCGCCGCCATCCTCCACGACGGCTGGCTCTGGACCGGCGACCTGGCGGATCGCGACGCCGACGGGTTCTTCTATCACCGGGGCCGGGCGAAGGAGATCCTCAAGATCGGCGGCCACCGGGTCAGCCCGGTCGAGATCGAACAGGTGATCGCGCGCCATCCCGACGTGGCCGAGGCAGCCGTGGTCGGCGTGAAGGACGATCTCCTGGGTGAGGTGCCCTGGGCCGTGGTCGTGTCCCGGCCCGGAGCGACGCCGAGCGAGGCGGACCTGCTGCGGTTCTGCCGCGAACGGCTGCCCGCCTACCAGGTCCCGGTGCGCTTCGCCCACGCGAAGGCGCTCCCGCGCAATGAGTCGGGCAAGCTCCTGCGGGCCGAGCTCGCCGCGCGGGTCGGTTTAGGATGAGAGCCGAGGCCGGACGCTACGAGCACGGTGCTGGGATCCACTGCTGTGCGGCAGGCTGGACGTCCCGGATTGTTGCGTTCTCTGCGATGGTCCTATGGGTGGAGTAGCAGCCAAGAGCTCCCGACGTGACGTCGTACGAGCCCGGGCGCGAACAGCCGGCCTTCTCCAGCCCTCGTATCGACGGGGTTGTTCGAGGCGTCGGCATGGACGACGATCGGCATACTGCGACGATCGTGGGAGAGCGCGATGCCTGTGTTCAGCAGCCTGCCGAATACCCCGCGCCCGCGGAACGTAGGGGCAGCCCAGAAGTTGCCGAGAATCAGGCCACTTGGGGTCAGCCAACGAAGGCTGCGGAAGAACGGGTCGCACGCCCGCAGCCATCCGTATGCGAACAGCTTCCCACCCTCCCACAGAACCAGGGGGTAACTCCCTGGAAGCGCCTCCGAAGCCGAATGGCCACCCACAGCGAAAGAGAGCGCGCTTCGAGGAACTCCGCCCTCACTTCTGCCAGAATCTCGGCGCGACCTCCGGAGAGCCGGACCCGGTCGTCGGTGGCCCCGTCCCCCTGCCGCAGGTCATAGGTGAAGATGCCAAGGCGCCTCGTCCCGCACGACGACGATCTGCCACAGTCGAAGAGCGATACACCGCAGCTCACGGAGGAAGGCGCGGCTCGAGCTGGTCGGCCCGGCGCTCCGCGCTACTCGCCCTGGCACATCGACGGCATTCGCAGCGCCCATGTCCCCTACGTCGAACGTGATCTGGATCGGCGAAGCGCGGCATTTCGCCGGCTTTGACGGTGCGCCGTGAGGGCAACCCTCGTCTACGTCCTAGCCCCTTCACTCCCGCTCTGTCTCCGCACAAGTTCGACGCCCTGGTGGGATGTACCGCACCTGGATCAAACGGAGACTCCGGGTGCTGATTTCGAGAGGATTTGATGATCGCCCTTGTGCCCGTAGTAGTAGGACGACTGGGATCCGTCTATGGATCGCTGGCTACCGCCCGAGGCGTGATGGAATTGGATCGCTTCCCGGTGGGACAGGGTCGCGCTCGCCGGGACCGCGGCTATACTCCGGCCACTCCCGAGGAGGCTCGGCGGCACGACGTCAAGCCCGGTCTCACGGACCGGGCGCAGATCCGCGGGCGACAGGGTCTGGACTTCAGCGGACGATTCACGCAGCGGGCCCATACGCCCGGGGAGCACAGAACATGAGCCGGGTCGTGGTGTTCGGGACGGGGACCATCGCGCGCATGGCCTATGCCTATCTCACCCACGACTCGCCCCACGAGATCGCCGCCTTCACGGTGGATCGTGACCACTTGAACGGAGATCAATTGTTCGGGCTCCCGGTGGTGCCGTTCGAAGACGTCCCCACCCTCTACCCGGCAGATGGGTTCGACATGTTCGTCGCGGTGGGCTATGTCCAGATGAACAAATTCCGAGAGCTGAAGTACAACCAGGCGAAGAGCATGGGCTACCGCCTGATCAGCTACGTGAGCTCAAGTGCGACGTTCTGGTCCGACTACTCTTCCATCGGCGACAACTGCTTCATCATGGAAAACAACGTGATCCAGCCGTTCGTCGAGATCGGAAACGACGTCCTCATGTGGAGTGGCAACCAGGTTGGCCACAACAGCGTGATCAAGGATCACTGCTTCGTAGCCTCGCAGGTGGTTGTCTCGGGCAACGTGACCATCGGGCCCAATTGCTTCCTGGGCGTGAACGCGACCATCCGAGACGGAATCACGATCGCGCGGGAGTGCGTCATCGGCGCCGGGGCCCTGGTACTGCAGGACACTAAGGAGCGGCAGGTCTACGTTGGCCCGAAGGCCCAGCTCCTTGCAATGCCCAGCAACCGGATCCTGCGCCTCTAGCGACCGTGCAGTGTCTGGCCTTGGGGGCAGGCTTCCGATACCCTGACAAGGGTTCCGGTCGGCGGGATTCAGGATCGGTCGATCCACGATGGCTCTAGCGCATGTGAGTCGGGGACATGGCCACGGACCAGCAGGCAAAGTGGGCAGAGTACTACCGCAAGCTCCACTCGGCATCGCCCAACCCCTGGCTTGACCTCTCGAACGAGGCAGTCCAGGCGCAGACATTCGCTGTCGCGATCGAGGCTGCAGGTGCCATCGGAGAGCGTCGATGCCTCGACATCGGCTGTGGATACGGCCAGCTCTCGACCTGTCTCCATGGCCTGAGGGCCAGTGAGGTCGTCGGTGTCGACATCGTCGCGGAGACGATTGCCTCCTGCCGCGAACGGTTCCCCGAGATCCGGTGGGAGTGCGGAAGCACCTCCGACGAGGCATTCATCCAGTCGCTCGGCGACTTCGACATCATCTTCCTGGTCGAAGTGCTGCAGTACGTCGCCTGGGAGTCGACCTTGCTCGGGCTATGGGAGCGTGTTCGCCCGGGCGGCCGGATCGTGGCAGTGGTCCCGAACAAGGGCAACTCGATCGTTCAGAACACCATGTCCCGATTCGGGGGCACGTATCTTCCGCCCGACCCTACCGAGTTGGACACGCTCGTGGCGTCTCTGCCTGGGGTTGAGTGCTGGGCCCAGCGCGGGATGGGTTTTCAGCAGGATCAGCGGTTGGTCCCTTACGTCGGCTACCCGTGGGTCCAGACCGGTGCGATGCAGGATCCGGCGAACCGCCTGGTCTTTGCGATCAAGAAGCGAAATGAGCCGAGGCCACCGGCGTGAGCCCGCAGAGTCCGCAGCGCCCGCGGTCCGGCATGAGGACTCGCCTGCTGGGCGTCGACGAGCCCCGGTGGGGCTCGTTCCTGCGCGAGGTGCCGCACGACTTCTACCACCTGCCCTCGTACGGCGCGCTGATTGCCGCCCACGAGGGAGGCGAGGCGAGAGCCTTGTATGTCGATGATGGCCGGAGAAGCATGCTGCTTCCGCTCATCATCCGCACGATCCCGCAGAGCGATTTTCGCGACGCGACGTCGCCCTACGGATACCCAGGCCCTCTCGCGTGCGGCACCGATGACCCGGCGTTCCTGTCCGAGGCACTGAACGCCGGCGTGGCCACCCTCCGGGAGACCCGGGTCGTCTCCCTCTTCGTGCGCCTTCACCCTCTGCTCAACTCGGCGCCGCCGGAGGGCGTCGGCGCGGTGGTGCTCCACGGCGAGACGGTCAGCATCGATCTCACTGTTCCGAGCGCGACGCGCTGGGCACAGATGCGCCACAACCACCGGAGGGACATCACGAAAGCATTCCGGGACGGCTACGTGGCCCGGGTCGACCCGGGCTTGGAGCGGTTCGGAGAGTTCAAGCGGATCTACCGTGCGACGATGACCCGACGCTCGGCGGCCCCCTACTACCTGTTCGACGACGCGTACTTCGACCGACTGCAAGATGCCCTCGGCGATCGACTCCATCTCTGTGTCGTCGAGAAGGACGGTGTGGTCGCGGCAGCTGGGCTTTTCATCGAGACCGACGGGATCGTCCAGTATCACCTGGGGGGCACGGAAGAAGCGTCCATCTCGGCCGAACCGTCGAAGCTGCTGATCCACGCGGCGTGCGGCTGGGCGGAAACGCGCGGGAACCGCAGCATGCACCTCGGCGGGGGGGTCGGGGGCGCCGCCGACTCGCTCCTCTACTTCAAGGCGGGGTTTTCCCGCGTGCGCCACCCATACCGGACCCTGCGCGTCGTGCTGGACCAGGCGGAGTACCGGCGCCTCGTGGGGGCCCGCGACCCGGGAGCGGACTCCGAAGACCTGACGGGCTACTTTCCGGCCTACCGCGCCTGATGAGGCCGGCTCCAACCGGCGGCGCTCCACCGGCGGCCGGCCCGTTCCGTCAGCCGTCGGCCGCCTCCCGCTCGCGGCGGCCCACGCCGCGATACGCCCACCCGGCGCGGGCGACGGCATCGCCGTCCAGGAGTCCGCGTCCATCGTGGAGCACTGCGCGGGCCACCCGCGTCCGCAGGGCGGCCAGGTCCAGCTCGGCGAACTGCGGCCACTCCGTCGCGATCGCGACGGCATGGGCACCGTCAAGGACGGCCTCCGCGCAATCGACGACCTCGATCCCCGGCGCCGCCCGCTCGGCCGCCTCCGGACGCACGGCGGGATCGAACGCCCGGACCCGGTGGCCCGCGTCGAGGAGGCGCCGGGCCACGTATACGGCCGGGCTCCCCCGGAGGTCGTCGGTGTCGGCCTTGAAACTGAGTCCGAGAAGGCCGACCAGGGCACCCCCGTCCGGGAGATCCCGGATGATCCGGCGGACGAACCGGTCCTGTTGCTCCACATTGACCTGGGCGACGGCCCGTGCAAGGTGCATCGGCAGCCCCCGGCGCCTGCCGGCCACCGTGAGCACCTGGAGCTCCTTGGGCAGGCACGAGCCGCCGAAGCCGAGGCTGGGCCGGAGATAGTCAGGCCCGATGCGCGGGTCAAGGCCAACGCCAGCCAGGACCTCGTCCGCGTCGACCCCGAACTCCTCCGCGAGGGTGGCCATCTCGTTGACGAAGCTGAGGCGTAGCGCCAGGAACCCATTGGCGACGTTCTTGATGAGCTCCGCGGCGACCACGCCGACCGTCAGCCGAGGGGCCTCCAGGGGGGCATAGACGGCCTCCAGCACGGCAAGATGCTCGGGAGAGGTCTCCGGGAAGCGCCCGACGACGATTCGCGAAGGGTTACGGAAGTCGCGCATCGCGGAACCCTGGCGCAGGAACTCCGGGTTCGTGGACATCCGCGATCCGTTGGGCCGGCCGGCCAGGGCGGGCAGGCGCGACGAGAGGCCGGGCGGCAGGGTGCTCCGCACGGAGACATGGGCGTCCGACCACGCGCGGAGGTCGGCGAGGGCGGCCCGCAACTGCCTGAGGTCGGGATCGCCAGCCTCCGAGATGGGCGTCGCGACGGCGACGAACACGACGTCGGGCGAGCGCACTGCATCGAGGCTACCGGCGACCTCGATCCGGTCGCGGGCAGCGCCGAACGCCTCCCCGAGGCCCGGCTCGACGATCGGCATGCGCCCCGCCCGCAGCGCAGCGAGGCGGTCCCGCGCCGTCTCGACGAACGTGACGCGGTGGTCGGCGAGCCCAGCCAGGCCGACGCCGGTGACCAGGCCCACATACCCGGCGCCGATGACGACGATGTGCATGGTGCCGGGCAATCTAGCAGGCTTGTGTCACTTGATCGCCGTCGGGTTGATCGGGCCCCCGACGCTGCCCGGCACCGGAAGTGGGTTGGCGCTCATGAACATCTCGTAGATGCCGTTACGCGCGCAGTCCACGGCCAGCGCCTCCAGATCGAAGATCTCGCCAACGCAAAGCCCGATCCGAGGGATGGCCACGCGGTGCCAAGGCTGGTTGGCGTACGTGATCTCGCTCGGCCGCACCTCGGCGCCGTACGTGTCGGTTGCGACAGCTGCGATCTCGCGCTCGAACACCCACGCAAGCGAGTCGAAGTCGAGGCCCGGCGCGTCGCCACCGGCGTAGTCGCCCCAGGCGCCGGCGGCGCGGCACGCGGCTAGCTGCCCGGTCCGGACGAGAACGATGTCGCCTGTCCCGACGTCGATGCCCTCGGCCGCGGCCACCGCGTCGAGCAGGTCGCCGCCAATCGGGAATCCGGGCTCGCACCAGGCCACGCCGAGGTGCCGCGGCACGTCGAGCAGGACCGCCCGGCCAACGATCCGGTTGCGGTAGCCGGCGATGTCGTTCCGCTCGGCGCCGAGGCTGCTCACGAGCCGGCAGTCGTAGCCGTTCCACATCCGGCCGTCGTAGAAGATGTGGGCGAGCGAGTCCCACTGCGTCGCGCCCTGCGTGGGCAGGAGTAGGACGTCGTCGGCCGCGCCGATGCCGCGCGGCACGCCGGGCATCGCGCGCGCGAACGCGTCGTTACCGTCCCTGAGCATGAACGTCATCGGGTTGAAGCGCCGCAGGAAGCCGGTCTGGGGACCGGACGGCCCGAAATCGATGGCGAGACTGAAGACGGTGCCTCGGCGCACCAGCCGGCTCGCCGCGACGACCATCTCCGGGCTGATGAAGTTCATCGTGCCGATCTCGTCGTCGGGTCCCCAGCGGCCCCAGTTGCAGAAGCGGTCGGCCGCCGCCGCGAGGCGCGCCGCGCCGCCGTCGTTCGGGTCTCCGTCCGCGCGGTTGCCATCGTGGGGCGCGCCGTCGTCCGGCCACGCCGGATGTCGCTCGTCGTCGACCATCCCTGCCTCCCCGGCTCGCACAGTGGCGCCGCGCCGTTAGGAATGCCGGGCGGCACCCGTATCATGGGGCACCGGCCACCGCGAAGCGGACGGCCGACCGCCCGCAGGGGCCAGCGAGGAGCGCGATGGCGTGACGACGGCATTCGACATCCTCTTCAGCGGCTCGACGCCGCTCCCGGTGGTCGAGGCAGCGCTCGCCATCCGCCGCGCATTGGTCGCCCTCGGCCATGAGGTCGAGGTCGTGGAGGACCGCATCCCAGCGGCCCGGCCGGGTCGAGTCACGGTGACCCTGGCACCCCATAGCGTCTACCCGTACCTCGAGGCGACTCCGGCGGCGCTCGAGGAGCATCTGGCGCGCGCGGTCCTCATCTCGACGGCCCGGCCCTCGGCTCCCGAGTGGAGCACGGCCCGGCGCTATGCCGCCGGGGCCCTCGAGGTGCTTGACGTGTCGGATGCCGGCGTCGCGGCGTTTGCCACCGCGGGACTCCAGGTCGGGCGGTTCCGCCTCGGATACGACCCGGCAATGGACCTCGGAAGCGGCGGCGTGGTGACGCGGCCGGTGGACGTCGTCTTCCTCGGCACGTCCACGCCCCGGCGCCTCCGGCTGATGGCGGCCGCGGCGCCGTACCTCTCGCGCTACGACACGGACCTACGGTTCACTGACCGGGTCGCCACCCGCCTCGAGCCGGTGGCCGGCTTCATCTCCGGCGAGGCGAAGCTCCGCCTCCTCGCCCGCGCCAAGATCGTCATGAACCTCCACCCGGGCGATGACCCCCTGTTCGAGTGGCTGCGGGCCCACGAGGCCCTGGCCAACGGCTGCCTCTTTGTCTCGGAGCTCTCGTCCGGCGCCACGCCCCTCGACCCGGGACGCCACTTCGTCAGCGTGGACCACGGTCACCTCGGCCCAACGATCGACAGGCTCCTCGCGGAGCCCGATCGCCTCGAGGAAGTCCGCGCCGCCGGCGCGGCGTTCTTCCGCGAGAGCGTCCGCCTCGAGGACTCGGTCCGCGCGATTGTCGAAGCGGCCGGCACAACGCGCGTCCGCCCGCGCGTCCGCCCGACCTCCCCCCCGGCCGCGGCGCCCGCGCCGGCCGATCCCGAGCAGCAGCCGGCCGTCGACCCGGTTCACGCCGCCGTGATGCGTCAGAACGCCGTGCTCAAGCGACTCGTCGTCGAGATCCGCGGGCTCCGGCGCGAGGTCGCGCACGTCCGCCACGCGGTCGAGGAGCCGGGCGCCCCCATCCTCCGGACGACGACCACGCCGAGTTGGGACGAGGCATCTCCGGCCGACATCAGCGTGATCGTCACGCTCTACAACTACGGACGGTTCGTGCGGGAAGCGATCGAGAGCGCGCTCGCGAGCGAGGGCGTTGCCGTCGAGGTGATCGTGATCGACGATCGGTCAGCCGACGACGGGCCGGCCGTCGTGCGGTCGATCATGGGCGAACGTCCCGCGGCGGCGATCACCCTCCTCGAGCAGCGCGTCAACACCGGCGTGCAGCGGGCCCGGAACCTCGCCTTCGGGCATGCCCGGACGCCGTTCGCCTTCGTCCTCGACGCCGACAACGTCGTCTACCCGCGCGGCCTGGCGAAGCTCCGCGACGGTCTCCTGGGTGACCCTGACGCGGCGTTTGCGTACGGCATCATCGAGCGATTCGGGGAAGCGGGCAGCCTCGGCCTCATGGGCCTCGAGGGCTGGGACGAGCGTCGCCTGGCCCGCTCGCACTACATCGACGCGATGGCGCTCGTCCGCGTCGTCGCCTGGCGCGAGGTCGGTGGCTACGTCACGGACCCGGCGCTCGAGCTCGGCTGGGAAGACTACGACCTCTGGCTCAGCTTCGCCTCCCACGGGCATCGCGGGGTCCACGTCCGCGAGATCGTCGGCCGGTACCGGGTTCACGGGATCTCGTCGCTGGCGATCACCACGCTCGACACCGACGAACTGATGGGTCGCCTCCACGCGCGCCACGCGGGATTCTTCCGGACCGTCAGCGGCGAAGGGGATCCGACCGACCAGTGAACTCTTCGCGCGACCGCGCGACCATGCGGCGGACGCCGTTGACGAACGGCAGCGGGTCTGTCACCGAGAGGAGATCGAAGACGTCCCACGGCCGGATGATCGCGAGGAGCCGGCGTACGGCGTTCGGCTCGCGGCGCGACGCAAGCAGCCAGCGGGCCTCGAGCGTGGGCCTGTGGAAGCGGCGACCCGCGGGATAGTCGAGCGGCGGCAGAGGATCCTCCCCCAGCACGTCGAGGATGGCACGCTGGACCGGTTGCAGGCCCAAACACTCCGGGAACCAGACGGAGCCCCAGACTCGCGCGTTCACCTCGATGAGGCAGAGCGCGCCATCCTCCTGGACGTAGAACTCGACGTTCGCGAGGCCGGTGTAGCCCGCGGCATCACACACGCGCTCGGCCGCCTCGAGCGCTCGGGCGCCGATGCCGCGGAGCGGGTCGAGGCTCACGATCGCCGCCGCCTGGCCCCCCTGCGGTGGATACTCGAGGAGGACTCGATAGGCGATCCGGAAGCTGGTGCGACCGTCGCAGCGCACGATCGAAACGTTGACTTTCCCAGCACGTTCGACGCGTGCCTGGATGATCGGTTCCAGCTGTTCTGCACGAAGCTCGGCCAGTGCCGCATGCTGTTGCGCCTGATCGTTAACCACGAAGGCGCCCGTTCGGCCGACCACGCGGTCCGGGCGTGCCATCGCCGTCCGGCGAGGCTTGACGATGCGCGGCCAGCCGGCGGATGCCGTGGCGGCGAGCCCCGGCGACCACGTCGGCGGATACATCACGCCGGCATCCGCGCACACAGCCGCCAGGCTGACCTTGTCGATGACCCTGTCGAGGCCGGTATCCATCCTGGGGACTGTCGGCACGCCGATGTCGAGGTCCCGAAGTCGGGCAATGGTAGCATCGGAGACCGCGACAATCGCCTGACATCGGCGGCCGCGCACAAGCTGCGCCAGCGCAGTCTCGAACGGAGTCTCCTCGCCGTGGGGATCGGGGAGACGCGTGTACGAACCGGCGGCGTATCTCGACATCCCCGCGAGGGCGTCGGTCCGGCGCTCTGAGCCGGCAACGACCACGCGCCAGCCTGCTCGCCCCAGGCCACGGACCGCGGCGACCGCGTGCCTGCTGATGGGATCCAGGACTAGGATCGGGCCGTCGCCAGTGCGACGGTGCCGATTGGGCTTCATAATGCGATTCTATCGGCTGAGACCGTGCGGGGACGGCGAGGGAGAAGACGTGCGCGAGCTCCGTCGAGTTCTCGTAACGGGAGCGAACGGGCTGATCGGGGGCATCGTGCGACGGCACCTCGGCCGGAAGTACGCGCTTTCGTTCCTGGCTCGTGAGGCGGCTCCGGGAGCGAACCACGTCGGTGACATCTGCGACCTGGGGTCGATCCGGCCGGCCTTCGTGGGAGCGGATGCCGTGGTGCACCTCGCAGCGACGTCATCGGTGGACGCGCTCTGGGACGACGTGTTCGCCGACAACATCGCGGGGACATACAACGTCTTCGAGGCGGCGCGGGAGCACGGCGTCCGCCGGATAGTCTTCGCGTCGTCCAACCACGTCGTCGGGATGTACGAGGCGGAGGCGGCCCCCGCCATCTACGACCTCCCCGACGACCGCGTGTTCGACGCGGCGACGCCGGTGCGACCCGATTCGCTCTACGGCGTCTCCAAGGTGTTCGGCGAGGCACTCGGGCGCCTGTACGCCGACCGGTACGGCATGGACGTCGTCTGCCTGCGCATCGGCACCGTGCGCGCCGACGACGACCCGACCCGCGCCATCGCCGGGCACCCGTTCGCCGCGTTCCCGGAGCTCACGGCCGAACAGGCCGGGCACCGCCTGCGGGCAACATGGCTCAGCCATCGCGACTGCGCCCGGCTGATCCGGGCCGCACTGGAGGCGCCCGTTCACTGGGCCGTCGTCTACGGCACGTCCGACAACCCACGGCGCCTGTGGGACCTCCAGGCCGGCCGCGACTTGCTCGGCTACGAGCCCCTGGACTCGGCTCCGGCGTGAAGCGCGAGCGCGGCTGTGCGTGGGCGAGAAGGACGGGGAACTCGCAGCGGGCGCGCTCCCGACCGAGGTCGATGGGATGGTTGAGTATCACCCGCGGCGCCCGATCATGCCGCCGGGCGCCCGACGACGCTCCTCATCGAGCAGGCCAGTAGGCCGGCCCGGGAACGCGGCAGCCGCGTGTTCCACCTTTCTTGTCGGTAGCTTGCGCCACGACGATCCGCTCATCCGCTTCAAGCGCGGCTTCTGGCCGTTGCGGCACCCCGTCGCCGCGTTTGCGCCTTGGGCCGGCGGTACCCGGGAAGAAGCCGGGATCACCACCGGCCGGCGCCGCGGAGGATTCGCCCCGGTGCCCCCGGTGCTCATGAGCCGGCGGTGGGCGTCCGGGTCGACAATCAACCGAGGCCGACTGACGGATCGCCGCTGGCCCACGAGCGGGCCAACGCTGGTGCGTCGCCGCACCGTCCTGGGACAAGCGCCGCCAACCACCGGCAACCCTTGGGGCGGAGTGCACGCGTCCTGAGCAGTTCGCGCCAGTCCGGCGTAGTCCGTTGCGCCTGCCGTCCAGTACGCATTACCCGCTGGCCCGGAGGGCTCGCGAACCGTAGCCTCCTGATGCGTCGCACGTCGACGCGTGGCTGACCGCGTTGATTCGGCCGGCCTCCACGAAATAGCACACCCGTCGCGAGGCGGGGCCGCAAAGCCACGGGACTCTCCGAGTCAGCCGGGTTGCCGAACGGAGCCGAAACGATGTTCTGGGATGGGACGCGCTGGATCGACGAGCGAGCACCCGCGGCGATGCCGCCGCCGACCCGCCGCCGGGGGCGCGACTGGCTCGCGACCGGCGTCATGATCGTCGGAGTCGCCGCCCTCGCGGTCCCGTTCGTGACGACCAGCGCCGCGACCAGCTCGGCGGATCGGCTCATGACGTCATGGAGCGGATCGTTCGAGACACGGGTCTACCAGGAGTCGACGGTCCGCGCCGCCTACTCCGGAAGCTGGGATCGCCAGCAGGATGACCGCTTCCTGGGCTCGTACGCCGCCGTCTCCGGGCAACCGGACGCGAGCGTCAACTTCACCTTCACGGGGTCCGCCGTGTCGTGGATCGGGCCCGAGGGGCCACACCAGGGCAAGGCGTGGGTCTACGTGGACGGCGTGTACGTCCGCACGGTGGATGCCTCCGCCCGCACGCTGAAGTCCCGCGAGACGCTGTTCGCGACATCATTCCCCGAGGTTGGCGAGCACACCATCACCATCCAGGCGCGCACAACGGCGACGCGTCCGGAGGTGTCCGTGGACGCCTTCGTCGTGCGCGGCGCGAAGCTGGACGTGAAGGGCGACCCGACGCCGGCACCGCCCGCCGATCCAGCCCCAGTGCCTTCCGCCCCCCCTGCGGCGGCGGCCGATCCGACGCCGACGGCGACACCGACGCCCACGCCGGTCGCTGCGCCGATGCCGACGCCGATGCCGACGGCGACGCCGACGCCCGCGCCCGCGCCGACGGCGACGCCCCGCCCGACCGCGACTCCCGCGCCCGCGCCGACGGCGACGCCGACGCCGGCTGCGACCACGACGCCCACGCCGACGCCCACGCCGGTCGCTGCGCCGATGCCGACGCCCGCGCCCGCGCCGACGGCGACGCCCCGCCCGACCGCGACTCCCGCGCCCGCGGCGACGCCGACGCCGGCTCCGACCACGACGCCCGCGCCGACGTTCGTGCCGAGCCCCACGCCGACGCCCGCGCCGACGTTCGTGCCGAGCCCCACGCCGACGCCGGGAACCGTCGATTGCACAGGTACCCTGCAGTCCAGGATCGATGCCGCGCCTGTGGGCTCAGTCCTCGACCTGACCGGCTGCGTCTATACGACGGGGGCGACCGTCCAGAAGGCCCTGACCATCGTCGGGGGCACTGTCAACGTCGGGGCTTCTACCCGGGCGATCACTGTCGCGGCCAGTTCGGTGAACCTGGACGGCCTCACGATCACGGGGCCGCAGCACACGACGTTCTACGATGGCTACGAGATTGGCATCTACATCCACTCGTCCATCTCCAACGTGACCATCCGCAACTGCATCGTCAGCAACTTCGGCGATGCGGGGATGTGGCTCGACCACGCTACCGCCCTACGGATTGACCACAACACCGTCCACGATGTCGTCTACGCTGGGATCATGGTCCTGTCGGGGAGTGGTGGCAGCATCACCAACAATCTAGTTCAGCGGATCGGCGTCAATGCCACTGGGTTGCCCGAGGGTACCAATGCCTACGGCATAGCGCTCTCCCAGCAGAACCCGGCTGTGGACCCGCCGACGACCGACTTCACCGTCAGCGGCAACACGGTCACCGACGTTCCCACGTGGCATGCCTTCGACACCCACGGCGGACAGCGCATCGTGTGGACCGGCAACACGGCTCGCGGGTCGCGCTCTGGCTTCTTCATCACCGGCGGCTCCGGCCGCGCTCTCGACAACGACGTGAACAGCAACACCGTCTATGGCTTCGCCGGTTCCTACTGGGCCATTACCTCTGTCTACTCGACGGGCGGGTATGTTCGCAACAACACGGTCACTGGCTGGCCGTCCGGCCGTGAGATCCTGACTACCTCCGGTGGCGATCCTACTGCGACAGCAGTGAACCTGACGATCACAGGCAACACGATCACTCGATAGGCGGGGTGGCTGCCGTCAGCGGTGAGTACCGGCCGCCAATCTGATTCGCCTCGTCTTGAGGTCGTGTCGCTTTCAGGATGGGAGCTCGTCGGCGATGAGTTAGTGAAGCCGCCGAGATTCACATGAGGAGCCAGGCTCGGCCCGGCGGGAGTTCGATTCACGCTTGCCGACCAAGGGCCTGTAGCCCAATCCTCACGTTCGGATGGTGGGGGTTTGTGCCAGAGAAGCTGACACGACATGGCGCGCCGCTAGATAAGCTGGCTGCCGTGAATTCCGCCGCCGCGCTGACCGACGAGCAGTGGGAGCTGGTCGGCGACCTGTTCGCTCACACCCAGCCGGCGGGGTGCGCCGGCCCAGATCCCGCGACGCGCGATGGCCGAGGCGATCCTGTTCATCGCCCGGACAGGCTGCCAGTAGCCCTACCTGCCCGAGCGCTACGGAACCTGGACGGCGGTCTGGGCCCAGTGGCGACGCTGGCGGCGAACGGCGTCCGGGCAGCGGCGATGGCGAGACTGGCCGCGATCGTCCGGCTGCTCCACGACCGGGCGCCGCTGCCCTCGATGGTTATGGTCGACGCCGCAACGGTGAAGGGCAGCCGCTACGATCCGACGTTCCAGGAGGCGGGAGGCCGGAGTGGCCGGACGATCCGGCACCAAGCGGACAGACGCTCCTCGCCGAGATCCTGGGCCTGCCGCTCGCCGCTCGCGTGGACTCCGCTCGACCCCACAACGTCGCCGCCGCCCGCGAGCTCCTTCGGTGTACCCTCTGACCCTCTGCACGTGACGAAATGACAGGGGGCGCGCAATCGCGAAGGAGGAGTGGGCGAGCGAATGCTGCCTCGCTGGCGACGAAGTGTCCTCGCCTATCGCTTGATCGACGCGCTGCCCGGTGGGGAGCCCTTGTTCGACTGGTACAAAGTGTCCGTTCTCCCAGGCCGACGGTTTGGATTGGGTCCGCGGGAGTACATGCTCCGCGAGATGCCGATGCTGTTGGGAGGCTCGCAGACGACGGTCGAAGGCAAGGACTTGATCGAGGTGGGAGCCGGGTGGCAACCGCTGCTGCCGGCCCTCTTCCACGGCTTGGGCGCCCGAAGCATCGTGATGACGGACATCCGCAGGCACATGCGCCAGCATCTCGTCGAATCGACCGTCGACTACTGTCTCGAGCGGGCCGGAGAGATCGCCGCGCTCGTGGGTGCCGAGGAATCAACGTTGAGGGCGCGATGGTCAGCCCTTCGGCCGGGACGGCATCGATGGATGGATGTGTGGGGGTCACGCGGTATCACCTATAGGGCGCCTGTGGACTTCCAACGGAGCGGACTGCCATCGGAGTCTGTGGATATCGTGTACAGCAACTCATGTCTCAACTACGTCCCGACGCCCATCCTCCCGGGAATCGCCCTCGAGAGCGCCCGGATCCTGAGAGCGGGTGGGCGGGCGCTCCACGACATCAGCGTCTACGATGACCTCAGCAATGCCGATCCGTCGATCCCCAGCTGGAACTTCTTGAGGTTCGGGGACGAGGAGTGGGAGCGGATCGGGAACTCCCGCGTCCACCACCAGAATCGCTGGCGTCCGCGCTCGTATGCTGCCCTCATGATCGAGAGTGGGATGAGGATCGTCTGGGACGAGCGCCTAGTCGGGGGCGGCGTGACGCACGATCTCGAAAGGTCACTCTTGGATCCGCGCTTCCGGGAGTTGCCTGCCGAGGAGGTCCTGTGCAAGCACTACCTGCTGGCGGCCGCGAAGTGGGGGCCCGTAGCCGAATATGCCGCCGCGGCGACGGGAGGAGCGGCGGTGCCGGACGTGTGGGAGTCGTCGTGATCGTTCAACGAGCCGACGAAGGCCGGTCCCGTGCGCGCCACTAGACTAGGGTGTGACACGACCCCTGCGTCGCGACGAGCAGGAAGTCGGGCTCTTTCTGACAATGGTTCCGCCGCGGCAGTCGCCGGGGATCGGACTTGAGCGGCCTCGGCGTCCTCCCTTGCGGAGGGCACGGTAGCCAGTCTCAACTCCCCCGGGGATCACAGCTAGCCCACAGCTAGCCCCTGGAGCTCGCGGACTGGGAGTCCGCTCGAAGACGTCGAGACTGAGCCAGAGATTCGTACGCAACAACAAGCTTGAGGGCTTCCGACTCCCAGTTCCATCGATCCTGGGCAGCCCTGTTGCACCGCTCGCTGAGATCCAACCAGGCCCCACGATCGAGAGTCAGGATTCCTGACAACGCACGGGCAACATCGCCCACATTCGATGGATCGCACGTGTCGCCAAGTGGACCGAGCGGATCGCCGGTGACGATCGCTCGAATGGCGGGAAAGTCACTCACCACAACTGGCGTTCCCGCCGACAAGCATTCGAACAGCTTGTTCGGCGTCGAGAGGTAGAGGTTCCGGGACGCGCGCGGCATTGCCATCGCCCCGACATCGGCCGACGCCACCCACGGCAGCAACTCGCCAGGAGGCGCCGGATCAAGGACGTGGACCCGCCCACCGAATCGCGCTTCGGTGGCCACCTCTGACAGGGGCACACGAAGTGGGCCGAAACCCATCAATGCCAGATGCACCTCCCTGAGGTCCGGATGGAGCACGGCCTCAAGCAGGCGCTCGATGCCTCGGTCGGAGCTGAGGAGGCCGTGATAGAGGACGAGCGGGGCGTGCGGCGGAATCCCGGCGACCTTTCGGATGAGGTCGGGACGGGGCTGGGGCGGGGTCCAGCGCGGGGGACAGTTGTGGACAACGATCATCGATCTCGGCCGGCAGCGGGCCATGATGACGTCGGCGAGTGGTTGGTTCACGGTGACCGCGAGGTCGACACGACGCACGAGATGTCGTTCATATCGCCGAATGACACGCCGAAACGCTGCCGGTAGGTGGCGAGCCGTCCCCGTCTCGACGAACAAATCGTGGACGTCGTAGACGAGGGCGACATCCTTGCTAACGGAGCTGCCAACCGCAACAAGGCCGGCGAAGTCGTGGACATGCCAGACGTCGAAACGAGACGCGTTCGTGGCGATCGCCCGGCCCCAAGCGCGAAGATGCCAAGCATAGCCTGCGAGCCAAGTCGCTCTGTCGACGAGCCTCCGAGCCAGGGATGCCTGCCCGGGATGGTGGAAAGGGCTCGGCGACCCAGGTCCGATCGCTCCCGCGGCCGCCTCCCGTACGACGACCTTGACTCGTTGGCCGAGCAGGGGCATCTGCTCGCGCAATCCCGCCGTACAGAAGATCGTCACATCGTGGCCGACGTCTGCGAGCGAGTTGGCTTCTCGCTGGACTCTGCTGTCGTGACGGATGTCACCATAGGCCACCATCGCGATCCGCAACGCCCTCACTCCTCTGGTCCGCATTGATGGCCGCACGATCGACGCGAGTTCAGGGTTCAGGTCGAACAAAGGCTGCCCGGATCCCTGTCAGAATGTTCGTCGAGGTGCCGCGGTGGACCGCCGGCAGCATCCCACCGGTGAGGCCACTAGCGTGCCACAAGAAGCGAGCCACAGTTCTCCAGAAGAGGCCCAGTGGGCAACCACGTCACGGAAGCGCAGGAGTGCTTCTTCTGTAGTATTACCCGCACCTCGCGCTCGGCGGGACGGTGATGGACGCCGCCGTGTCACTCGGCGTTCTGGGAACCGGCGCCGGGGGTTCCCAGGCAACTGATACTAGGCCCACCGGGACTCCCGGGAGAGTGACGGGAGTTGATCTAGGGCGGGGATCCACGGGTCGAGGCGGCTGCGCTTCGAGTCGCAGCCGCGGTGCGACTGGGTTCCGGTCCCGGTGGGATGCAGTCATGACCTCGCACAGAGGGTCGAAGCATCGCGGGGAGGGACGAGTGGGCACCAACGCGCGAGTCGAGTGGCCGGATGGTCGGGCGTTCGCGTTCACCATCTTCGACGATACGGACAACGCCACCATCGAGAATGTGAGCCCCGTCTACTCGCTCATGCGCGATCTCGGCCTGCGAACGACGAAATCGGTGTGGGCCACAGCCGGCGATGGCGTTCCCCGTATCGGGGGCACAACGTGTGACGACCCGAGATACTGCGACTGGACCCTGGAGTTGCAGGCCGCGGGCTTTGAGATCGGCTCGCACGGTGCCAGCCCCACAACGTCACCGCGCGACGTTGTGGCCCGCTCGCTCAAGCGATTCCGAGAGATCTACGGCCAAGATCCCGACGCCCTGGCCAACCATTCTGGGTGCCTGGAGTCCATTTACTGGGGCGAGGATCGTGTCAGCGGGACCGCGCGACTCGCCTACAACACCATGACAGGCTTCCAGCGCCGGGGCCTCTTCCGCGGCCACCGCGAAGGCGACCCCCTGTTCTGGGGTGACCTCTGCCGAGAGCGGGTCCGGTATGTGCGAAACTTCACGTACGCCGACGTGAACACCCTCGCCGCCTGCCCGGTCATGCCGTACTACGACCCCGATCGCCCGTATGTCCGAGCGTGGTTCGCCTCGTCCGAGGGGGCCGACGTGAAGGCCTTCAACCGCCGCCTAAGCGAGGCCGAGCAGGATCGCCTCGAAGCGGAGGGGGGGGCTTGCATCATGTACACGCACTTCGCGTCGGGCTTCTGGAGCGATGGGGAGCTTAACCCGCGCTTTCGCGAAGTCGTGCGGCGGCTCGCGCGCAAGAACGGCTGGTTCGTGCCCGTCACGACGCTTCTCGACCACCTGGTTGCGCAGCACCGCGAGCCTAGCGTTCTCACCTCCGCCCAGCGCCGGGCGCTGGAGGTGCGCTGGCTGAGGAGCAAGATCCGGGTGGGCTACAGTTGAGGGAGTGCGCATTTCGCTCAAAGGTGGCCACACGCCAGTCCGCGCGAAACGGCCACCCCTTACCGACAGTCGGGGCTGCCCCGTGGCGGTGGAAGGGCTAGCCGAGGGCTGGCCGACCACAGCCCGGACTCCCGCATGCTCTTCCGCCTCGCCGCCCACTCGGCAGGATCCGCATAGGAGTCAGAGCCGGACTTCGATGGTGTGCCCTCGCGGCTGTGGCTGCACGCTTTCGCCGCCCGGAACGGCACCCTCGCCTGGTTCCGTGGTGCTTCGGCGAGGGCGAACGGCGACAGGTGCCGCCAGAAGCAGCAGCGCAAACCCCCAGAACGCGCGGTTGTCGAAGAAGCTGCCCAGCATGGCGTTCGCGAGGAAGAATAGGAACAGGCCCCACACTGCAGTCCAGACGGGCGCTGCCGGTCTTCGGCGAATCGCGGCAAGAACCAGCACGACAAACAGCACCAGACCCATGGCACCCCAATCGGCCGCAAGCTCAAGTAGGATGTTGTGCGGGTTCTCGATCCCCGAGATGGTCGGGACGCTCTGTGAGTAGTATGCGAAGGCTCCGGTGCCGGCGCCCAGCGCCGGATGCTCCTCGAAGATGGAGACAGACAGATCGGCGGCCGCGAGCCGCGCGGCCATGGAGCCATCTGCTGCCATCTCCCCTTCCGTCACGTACGCGGCCAACCGGTCGAAGCGATCGATGGGCACTGATGGCAGCGGCATGACGGCGACGGTGATTCCCAGCATTACGACTGCTGCTGCTGCGCCGGCGAGCGTGCCTTTGGCGATCCGTCGGCCGCGAGCCACGTGCCAGATCGAGAGCGTAGCCGCGAGCGCAAAGAACATGAGAAGCGGCCCTCGCGCACCAGCTGCGAACGAGACGACCAGCGTCAGAGGCAGGACGGCGAGCAGTGGTCCCCGCATCCATCCCGGGCCGTCCTTCATCACGTAGAGGAACACGATGAACGGGACCATGAGCGAGGCCCGACCGACGTTGATCGTCGACGAGAAGTCGACCAGAAGCCGTCGAGAAGGTGAGATAGCGAGGACGGCCAGAAGGGTAACGAAGAGGCCGACCGCTAGGCAGGTCCAAATGAACCGCTCTAGCTCGCGCTGATCGCAGGCGACCCAGAACCCGACGAGAAGGGGCAGAAGAACTAGGCCCACCCAGTTCTGGACGCGTGAGAAGGCAAGACTCTGATCCGGGGCGTAGAGCGACCCGACGGTGATCATCGCGAGGAGCGCGAACCAAAGGATCAACGCACTCATTCTGATGGAGACCCGCTTGGCCACGATGCCGTAGGCAACATGCAGGACGCACGCCAGCCCGAGGGCCACCGTCAGATCGACTGGCACGAGCGGCTGGAGGAACCCCTTGAGAAATGGTGGAACGAGGAGGTAGAGGGCAAAGGCTACGCCGGATGACCGAAGGATCCCGATGACGACGGCCGCGCCGGCCACGCTCCCCGCCACTTGCGGCCCGACGGCGGCGACGGCCGCCCCGACAGTGGCGCTGGCCGAAAGCGTGGCCACGGCGAAGGCCGTTGGCCGATTGACTTGCGGGTACACGGAGCTCCCGAATGTAGCGAGTCGCATCTGGGCGCAGATGGCCTTACATCATAGCCTTCAACCGTCCTGCCTTCGATGGCCCTCAAGACGATCGAGCGGCCCGACGAGCGCCAGGGCATAGCGGGTCGCATTCCGGCGACCCTGAGGTCGGGCCGACGGGTCGGCGCATCTGCGGATCGCGGGAGGGCCGCCAATCGGCAGAGTCGGAGAGGTGCTGCAATCGCCAGCGACGAAGAGGCACCAGACCGCCGCTCGCGCCTCAAGTGGGCACTGCGCCTGCCCCTGTCACCGGGTGATCGTGTTGCCCGACACCGTCAGGTTCACCGCGGTGGCGTCCGGGTCACCCGCCGAAGTCGTGAGAATCTCGTGTCCGGAGGGCCAGCCGACGATGGTGTTGCTGCGGACGTAGCCGCCCGTCGAATAGACGGAGGTGATCGCGTAGTGGTCAGCGTCGGTCGGCGCGTAGATCGCGTTGCCGTTCACGTCGTTGTCGAGCGAGCGGATCGTCCCGCTCCGGCTCGGCGACCCGGTGAT
>Ga0315283_10000623_pt1 | contig 26507 bp, 21 predicted proteins | sample YL17G09_0_MG_FD_204541 | JGI IMG/M metagenome (GOLD analysis project Ga0315283, IMG submission 204541) | Sediment microbial communities from Yellowstone Lake, YNP, Wyoming, USA - YL17G09_0 | ecosystem: Environmental > Aquatic > Freshwater > Lake > Sediment | place: USA: Wyoming | collected...
CCCGCCCCCCCCCCCCCCCCCCGCCCCCCCCCCGGCCCCCCCCCCCCCCCCCGCCCGCCCGGCCCCCGCCCCCCCCCCCCCCCCCCCCCCCCACGAGAGAAAGTAGAGAGAGGAGGTCGAAACGATGACGACGACGGCTGCGGGGCGTCGACCAATCAAGTTTTGCTTTCTAATTCTACCCCATGTTTCCCATTCTCGCTTCTGCTCCTCCTCACCGTAGCTCGGTACTGTCACCGTGGCTGTCGCGGACGACGACGAAGAAGAAGCGGCGGCGTTGGACGCCGCTCGGAGCGCGAGGAGAGAGATTGGAGAAGAAGGAGATGGTGCCTCGATGACGATCGACGCCGATTGCATCGTCGACTCGCTCAACAGCAGCCTCCTCATCGTGCCCGCCGACAGGAACGCCGCGGCGGCGCGGCGCATCATGCTTTTCTTCTTTCGGGGTGAGAGAGAGAGAGAGAGAGAGAGAGAGAGAGCTCAGAAGAGTGGAACTCGGAAGAGCTTCGCGTGGAAGCTCTCTTCAAGAACAAAGAGAGTGTTGTCTCTTTTCTCAACCTCGACCTCCTCAACTTTTTCCTCCATCAAAAACCTCCTCGACGCGCAAGGGGTGAACTCGAAGCCGACAACCGAAATCGAAAGAAAGCATTTGCGTACGAAGCTGTATTAAAAGCTCTCAAAGAAACAATAGTGTTGAATCCCCTCTCGAAACGGAAACACTAAAACGAAAAAAACCCCTCTCATCTCTCCTCTCTCCCTCTTTTTTCTTCACCTCAACCTCTCCTCTTTCCCTCCCCCTCCCTTTCCTCAAAAGCTGCACGCCGCCACCTCGTCGGCCGCCTGCCGCAGCAGCTTCAGCCTGTGCAAGCACTGCTCCCTCCTCTTCACCGTCGCGTCGTCCTCGCTCAGCATCCGCTTGAGCCCGCCGTCGTCGGCCGCGGCGATCTCGCGCGCGAGCCCGTCGAGCAGCTGCCGCTTCGCCTTGAGGACCAGTGTGTGCACGATCGCCTTCGGGATCGTCTGCTTGAGCTGCGTGCGCACGTGGGTGATGTAGGCCGAGACGTGGACCGCGATGCGGTGCAGGTGCCTGTCCGCCGGGGAGGAGGAGGAGGAGCCGCCCGCGGAGAGCCCCCCGCCGACGCCGCCGTCCCCGACGGCGTCGCCGACGCCGCGCCCCGAGAGCGTCCGGATCAGCTCGCCCGACTCGGCGCTCCGGCCGCTCTGGTGCAGGATCTCCTTGAAGACCTCGGCGGTCAGGTAGGACCGCTCCATCTCGACCAGCGTGTTGACCATCGCCCGCGCGTCGGCCCTGAAGGCGTCGAGGGACCCGGCGGCGGTGCGGGCGATGGCGTGGCGCAGGTGGGCGTACTGCGCGAGCGACGCGCACGCCGGCGCGTCGAGCGTCGCGGCGACGATCTGCCTGAGGATCGCGTGCGTCTCGTCGACGGCCGTGTCCGCCGGCTTGGCGAACAGCGCCAGGCACTCCTGGAGCAGGCGGCGGTAGCCCATCTCGGGCGCGATGAGGTGGGGCTGGTAGCCGTCCGCCTCCTCGACGACGCGCCTGACGTTGGCCGGCTCCAGGATCTTCGAGAAGCCGAGCCTGCCGATGTTGTCGCCGAGGCGCTTCTCAAAGACCGTCAGGATCTGCTCCCCGCCGTTCTTGCCGCCGTCGACCGCCTGCGCGAACGCCTCCTCGAACTGGCGCGTCAGCTGCAGCAGCAGGTGCACCATCCCGCCCCTCCCCTCGACCGAGGGCCCCCCGAGCTGCTCGAGCTCCTTTTCCAGGCCCGATGTGCCGTCGGCGATGCCCGCCTGGATCGCGGGGAGCGCCCGCTTGATCGCTCCGACGAGGTGCTCGCTCAGCCTCGCGGAGAGGAAGCTCGTCCCGACGTTTTTGAGGCTCGCGTAGCAGGGCTTGGACCTGAAGAACTCGAGCTCGCGGTTGCGGGCCGCCTGCATCGACGCGCCCGAGACGATGTCGGCCTGCCCGCGGTTGACGACGCCGATCCAGCCGTTCTTGAGGCGCACGGCCTGGCCCTGCGAGGGGAGGGAGCGAGAGAGCAGCGAGGGAGTTTTTGAGAGAGAGCGAGAGCGAGAGCGAGAGCGAGAGAGAGAGAGAGAGAGAGAGAGAGAGAGACGAGAGAGGTGACGAAGGTGAGTTTCTCAGAGTATGAGAGGAAAACAAAAAACCCGAGCTTTTGTCTCTCGATTCTCCCTTCTTCTTCTCCTCCCTCTCCAAAAACCAAAACGAAACATTTTTACCTCCAAAACGTCCCTCGCGTCCGTGCCAGGGTCCATGATGTCCAGCTTCGTTAGCACGCCGATCGTCCTGTCGCCCGTGGGGTCGACCTCGCGCGCCAGGTGCAGCGCGTCGCTCGTCGCGAGGTCGGCGTTGGCAGGCGTCACCGCGAGGATGATCGCGTTGTCACCCTTGACGTACGTCCTCGCCATGTCCTCGAGCTCCTTGACGATCGAGCGCGGCTGCCCGTCGATGGGGATCTTCGTCAGGCCGGGCATGTCGACGAGCGTGAGGTTGGGCACGTTGGGGGAGAAGACGGTCAGCTGGATGGGGTCGGGCGAGACGGCCCTGCCCTTGGCCTTCAGGTACCTGCCTGTCTCCACCTCGATCTCGGCCCTGATGGCGTCGAACGACGCCATCTTCTGCCTGCCGTTGTGCAGGAACTCGCCGTACTCCGCGGCGTTGGGGTCCTGCAGGTGCACGAGCTGGAGGATGAGGGGGCGGCGCGTGACGATGCCCGTGCCGCGCGGGAGGAAGTCGCGGCCGACGACGGCCTCGAGGACGGAGGACTTGCCCGAGGACTGAAGAAGACAATTAAGAGTTTTTTTTTGGAGAGAGAGGGAGAGAGAGGGAGCGGACGGGGGGGGGGTGAGTTTTTTGGCGGTGGTGGGTGGAGAGGTCGGGGTTGAAAGAGAGGTTGATGAGGTGTTTCCCTCGTCGTTTTGCCTTCCTTTGGCCCCCTGGCTCTCGATGCTCTCGTCTTCGCAACAAGGCTGGCCCTCTCGTTTCCCGCCGTTTTCTCCATGCCGTTCGATAGAACAGTACGTGCTGGTGAAGAGAGCCGCAGCAGCAGAAAGCGAAAGCTCCTGGCTCGACAGAAGCAGCGGCAAGGGGGAATCGAAAGGGGGGCGTGCCCCTCTGAGTTGCTCTCGCTCTTCGTGTGCCTCTTCGCGGCGTCAAGTTCAAGCCATCGAGCCTCAAAAAAAGAGTTTCCGATGTTTGTTCACGCGCTCTTGCGCGGTCGCTCTCTCGTTCTCCTCGTCGCCTCTCGTGCTCCGGGAACGCGCACGCAGTCGCTCTGCGAGTCTGCGCAAGAGGAGGGCGGTTTCGAGTGCTCCAGTCTGGGAGGAGAAGAGGGGGGGAGCAGCTTCTCGTCGTCGCTCGTCGCAGGCAAGCAAAAAAGCAAAAAAAAACCGACGCCGCTCAACGCATTCCGCTCTCGCGCGCGCCGCCTCCAGCCTCTCGACGCTCCTTTTATCGCGCTCGCACGGCCTCGAGAACATCCGCGTCTAAGCAGAGCGCGTCTCTTCGGGAAAAAAAGACGAGGACATCACGCGGGAAAAGGAGGCGAGCGGATGTTGGTTTTCCTTCGAGAAAAGAAGCAAACCCCATTCGCGCGGCCGGTCAGGGAGAGGAAAAAAGGGACGGCGCGACGCCAAAGGAGAGGGAACCTCCCCTCCCCTCCCCCTCTGCCGCCGCCGCCGGCGGGCACAGCAAATTCAAGAGGGGAGCGCAGCTGGCTCCTCTCACCCCAGCTCCCTCACCTGCCCGCCGATGACGACGATCGAGGGCAGCATGTCCCACAGGCTGGGCAGGGACCCGTCCCCGCCCGCGACGTCGCCGAGCGTCGTCGCGGCGGCCTGCAGGCGGTTGACGAGCGTCAGCACCGACTGCATCCCTTCGGACGCCATTGTCGGTTGTGTTTGGTGGTTCTCTCTCCGGGCGCGCACGAGAGTGGGGAAAAGGGGGGGACCGCGAGGAAGGAAAGGGGCCCGGGGAAGTCTCTCCTTCTCTCTCTTCTTCTTCTTCTTCTTCTGCTCTCGGGGCAAAAGAGTTTTGAGTTGTGGGCGGTGCAAGAAAGCAGAAAAATGAGAGGATTTTTTTCCGGCTCGTCACTTTTTTTCTTGACATCAGCTCCCTCCAACTCGCCGCTCTCGCCTCTTTTCTCTTTTCTTCACGCTTTCCCTTCCTCGAAAGCGCTCGCGCTCTCTTCGTTGCGGAGTCAGCTCGCCTCTCTCAGCAGGTAGGTGCTCAGAACAGCGGCACCGAGAAGGAGCGAGCGGAAAGGGCAAATGCCGCTCCCTGCCTATCTCGCCAGCGACTTCGGTCGTCGACCGGCAAACGCCAGCTGTGGGACTCCCGACGCGAGCTCCCATGCCTGTCTCCCGAGCCGCCCTCTCTCCTTGTGTGAACCCTTCACCTCGTCGCCGGACCGAACCTTCTGCTCTCGCTTGCTCCATCGCGAGGGAGAGAGAGGCAGGAGAAAGAGAGGCCTTGATGCGCGCGTGCACGCACTGGTGTCTTTCAGTCTCGAGGAAACTCTTGCCGTCGCCGCTCCAAGGGCCGTCGCCGGCCTTCTTCCGAGCAGCTAGCGACGGAGGCCTTCAATCTGCTCTCTCCGTCCCCTTCTCTCTCTCTCTCACACACACTCCTTCGCTCTCTCTCTCCCCCCTCGCCAAAATGAAACCATCACAGTCTTCTCCAGCTCCAGACTACAAAAAGAGAGAAACAAATGAGCTTTTTGGCGCAACGCCAGCGGGGGAAGAGGACGGCGTCGCCGCCGTCGCTGCTTCTCCTGCTCCTCCTCTTCGTCTCGGCGGCGGCGCTGTTCGTCTCTGCTGCCGCCGACTCCTCCCCCGCGACCTCGTCTCAGACGCAGCTCCCCGCCGGCGGCGGCGGCGCCCAGAGGGGGCGCCGCATGCTTCGCGAGGTCGTCTCCCCTCCCGAGGACAGCTCCCCGGCGGGCGGAGGCGGCGCGCAAAAGGGCAGGAAGATGCTCTCTTCTGCTGAGGTCGCCGTCGTTCCCGCGGGTGGCGGCGGGGCCCAAAAGGGGAGGCGGATGCTCCGGGAGGAGGCCGCCGCTGGTTCGGTCTCCCCGGCGGGAGGCGGCGGCGCGCAGAAGGGCAGGCGGAGGCTGGAAGCCGCGGGGCCCTCCGACTTTGGAGGCGGTGGGGCCGGCGTCGGCGCGGGAGGGGGAGGAGGGGGCTTTGGCGGCGGCGTCGGCGTTGGCGGCGGCCCGAGAGGCCCCGTTTTCGGCGGCGAGGGAGGAGGGGCGGGCAGAGCCTTTGGCGGCGGCGGCGGCCCCGGGTTCGGAGGCGGCGGTCCCACCTCGGACGTCCCGATCTCTGGCCGCGCGAGCATGCTAGGCTGAAGAGGGAAGGATGAGAATTAGCCTTCCCTCCCCCCCTCTTCTCCTTCCCGATCGCGGCTGCTTTCCCCCTCTCTCTCTTCCTTCGTCGTCCCGCTCTATCCATTGCTGGCTGCGTCTTCGCACGCGCGCCTTCCACGTGTATCAACGAAACTACTATGCTCTTTTCCGTTCCCCCTTTGCTGCAGCTGCTGCTTCGTCCCCGCACTCCCTTTGGGCAACAAGAAAAGGCGAGAATTTCTCTTGCCGCCCTTTTAACAAAAGCAAAAGCTCGAAACAATAAAAGAAACCCGCATGCCAACCAAACCCGGACGCATTCCCTCCGCTGACTTATCCCCTTGCGCGCTGCTTTTTTTTTATGCTTTCGCGTTGCCCCCTTTTTTTGTTTTTCTTGGTTTTCGTAAGCACCGCTGTATTTGTCAAAAGAAAAAAAGATGAAAAATGGGAAAAGAGTTCTGACATTTTCGGTTCTCTCTCTCGTCTCGTTCCCCTCTCTTTCTCTCTTCTCTTCTCCTTCCGCTCCCTCGTCAAAATACCGCCTCCCCGCTCGCAAACGTCGCGAAGACGGCCGCCCCAACACAATAGAGGCAAGCAGTCAGGAGAAACAGCGGCGCGAAGGACCCGCCCGTCGCCTGCACGATCGCGCCGGCGCCGACGACGCCGGCGATGCCCGCCGCGGACCCGAAGGTGTTGCAGAGGCCGAACATCGAGCCCGCCGCCGTGGGCGCGACGTCGGCCATGTTGGCAACGAAGCCGGCCTGTCCCAGGGAGGTCGTGCCGAGGGCCGTGGCGACGAGCGCGATGGCGAGGGCCGGGTGGAGAGGAGGTTTTGACGTCGCCGCCGCTGTCGCCGCCGCTCCGCCCATACTTGCGCCGCCGCCGCCGCCGCCGACAAGCACCAGGGCGACGAGCGCCGCCGCGGGCACCAGGAACGCCACAGACTGCAGCGTCACCCGCACGCGCCGCACCTCCCACCTTTGAGCTCTAACGAGCCAGTCCGCGAGCGCCCCCGACGCCGAGGAGCCGACCGCCATCAGGAGCCACGGCCCGAGGCTCGCCGCCGACGACGCCGCGAGGTCCAAGCCCAGAGCGCGATGGAAGTACGAGGGCAGCCAGGAGAGGTACACGAAGTAGCCCCAGTGGTTTGCCGTGTTCGCTGCGATGATGGCCCAGGTGTGCCTGGAGGAGAGCAGGGCGCGCGGGGTGACCTCCGGCCGGGGCGGCGTTTTCGCCGCCGCCGCCGCCGCCGCCGCCGCCGCCGCCGACGCCGGCGAGGTCCTCCCGTCGCCCTCTCCCCGCGCCCTCCTCTCCCGCGGCACCAGCGAGAACCAGAGCAGCAGCAGCGGCGCCCCCGCCGCCCCGAAGAACGCAAACATGCCCCTCCAGCCCAGGCTCGCGAGCAGGAGCGGGGACAGCGCGAGGCCGAGCAGGTTCCCGCAGTGGAACCCCGAGAACGAGGCGCCGAGCGCCGTCGCGCGCGAGGCCGCGGGGACGTGCCTGGCCACGAGCGAGGACATCGAGGGCAGGGCGACGCCCTCGCCGAGGCCGACAGCGGCGCGGGCGAGGAGCGCCGCGGCGAGGGTGCGCGAGGAGACGAGCGCCGCCGCGGAGGGAGGGGCGGAGCCGGCGGCGGCGGCGAGCAGCGCCGGCGTCGCGAGCTGCGCCAGCGAGAAGAAGGCCACGCCCAGGCCGAGGACCCTGCGGCCTCCGAACCTGTCCGCCGCCGTCCCGCCGACGAGCTGGGTCGCGGCGTAGCCGAACAGGAAGGCGGATTGGACGAGGCCTGTCGCGGCGTTTTTTGAAGCGTTTCGAAGAGAGTGTGGTTGGTTTTTTTTGGGGGAGAGAGACTCTCACGAAGACACCGAGAGACCCGAAGAAAAAAAAGCTCGGAAGAAGACGCCCTCACCTTGCGTCGCGGGCTTCCAGCCGAGCTCCGCAGCCATGGGAACGATCGCGACGGCCAGGCAGATCCTGTCGGCGTTGCAGAGGCAGAGCGCGGCGGCGAGCGGGGCGACGACGCGGGCGAAGGCCGAGCGGAGCGGGAGGAGGTCCGGGTCGGCTGGCGAGTTTTTTTTTTTTTTTAGTGGTGTTTTGTTCGGGGTTGAGACAAAGCGAGAGAAAGAGAGAGCGAGAGGGCGAGCGAGAGCGAGCTCTTTCTCCTGCTCAAATGCTTCTCTAACCTTGTGACGAAAGAGAGCCTCCTTGTGACCCCCCCGCGGCAGCAGCACGGGCGAGAGCGCTCGCGGGCCGGCCTGCCCGAAAGGTTGAGTTTTTTCGGGTCGATCGACATTCGGATGCTGCCGCAGCAGCGGGCGATCGCCTCTCGCTCGCTCGTCGCGCCTCGGGCGACAACAGCGGCCTCGCCGCTTGCAAAAAGCGGGAGCACGTTGATCGACTAGAAGAAGAAGAAGGGGAAGCAGCGGAGCTGGAGAGCGTAGGTCCCAGCCGAAGCGACGAAGCCATCGAAGAAGCCATAGGGGCTTGATTTTGTTTTTTTCCGTCTGGTGTTTGTCGCCGTCGCGTCGTTGTCACACTCACTTTTTTTCCTCTTCCTTCGCTTCGATTCCTTTGCTTCTCTAAAAAAACCCGCGCTCCCTCCAGACCCGTCTCTGTTCGCTCTCGCTCGCGTCGCACGCGTTCGTCGACTCGAAAGCAAAAGAGCAAAAAAGGAAAAAAATGTCCTCCTTCTCCCGCGCCCTCCTCCCCGCGGGCTCGGGCCCCGAGCTCGCCGCGGCGGTCACCGCGGAGGCCCTCGGCTCGGCCCTCTTCCAGCTCGTCGCGGGGGCCGCCCGCGCGGCCGCCTCGGGGAACTCCGCGGCCCTGACCGGAGCCCCTTCCTTGGCTCCTTTTGCGATAATGGCCGCGGGCTACGCCGCGCTCTCGTCGGCGCTGCGGCCGGCCTCGGGCGGGCACCTCAACCCGGCGCTGTCGCTCGCCGCAGTGCTGGGTGGCAGGCTCGCCGCGGCGTCGTTCCTGGCGTACGCTGCGGCGCAGCTCGGCGGAGGGGTCGTCGGCTCGATGCTCTCCTCGCTGACCGTGCCCGGGGCGCGCCTGTTCCGCAGGGCGGGAGCGGTGGGATGCCTGGCGCATCCCGCCTCCGCCGCAGCGGCCGGCGGGGGCGGTGGCGCCTGGCTCGGGGGCTCCAACCTCTGGCGCCTCGCGGCCTGGGAGGGTGTCTCGTCCGCCGCGGCGTCGCTCGCGCTGCTGTCGCACGCGTCGCCGGCGTTCGTCGCCCTGGCCTTCGCCTCCGTCGGTGCCGCCGCCGCTGCTGCGGCCCCGGCGCTCGGCGACGTCGTGGGCAACCCGGTGCTCGTGCTCTCGCCGGCGGTGGCGTTCGGCTGCGGGTGGGGCGCCGGCCCCGCGCGCTGGGCTGGGCAGGCCCTCGGCGCGGCCGCCGCGGCGGCGCTGGCGGTGGCGGCGATGCCCCCGCTCGCGCGCGTCGCGGCGGCCCCCGCCGCCCCGGTCGCTGTGACTCCGACGCCGGGAGGGACGCGCCAGCAACAGGGGGGACGCGGAGGTGGAGGCGCTGCGACGACGGCGGGTCCCGCGGCGGCGTCTCTTCCGTCCGAGTCCGAGAGGGAGCCGCTGCTGCCGACGACGACGTCGCCGCCGGGGCTGTGAGGAGTCGAGGTTGAAGTTTTTCAGTTTGTTGATGCCCTTTTCCTGCCGCTCTCGCGTTTTATGTTGTGTGCGTTTTGAGTTTCGACTGATTTCAGTCGTTTCCTTCGTTGCGCGTTTTGAGAATGAGAGCGATAGAGTGCAATAGAAAAGAAAAAGAGTCGCAAGTTGTTGAGAGAAAAAAAAGACGGAGAGGCAACGAGAGAGAGAAACCTTTTTTTAGTCAAGGTCGTTCGTTTTCATTGTTATTGCTTCCTTAATTTTTTCTTTGTAGTGCTGCTCATGTAAAAGCGCTGAGGGCTTAAGGCAATTTTTTATTTTCAAGGACGACAAAGAGCAAGGACAAGAGCAGTGTGTGTGTGCGGGGGGGTTCTGGTCGCAACCGAGCTAGATTTTTCTCTTTCCGTAGTTGTTTTTTAGGTAGCGAGGGCAAAAGGCAAATCGGAGTTTTTTTTTCTTTCCCTCTTTTTTCCTTCCCCGAAAAGGAACAAGTGGGTGAAAGAACAAAAAACGAAAATCACAATGGGAAGCGAGGGGACAAGCGCAGCTTTGCTACCCTCTTTCTTCGCTCATTTTTGGTCGCGGTGGAGGGGGCAAAAAAAATGTTTTGTTCTGTGTATAAACATTCATTTTTTTCTTTGGTTCTTTTTTAACCTTTCTCCTACTTTTTCTTCACGGCTTGGCCGGCGTCAGCTGCGTGCACGTCCCGGCAGCGGACGGCACCCCGCCGTTGACGCCGTTGAGGCACAGGGCGACGGTGTCGTACCCCTTTCCGGTCTGGACCAGGGTCGAGTTGAAGGGCGAGAACAAATACTCCGTCGACGTCGCCATGAAGACGCCGCCGACGCCCGTCGCGGTGAAGCCGTTGGCCGTGAACAGCGCGTTGAACGACCCCTGGCTGCCCTGGAAGAAGAAGCTCCGCGTCAGCAGCGCCCGCTGCTCGTCGGTGGTCGTGGAGGCGAGCAGCTCCTTGTACCTGAGCATGACGCGCACGCTCTCGGCGAGGTCGAAGGTCCTCGGGATCGCGCCGAATGCAGTCTGGTAGGCGAGCCAGTCGGCCGAGCAGGGCTTCGAGAACGCGTCGAGCGCCGTCGGCGGCACCAGCGTCCAGCCCGTCGTCGCGTTCCAGGGGACGCCGCAGGCCGCCTCGTCGTAGGAGGAGGGCTTCGTCCTGAAGGACGGGTCCAGGCAGGTGTCCGCGTTGGTCCTCTTTCCGGCGTAGACCAGCGACGGGAAGCACGCCGAGGGCGCCGAGGCGGACTGCGCGAACGAGCACTGCGCGCCGCAGCCCGTGAGGCCGGCGAAGGTCGAGGTGGCGATGAGGACGATCGCGGCCTGAGGAATCTGGAGGTCGTAGGCCGCGTAGGTGACCTCGGCGATGTTCTTGACGTTCAGCCAGAAGGGCCTCACGCCGACCGCGTTCGCCGTCAAGTTGTATTTCTGTTTTTTTTTTGGTGTTATTGAAAGGAGAGGTGAAAAAAAAAAAGCTCCGCCTTCAGCGTCTCTCTCTCTCTCTCTCTCTCTCTCTCTCTCTCTCTCTCTCTCTCTCTCTCTCTCTCTCTCTCTCTCTCTCGTCCTCTTCTCTTCTCACCTGGTAGAACTCGTTGTCGCTGCGCATCGCGGCGCGGATCGCCGCCTTGCTGAAGACCCCCAGCACGAACGTATCCGTGGACCTCCAGTCGGGCGCGCCGAACCCGATCCCGTTCACCAGGCCCTGCCCGTTCCGGAACTGCCTGAGCCCGGCGAACCCGGCGCTCGCGTAGTCCTGGGTGGCGTACGCGTTGCCGGGGGCCTGCGGGATGTTGTCCCCGAGGCTCTGCGGGAACGAGATCGCGAGGTACTTGGCCAGCGAGTCGGCGCCCGACCAGAAGTTGAGCGCCTTGCCGGCCGTGCCGCCCCGCAGCCTCGAGAGCGAGGCCGCGGCGTCGGGGCCGTCCTGCAGCCGCGCGACCAGGTCCTCGGAGACGCAGCTCCCCGCCAGGGTGTTGGCCTTGAACGCGGAGATGAACTGCGCGGGCGTCGTCACGCACTTGTACTGCGCGAGGAGGTCGCGGTAGATGTTCACCGTCTGCTCCGGGCGCAGGCCCAGCGAGCGCGCGCGGGTCCAGGCCGCGTCGAACGCCGACCGCGTCGAGTTCTTGAGCGCGGTAGCCTTTTCGGGCACCGTCGCGTTGGAGAGAGCGATCGCCTGGAGCCTGGAGGCCGCGCCCGCCAGCTCCGCGTTCTCGCCCTGGAGGAAGTCGAAGACGGCGTCGGTCCTCTGCTGGAGGTCCTCGAGGGGCTGGTTCTTGAGCGCGAGCGGGTTCTGGCATGCGTGGATGTTTTTTTTGGCTTTTTTTTGTTTGGTTGAGAAGATTAAAAAAAAAAACCTTGGCGGCGGAGGAGGAAGAGGAAGGAAGACCGCGCGCTGGTCCGCCTCTCTCTCTCCCCACCTCTCTCTTTTGCGCTCCGCCCTTGCTTCGCCGCGAAAGAGAACCTGCTCTCTCTTCGCTTTAGAGCAGTCTTACGCCATTTCCTGAGGTTTCCCGTGGAGGCTTGAGTGCCTCGCAGTACAGCCTGACTGGAGTCGCGCGGGGGGGGGGGGCATTGCACGTCGAAAACCGACAGATGTGCAGTTCAGCCAGACCGACAGATGCGATAGTCCCCTCGCAGCGTTACAGCTTGGCTCGAAATAAGGCCTGAACCCGCTCTTTCTCGCGTCGAGCATTTTGTTCGTTATGTGTGCTATAGCTGGCTCTGAAATTCTGAGCAGAAAAGGCCCGCGGCGACTGCTTTCCGCGGCGGGCTCCTTAGCGCGCGAGTCTCGCGGCATCTTCGAGGAAGAGCTGCTCTCAATTGAAAGCAAGACGAGAAAAGGGAAAAGCCCCTGCAGAGAAACACTCACCGATAGCTGCGCCTTGACCAGGCCTGCGATCAGCGCGAGGACGACGAACGCGTAAGAGAGCGCGTTCGTCCTCATGGTATGTTGGTGTTGTCGCCTGAGAAAAAGGAGCACGGAGAGAGAAAGAGCAACGAAAAGAAAAATGGTTTCGAAATATTATGATGAAGATTTCCCCCCCCCTCTTTTTTCTCTTTCCTCGACCCTCCATCACCACACTCTTCTCTCTATCTCTCTCACCAAAACACCCAGAGAGAGAAAGGGAGAGACCACTCACGATCAAAACCAACGAAACCGGAATGGCCAATGTGCATGATCTTGTTCTGTTTAAAAAACGGGAATGAAAAAACGACGTCTCTCTCTGAGCCATATCAAAAAGAGGGAGGCTTCTTGTTGGAACAAAAAATCGGGGGAAAAAGGGCCAAAGCCGCTTGCCGCTGCCGCTTCTCCCTCTCTCCTCCCCCATACAAGAAGCCGAAAGGGATCAGTGGAGAGAATAGTGAAAGCAGCACTTTTTTGTTTTGGTTTCGTCGTCGTCGGCATCCTTGTTTTCTTTTTTCTCTCTCTCCTTTTCTTCGTTCGTTCCCTCTCCCGTCTCTCCCCAATCGTTCATGTCAAAACCAAAAAACCAAAAAAACTCATCATCACCACCGCTTTCTTCACGGCGCCGGGGGCGTCAGCGTCTTGCAGTCCCCGTTGATCGGCACCCCGCCGTTGACGCCGTTGAGGCAGAACTGGATGGTCGTCCTGGCCTTGGGCGGCAGCGACTTGGAGAAGAACGGCGAGAAGAGGAACTCGGTCGACTCGCCGGCGAAGACGGCGCCGACGCCCGTGGCGGTGTAGCCGTTTCCTGTTGTTGGATTTTTCCGTTGTTTCGAGAGAGTTAGTTCCGCGAGTCGGAAGAGGAAGAATAGGAAGGGAGCTTGAGAAAGAGAGAAAGAGAGAAAGGACGGCGCGAGAAAAAAAGAACCAGCCTTTCGCGGAGCGCGCGCGCGAAGAAAAGAAAGAAGGAAAGAAACTAAAAAGAACTCACCGGTGAACAGGGAGTTGAAGCTGCCCTCCGAGGACTGCATGAAGAAGGCGCGCGTGAGCAGGGCCTGCTCGGTAGGGGTCACGGCCGAAGGGAGGAGCATCATGTAGGTCATCTGTTTGTGTTTTTTTTGTTCGAGAGACAGAAGCGGGGAAAGACAGAGTGTGAGTTTATTTCTTCTTCTCGAAAACGAGAAACAAAAAAAATGATGCAAAAACCAAAAAAGACTACTCCTCACCATGACCGCCACGCTCTCCGAGAGCGTCCTCTGCTCCACCAGGGGCAGGTTCCCGACGACGACCGCGAACTTGGCCATGTACTGTTGTTTGTGGTCGTCGTTGTTGTTGTTTGGGGAGAGATAAGAGAGAAATCATCGAGGTCGAGAGAGAGAGGGCGTGAGTTTTTGTTTTCCTTCGAGTCCAAAATCTTCATTCCTGTCCCAAAGAAAAAAAAAGCAAAAACGCACGTCAAGCCACTGCGCGCTGCACGGCGCCTCGGTCGCGTCGATCGCCGTCGGGGGCACCAGCGTCCACCCGGGTGCGACCGTGGGAGTCGCCCAGGGCCCGCAGGCCGCGGCGTCCCAGCTCAGGGGCGCCGGCCCCGTCGACGGGTCGGTGCAGGTGGTGGTCGAGGTGCGGACCCCCTTGTAGACCATGCGGGGGAAGCAGGTGGAAGGGTATGCTGCCGCGGGGGCGTAGGAGCACTGGGCGCCGCAGCCGGTGAGTTCCTGCGGGGGGTTTGTGGGGGAGAGAAAGGGGGATCGAGGTGAGAGAGAGCTTGTCTTTTTTTTCTTTCTCCTTTTTTTTCTTTGTTCCCAACTCTTCAAATCAAAGCTCCAAAAAAAAGGAAGAAGAAGAACAAGAAAAGAAGCTCTCTCTTACCGTGAATGTGTTGTTCGAGATGAGGTCGATCGCGGTCTGCGGGATCTTGAGGCCAAAGGGCTGGTAGGTGTACTCGAAGTAGAGCTGTCGTTTTTTGTTGTTGAAAAAGTCCCCCCCCGGAGCGTGAGTTTTTTCTTTTCCGTTTCACTTTTTCCGCCGCCGCGTGTGTCAAAAACAAAAACGGCAATTAAAAACTCTCTCACCTTGAGGTTCTTCCAGTAGGGCCTCACGCCGTTCACGTTGGCGTTGATGTAGGTCTCCTGGTAGAACGAGTCGTCGGTCCTCATCGCGGCGCGGATCGCGGACTGTTTTTTGTTTTTTAAATTTCGGTGAAAGAAAGAGGTTGAGAGAGAGAGGAAGGATTTTTGTGTTTTCATCGCCGTTTTTTTTCAAAACTCAAAGAAAAAAGAAAAACCTCACCTTGGAGAAGACGGCGAGCGAGAAGGTGTCGGTCACGCTCCAGTCGGCGGCGCTGTAGCCCACGCCGTTGACGAGGCCCTGGCCGTTCCTGTTTTGAAATGTCGAAAGAGAGTGTTTTTGGAAGAAGAAAAACGAGTGAGTTACGTTTTTTTCTCCTCTTTGAGTTTCTCATCCCACCTCTAGACCCTCGGCCTCGAAAAAAAGAAAAAAGCTCTCTTTTTCCTTACCTGTACTCCTTCAGGCCGGCAAAGTTGGCCGACTCGTAGCTCTGCGTGTTGTAGACGTTGGGCGAGACCTCGGGCACGCTGATCCCGATGTTCTTGGGGTAGCCAATACGGAGGTACTTCGCCAGGGCGTCGGAGCCGGACCAAAGGTTGGCGACGCGAAGGTCGGTGGCGGCCTGTTTGAGTTTTTTTTTCGATTTTCGAGATAAAAATGTCAGCTCTTTCCTTCCTATTTTTCACGCTCCTCCCGAGACTCTTTTAAGGGGGTCTTTTGCGACCCCCTTATTTTCCTACCGCTCTTTTTGTCTCTTGCTTCCCGAGGGAAAGCGAAAGAGAGATAGAGACAGACGAGAAAAAAGATCACGAAAAGAAGAAAATCACAACGAAAAACTCACGGATCTGTTGGCCGCCTGCGCGACGCTGTTGCCCGAGGACAGCCTTCCCACGAGGTCCTCTGAGACGCAGCGCGGGGTATTGGCCTTGAAGGCGGCAGCGAACTCGGCCGGGGTGGTGACGCAGTCGTACTGGTTGAGGAGCTGCGAACCGAAGATTTGTGGAGAGGAAGAAAGCCGCAGGTGGAAGCGGGGGGGGGGAGAGAGAGAGGGAGAGAGAAAGGAGAGAGCGAGAGAGAGAAAGAAGAGAGAGAGTGAGAGTGACCGAGTTTTTTCCCTTTCTGTTGTCTGTCTACTTCTCTCCCCTTTTTGAATTTAAAAAAAGCTTGCATACCTCTTTCTGGATCGCGATCGTCGTGTCCGGGTGCAGCCTTATCTCGCGCGCGCGGGCCCAGGCCGCGTCGAAGTAGCTGAGCGAGGTGTTAAGCACTGTTGTTGGTGACGTTTTTGTTTTGTTTTGATTTTTTTTGAGACACGAGAACACAAGCTCCTTGTGAGTGCTCTCCTTCGTTCCTCTTCTCTCCTCCTCTCTCCTTCTCTAGATACAGAGACCCGGAGAACGAAAACTCCAACTTACGGGTCAGGTATTTGCGCGGCACGGTCTTGTTCTGCTGGTAGATCGTCTTGAGCCTGTAGCCCGTGTTGGCGATCTCGGCGGTCTCGTCTTGCACCCAGGTGTAGGCCGCGTCGGACTTCTTCTTCATGGCCTCGAGAGGGGAGCCGGCGGTGAGCGGGTTCTGTTGGAAGGGGGGATGGCGGAGTTGGCAAGGACGGAGAGGGAGAGAGAGAGAGAGAGAGAGAGAGAGAGAGAGAGCGTTGAGTGAGCGCGTGGCAGAACGAGGGAAACGAAAGAGAAAAAAACCTCGTCCGACGTGAAACGACGGGGGCATCGTCGTCGTCGTCGTATCGTTTTCTATTCGACCTTGGGGAGGAAGATGCGGGATTCCTTCCCGAGTAACTACCGTCCTTTCATCCCTGTTTACCGCACTCTAGAGCACAATATTGATCACCAGGAGCAATTCCGGTGAAGAGAGCACGCGAAAGAAAGGAGCTCTGCGTGCGGGGGCGCGGGTGACAAAATGCGAAACTCCTTCGAGCGAGAGCCATGGCGGCATAGAGAGCAGCAGCAGTTTCATCCTTTTCTCTTCGCCCCCCACCCCTTCTCTTGCCTCCCACCAGAAACCCGAATCCCCGCGCTCCACGAGCTCGTTTCTCAAACTGAGCTTCTTGCGACAAGCGCAAATTAAAGAAGACGATGTTACTTCAGAAGCTCGTGGAGGAGAGACGACGAATTCCAAAAAAAAGCAAACAGACGCGTCGTCGTTCGCCGCGAGCGAGCCTCCTGCTAACAACTCCCTCGTCCGCAATCAAAAAACAACTCACCGGCAGCTGCGCCATTGCGAGCCCCAGCGCAAGCGCGAGCAGGAAGAACGCGACATTGACGGCGTTGGTCCTCATCTTGAGGGAGAGAATTTCCGCGCACTCGTGGGCGGAATTGGGGAAAAAAGGAAAAAACAAAAGAAAGAGCGTGTGAAGAGCTGAAAATGGTTTCGCTTTGTCGTCAGTCGAGGTTCTCCTCGACCCCAACGAGGCCCCTCCTCTCTCCGTTTTTTTTCGCGTTACAGTCTTCCTCCCGCAGATAGGGCACCGATACACAGATGGTTTACAGTCGTGCTCTCCTCAGGCTTCCCACCACCCTACGACCACGAGAGAAAGAGAGGCGGTCGCCGCCGGAGCCGTCGAACCTCCTCCGCTCTCCCGCTTCGCCGCCGCCGGCGCGGCCCCTTCGACAGCCAGCCACCCGTCGAACGCGTCGAAGAACGCCTTCACGGCGCCCAGCCTCCGCACGAGGGCCTCCCTTCCCCCCTCCCTCGCGTACTGGTCGACGAGGTCTCGAGGCGAGATGCAGCCCAACAGACCCGAGATCAGCGGGTGCGAGAGCGTGGCGGGGACGCGGGCGAGGGCGGTGAAGCCTTCCTCTTCCCCGCTCCCGCTTCCTCCGCTCGCCGCCGCCGCCGAAGACTCCTCAAGCTCGACGTCGAGCCCAAACTCTTCGAGGGCGCTCCCGGTCCCCGCGTCCATGAACCTGAGGGCCGACGTGGCCTGCACGACGCGGCCCCTGACGAGGCACCGGCGCCCCGAGCCCTCCGCCGGCGTCGTCGCTGCTGCGGCGGCGGCCTCCGAGAGCGGGCGCCGAGGCAAGGAGGCCGGCGCCGGGCCCGCGGCTGCGGGCAGAGGCAAGGAGGCCGGCTCCGGGCCCGCGGCTGCGGGCAGAGGGGAGAAGGGCTGCTGCTGCTGCTGCTCATCCCCTTCGTCCCGCGCTTCCATCTTGACGTCCTCGTCGTCCGAGGAGTCGAGGAGGATGACGGCGGGGGGAGGAGCAGCTGCAGCAGCAGACGGGGCCTGATTTTGCTCCTGCTGCTGCTGCTGTTGTTGTTGCGGCGGAGGCGCAGCGACCAGAGGAGCACGAGCAGGAGGAGCGGCGGCCGCGGCGGCCGCGGCAGCGGCGGGGGCAGCAGCGCCCGCCTCAGCCTCCGCCGCCGCTCCAGGCCACGCCGCCGCCCGAGCCTTCCCGTACAGCGTGGGGCCCCCCGCCCCTCCGCGGCCCCCCGAGGTGCCGCCGCCCGCTGCCCCGCCGCCGCCCCTCCCGTCCGGGGCCTTGGCCCACTCCGCGCGCGCCCTCTCCCTGGCGGCCCCGAGCCTCGGGGCGCGCCCCCCGAGGACGGCGACGTTGGCCGGACGGAGCGCGAGCATCCCGCGGAGGACGAGGGGATCGGTGACGGCGAGCTGAGGGGAGGTTTCTCGGTTGGTCGAAAAGGAGAGAGAGGGGGGGGAAGGGTGAAGAGAAAGGGAAGAAAGAGCACGAACGAGAGAGAGCAAGGCGAAGGAGAAGAAGAGACTCTCTCTTCTCTCTTTCTCTCCTTGTTCCCTCACCTTGCACCCGGCGGGCAGGTCCGCACTCAGGGCCGGGACGGGTTCCAGCTCGAAGGCGACGACGTGGCGGGAGCCTAGGAAGGATTTCGTTTTTTTTTCATTTCGTATAGGTCTGAGTTTTTTTTCTCGTTTTCACGTTTCGCGTCGAAAGGGGTCTTTTTTTTTTCGTTCCCTTTCTTCTCCTGCCTTTCTCTCTCTCTCTCTCTTTCCGAAGAAAAAAAAAACAGACTCACCGTCCGTCAGCAGGAGCTTGAGCATCCTCCCGCTGACTGGCGCGCCGGAGTAGCTGATGTTGTCGTTGGAATTCCCCGGTTTCGGTTTCGACAAGGGCGTTTTTGGTTGTGAGTTTTTTTCCCTCCCTCCTCCAGAGAACGATGAAACGAAAAGGAAAGTCTTCTTTCCTCGCTTCCCCTTCAGAGTTATTATTTACCGGTGTTTAGCCGAGGCGGCAGCGTTGACCACCTCGTCGGCCTGGAGGATCCTGCGTCCGGAGAGGGTGCGGCCGCGGAGGGACTTTTTTTTTTTTTTTTTTTGCGTGGGTCGAGGTCGAGGTGAGTTTTTTTTTTCGATTTCCTCGAGCGGACAGGAGGGAGGAAGACGACCGAGAATTCCGAGCTTTCTCTCGCTTTTCTTCTCTCGGCCGTGCATCTCCCTCCCTCTCTCTCTCTCTCTTTCTTCCTCTTCTCACATCGAGGTCCCCCGGCAGTGAGCCCCCCGCCCCTGCGCTGTTCAGGTCCGCATTCAGCACGAGGGAGACGAGCGCCTCGGCGGTCAACGGAGACGATGACGACAAGTTTCCTTCTCCCGCTGCTGTTGCTGCTGCTCTCGCTGCTGCTTCGAGCCAGTCGGCGCGCAGGCTGAGGCCGAGGGAGGACGCCAGAGAGAGCGCGGTCGCTGCCTGCGAAGAGAGAGAGGCCGAGGCCATCGTCGCTGATTCCGCGAAGGCGTTTCCTTCTCCAAAAAAACCTCGATTGCGAAGCCAAGAAAAAAGTGGCGCCCGAGACGTCTCTTCTCGACGCCCGGCGCCCCTCGATCTCTCCCACTCTCAACTTCTTCTCTCTCTGAAAGAGAGAAAGAAGTCGCGCGTTCTCCGAAGCTCTTTCTACCCATCTCTCTTTCTCTATCGAGCCAGTACCGACACACCAGCCTGCAGCAGCAGCCATGCCCCCGAAGAAAAAGGGCGGCAAGAAGGGCAAGGCCGCCGACTGGGGCTCGGACGACGACCTCGTCGTCGATCCGCTCGAAGCTGCCGCTGCCGCTGCTTCGACAGCGGCGACGGCCGGAAGCGACGACGACGGCGACGATGCTCCTGCTGTTGCGCCCGCTCCAGCCAAGCAGAACAACAAGAAGCAGAAGAACAAAAAGAAGGCTCCTGCTCCGTCTGCCGCAGCTGCCTTCGCCCTGCTCGCCGCCGAAGACGATGAGGCAGCGAGCGACGAAGTCGGCGACGGTGCCGCCGCCGCCGACGATGCTGAGCGGTCGCCCTCGCCTCCTCGCCGCGCGTCGGCCGCGGCGAGCTTCGCGGCGCTGGGTCTGGACGACGAGGGGGCCGGTGACGGCGACGACGAAGACGGGAGCGAGGAGAGCGAGACGGCTGAAGAGGTAAAGAGCGAGAGAGAAAGAGAGAAAGAAAGGGACTCCCCTCTTCGAGGGCCTCCATCGATCGACGGCGGCCGAAACGACGGCGACGCTCACCCCTCCACCTCCAACCCCGACGCACGCCACCCAAAAAACACCAGCCCTCCTCCTCCTCCCTCCTCGTCGCCGCCAGGATCCTCTCCATCGAGCGCCACCCCGACGCGGAGAAGCTCTCCGTCCTGAGCCTCGACGCCGGGACCGCGGGAGGGGATAACGAAAAGGGGAGGCCGAGGCGCGTCGTGACCAATGCCGCGGCGCAGCTCGAGGCCGGAGACACCGTGGTGCTGGCGCTGCCCGGCTCCACGCTCCCCGGGGGCTCGAGAGCACAGGTCTCCAGGGCCACCGTGCGCGGGGTGGCCTCGGAGGGGGCGCTCTGCTCCGGCGCGGACCTCTGCTGGAGCGGCGACGGCGCGGGTCGGGACCCCGCGGCGGCGGCGGCGGCGGCCGTCCCGGCGCGGCTGGAGGGCGGCGGAGCGGCCCCCGGGTCGCGCGTCGCCTGCGGCCCCGGCGCGGCCCCTCCGGAGGGGGCCCTGTTCGGCCCCGCGGCGGACCGCGTCGCGGCGAGGGAGCGCAAGAGGGCGAAGAAGGCCGCCGCCGCCGCCGCGACCGCCGCGGCGCTGGCGGCGTTGGGCGACTCCTCTGCTGCCGCCGACGCTCCTGCCGAGTCCCTGGACCTCGGCGGCGAGGCCAAGAAGAAGAAGAAGAAGAAGAGCACGGCGGAGTTCGGCGCGGCCCTGGCTGCGCTCGAGGAAGAAGCAAACGGCGACGCCGACGCCACTGCTGCCGCCGCCACTGCCACCGCTGCCGACGCCGCCTCTTCGAAAAAACCCAAGAAGAAGAAGAGCACGGCCGACCTTGACGCGATGATGGCGCAGATCGAGGGAGGCGAAGGCGGCGAGGAGAAGGAAGAAAAGGAGAGGAAGAAGGACAAGAAGAAAAAGGACAAGGGAGAGCCAGAGCCGTCGCCCGAGACCGCTTCCCCCTCTTCTTCGTCTGCTGCCGCCCCTCCCGCCGCCGCCGCCGCCGCTGCCGCTCCCGCTCCCGCCGCCGCCGCCGCCGCTCCCGCTCCCGCCGCCGCAAAGGGCCCCGAGGCCACCGGCGACCCGGAGATCGACGCCCTGCTCTTCAACATCGAGAACCCGTCCTCTGCTTCCGCTTCTTCTGCCGCCTCTAAAAAGGCCAAGAAGAAGGCCAAGAAGGCGGCGGCGGGGGGAGGCGGTGTCGACGACCTCGACACGGCGCTTGCGGAGCTCGGACTCGACACCCCCGCCGCTCCCGCCGCTGCCTCTTCTTCTTCCGCTCCTGTTCCCGCCGAAGACTCTGATGACGACGCAGCAGCAGCGGTCACCGGCGGCGGTGGCGAGCCCAAGGAGCTCTCGGCGGCGCAGAAGAAGAAGCTGAAGAAGAAGGCAAAGGAAAAGGCGGCCAAAAGCGGCGACGGGGGAGGAGGCGCCTCTGAAGCTGATGCCGCCGCCGCCGCCGACGCTGCTGCTGCCGCTTCTGCAGAAGAGGAGACCGCTGCCTCTGCCGCCGCTGCCTCTTCGAAAAAGGGCGGCAAGCCCGCCAAGGGCCCCTCCGCCGCCGTCCGCCGCCTCCAGGAGGAGCTCGAGGCCCGGAAGAGGGCCGAGGCCGCCGCCGCGCAGGCCGAGGCCGAGCGCGTCGCCGCCGAGGAGGCAGAAATCGCCGCCCAGGAGGCCGAGGAGGCGCGCAGGGCCGCCGATGCCGAGGCGAGGCGCCAGCGGCAGAAGGAGCGGCGCGCCGAGCTGAAAAAGCAGGGGCTGTTGCTGACGGGCAAGGCCAAAAAGGAGGCCGAGAGGCTCGCCGCGGTGCGGGAGCAGTTTCTGAAGAGCAGCGGCGGCGCGGCCGGTGCGGCGGCGGCTTGGGGCGGCGACGACGACGAAGGAGGGGGAGAGAAGAGGCCGAAGAAGGCAGTCTACGAGAAGAAGAAGAAGCAGGGCGGCAAGCAGGGTGCCCCCTCGCTCACGAGCGCTCCCTCGTCTGTGCCCTCGGAGGCCGCGGAGGTCGCTGCCGAGGAGGAGGAGGCGGCCAGGAAGGAGGAAGAAGAAGCCAAGGCGTCGGTGGCGTCGGCGGCGGAAGCTGCTACTAACACGGCGGAGGAAGAACCGAAAGCCGAGCCCGAAGAAGAGGAGGAAGAGGACGCCGCCGACGCCTGGGACCAGCTCGACCTCGACGAGGTCGTGCTGCCCCTCAAGAAGTCCAGGATCGACGACGACGAGGAGGCGAGCTCGTCGAGCTCCGAGGAGGACGAGGCGGCTGAGAAGTCGGCATCGGCAGCGACCGCCGCGGCGAAAAAGAAGCCCGCCGTGCTGACCGCGGCCGAGAAGAAGAAGGCCGCGGACGCGAAGGCGGCCGCCGCCAAGGCCGCTTTGGCCGCTGCCAAGGCCGCGGCGCGCCCGAAGAAGGCCGCGGCGGCGGCGAACGGAGGAGGCAAGGCGACAAAGGCGGCCGCCTCTTCGGACGACGAGGAGGAAGACGACGACGACGACGACGACGAGGCCGCGACCTCTTCCGAGGAGGACGAGGAAAGCGAGTCCGAGCCCGAGTCCGAGTCCGAGTCCGACTCTGACGACTCGGACGACTCTGAGGAGGCCCGCGAGCGCGCCCTCGACGCTTCCAAGCAGCGCCGCGCCGCGCGCTGGGCCCTCGCCAAGGAGCGCGCGGACCCGGACCGCCTGCGCTCGCCGATCTGCTGCATCCTGGGCCACGTGGACACGGGGAAGACCAAGCTGCTCGACAACGTCCGGCGCACGAGCGTGCAGGAGGGCGAGGCCGGGGGAATCACGCAGCAGATTGGGGCGACGTACATCCCGGCGGACGCGGTGGTGAAGAGGACGGCGCCGCTGCGGCGGGGGGGGGGGGGGGGGGGGGGGGGGGGGGGGGGGGGGGGGCCGCCGCCGGCGCCGAGCGCCGACGCGCTCGACCTCTGCGCCCCGCTCGACCTGCGCCTGCCCGGCCTGCTCGTCATCGACACGCCCGGCCACGAGTCCTTCTCCAACCTGCGCTCGCGCGGGTCCGGCCTGTGCGACGTCGCCGTGCTGGTCGTCGACCTGATGCACGGCCTCGAGCCGCAGACGATCGAGTCCATCAACCTGCTCAAATCCCGGAAGACGCCGTTCATCGTCGCGCTCAACAAGGTCGACCGCCTCTTCGACTGGAGGCCGCTCCCGGACGGCGCCATGCGCACGTCGCTCGAGAGTCAGCAGCCGCACGTCAGGGGTCAGTTCGACAAGCAGGTCGCGGCGGCGACGCTCGCGCTCAACGAGCAGGGGCTCAACGTCGCCCTGTACTGGGACAACCCCGACCCGAGGAAGTACGTGAGCCTGGTCCCGACCTCCGCCATCACCGGGGAGGGCGTCCCCGACCTGCTGCACGTGCTCTCGACGGTGGCGCAGTCGCGCAGGCTGATGGGCGACCGGCTGGTGTTCGTCGACGAGCCGCAGGTCTCGGTGCTCGAGGTCAAGGTCATCGAGGGGCTCGGCACGACCGTCGACGTCGTGCTCGTCAACGGCCGCCTCCGGGAGGGGGACACCGTCGTGGCCTGCGGGCTCGGCGGGCCCCTCGTGGCCACCGTGCGCTCGCTGCTGACGCCGCACCCTCTCAAGGAGCTGCGCGTCAAGGGGTCGTACCAGCACCACAAGGAGGTCGAGGGCGCGCAGGGGGTCAAGATCTGCGCGCACGGGCTGGAGTCGGCCGTCGCGGGCACCGCCCTGCTCGTGGCCAGGACCGCAGACTCCGCGCACCACGCTTCTCCTTCCCAGGCGCCCCCGGAGGGCGGCTTCGACGACGTCGAGGCCCTGAAGCTCGAGGCGATGGAGGACATGCACGACATCTTCGCCTCCGTCGACCGCAGCGGAGAGGGTGTCTGCGCGCAGGCGTCGACGCTGGGGTCCCTGGAGGCTCTGCTCGAGTTCCTGCGCTCTGACGCGGTGCGCATCCCGGTCACAGGCATCGCGATCGGTCCCGTGCACAAGCGCGACGTGATGCGCGCCTCCGTGATGCTCGAGAAGGGACAGAAGAAGTACGCCGCGGTGCTCGCGTTTGACGTGCCGGTGACGCGCGAGGCGCGCGAGCTCGCCGACGAGCTGGGCGTGAGGGTCTTCACGGCCGACATCATCTACCACCTCTTCGATCAGTTCACGGAGTACATGCGGCTCGCCCGCCGCGAGGAGGCCGACGCGGCCAAGGCGCACGCCGCCTTCCCCTGCGTGCTCAAGATCCTGCCCGCCTGCGTCTTCAACAAGCGCGACCCGATCGTGCTCGGCGTCGAGGTCGAGGAGGGGACCGCGGCCGTGGGCACCCCGCTGTGCGTCCCGACGCAGGGCGGCTTCGAGCTCGGGCGCATCGCCTCCCTGGAGCTCAACCACAAGGCCGTGGACAGGGCGCACCGCGGCGACTCGGTCGCGATGAAGATCGAGGCCACCAACTCGACGGAGGCCGCGCGGCTCTACGGCCGCCATTTCGACCACAACGACAGGCTCGTGAGCAAGCTGACCCGAAAGTCGATCGACGTCTTGAAGGAGCACTTCAGGGAGGACCTGGACAGGGACGACTGGATCCTGGTGGTGAAGCTGAAGAAGCTGTTTGGGATCGAGTGAGTTCGGAGGGAGAGAGGAGAGAAGAGAGAAAGGAGAGGAGAGAACGTTGAGTTTTCGGTTTTTTTTTTTGAGAGAGAGGCTCCTGTGTGTTAGAGAAATTGCATTGTTCTGAAATGAAAATCTGTTTTCTGGAGCTCTGTTGTTTTTTCTTCTCTGCCGTGGCTCTCGATCAAGAGACAGAGGGGCGCGCGCTGTTCGCGGTTTCAGGGAAGAGAGGGCAAGGAAGCGAGCGGAGTTACTTTTGGTAGAGGTTGATTTTCAAAAACTCTTCACTTCGTCACTCTTTCTCTTTCCGTTGGGGCGGCGGGGGCGACGAAAAAGAAAGAAAAGATGGCTTCTTCCGCGGCCGCTCGGCCTCCGGGGGCCGCGGCCGCCGCCAACGGCGACGGCGACGAAGGCGGCTACCTCCTGGACGCTCTGGCCGCGGCCGTGCCTGAGTCGCAGGCGCAGAGCCAGGAACGAGAGCCCCTCGCGGAATGCAGTAGCAGAGGCGGCATCACTGTCGGCGATGGCCTCCCGACGATGGCGACGAACAAAACTGGACGGACGAATCCTCCTCCTCTTCCTCCTCACCCCCTGCTCTGCTCTTACCTCTCGGCGTGCGCAGACGAAGGGCTGATCCCTGATGACAGGATCGCGAGGGAGATGGAGGCCGTGCCGCGGAGGCTGTGCCTCAGGAGAGGTGCGACGAAAGGAGTCTTTTTTTCAATTTCGTCGTCGTCGTCGAAGCGAGCGGGCTGTCGCTGCCGGTCGATTGAATCGACCTCACTCACCTTTTTCCCTTCTCAACCCCGACCAAAAAACCCGATGCAACTCTCTCTCTCTCTCTCTCTTTCTCTCTAACACCACCGAACACAGGCGCCTCCCGCCCCTCCAAGGACATGGGAGCCGTCATCTCCCTCTCCAAGACGACAAACCCGGACCAGCTCTCCGCCGCGCTCAGGGCCCTCTTCGCCGGCAGCCTAGACACCGACGGCTGTGGCGCAAATCCTTCTTCTTCTTCTTCCGCTCCGCCGCCTTCGTACGTCCCGCTCCTCTCCGTCGACCTCTCCGACTGCTGCCCACTCCCCAGGGACGCGCTACTCTTGCTCCAGAGGGGCACCGACGACGCGGGACCCTACAGCGGCGCCGTCGCGGCCCTGTCGCTCGCCCGCTGCGGCGTCGGCGGCGGCGACGCGCCACCGTCGGCGCCGTCGCTGCGGGACCTTGCTCTGTCGTCGTCGCTGACCGACAACCTTCGCGTCCTTGACCTGTCCGGTAACCCGGCGCTACTGAGCTTCGGAAGAGGCCAGCAGCAGCAGCAGCAGCAGAGGAACGGGAATGGCGACGGGGGGAGGAGGGTCCCGGCGCGGGCGTGGCTGCAGTCGCTGCTGCACGGCAATGACGCCCGCCTCGAGCGCCTCGACCTCGGGGGATGCTGCAGCTCAGGAGCCGATGTGTTGGTGGTTATCGACGTGCTGCGGCGGGCCGCGGTGTTCGGGAGCGTCGACGGGGCCGGGATCCGGGAAAGCCTGCGGGAGTTGGGGCTCGGGCTCGCCGCCCCCGCCCCGGCGCCTCCGTCCTTCCCACCCGCCGAGGAAGGGGCAGCCTCGACCCCGGCCGCGACCGCGGGACCGAGCGCGAGCAGCCGCTGGGGCCCCGGCCCCGTCTCGGCCCTCGTCGAGCTGGTGGGCCTGCTGCGCTCGCTGCGGCGCGTGGAGGCGTGGGGCCTGGGGGCGGCGGACGCGGCGGCGGTCGCGGAGGGCTGGAGGAGGAGGCGCTCCTCGGGCGAGAACGGCGAGAACGGCGGAGAGGCCTCTTCCTCTGCCATCGTCGTCGTCACCCTGCCCTCGAAGCACGCCCCGGGCCCCGTCGTGATCGAGAGGCGGCGGCGGAGGAAGGGGAAGGAGGGCGTGAGCGGAGGAGGAGTCGGAGGAGAAGAAGCTGGAGCTGCTGCCGATGAGACTGCCGCTGCTGCCGCAAACACCGCCGCCACCGACGCTTCGACGCCGGCGAGGCCGGCCGAAGCAGCAGCAGCAGCAGCGGCAGCAGCGGAAGCGGATGCAGCAGCAGCGGAAGCGGCAGCAGCGGAAGAGGGAGGAGACCGATTCGAGGAGGAGCTCGAGGACGAGCCCCGCGTCCTGTGGCCCTCGCAGCACGTCCTGCCTCCGACCCCTCCGCCGCCTCCGCCTCCGCCACCGCTCGCGCCCCTATTCAGCCGCGGAGAAAGGGCGAGCGCGAAGGAGGACGCCGCCGACGACGGCGAGAACGACGAAGGGGGGCGGTGGGGCCTCGCGGAGCTCGCGGCGAGGGCCAGCGCCCCGCCGCGCCACCGCGCGCATCATCATCATCATCATCATCAGCAGCAGCAGCAGCAGCGCCCGCACCGTCCCTCGCATCATCAGAATCAGAGGCCTCCTCTCGCTCCTTCGCGAAGGCCAGCGCAGCCGCAACAGGGAGGAGGAGGAGGAGGAGGAGGGGGAGGAGGAGGAGGAGCCGGGGGCGGCGGCGGG
>Ga0315283_10000625_pt1 | contig 26455 bp, 27 predicted proteins | sample YL17G09_0_MG_FD_204541 | JGI IMG/M metagenome (GOLD analysis project Ga0315283, IMG submission 204541) | Sediment microbial communities from Yellowstone Lake, YNP, Wyoming, USA - YL17G09_0 | ecosystem: Environmental > Aquatic > Freshwater > Lake > Sediment | place: USA: Wyoming | collected...
TTTAATATATAAAATAAAAGTCCAAATAATATGCTTTTAAAAACAAACCCATTAACGTTCAAATTCCCATCTGGAGAGAAAAGAACAGGTGCATAGGTAAATAAAATTTTGCGGAAAAAGGGTAACTGGAATAAAAAATAAAGCACTGCAAGGAGAAGAGGTGTTTGAAGTTCATTGTAAATATCATCTAATGAGTCACTTTGTTGAACGCCTCTGTTATAGTCGTCAATCATATCCGACGTTTGTTCTGAATTTCTGATATAATCTATATTTTGTTGTTGCATGGGTACATAATTTGGTTGTACATGTGGGTCATTGATGATAGCAGTGGTGGTCATGGGTATATCTCTTGATTGTAATAACGTTGACCCTGAAGCACTAGCTTGTTGTAGGCCATTTACAAGTTGACTGATTGTTTTTTCATCTAAACTAGCATTAGGAATTTGAGGGTGAGAAGCAGCCATATTTGTTGACTGAACAACTACATTTTCAGAAGCAGTTAAAGATATATTATTGCTAATGTTTCCTCCGCCTCCGCCAATAGGGTCGGTTCGCAAATCTAAAATACTAGTAGTATCACTCATAATTATAATAAATATTCGTTCATTATAATAATTACGCAAAATGCTCTATTAAATCTGCCTGAGAGGCAAAATGAACAATTTTTTTATCTTTTGAACATTTGGTCGCTCTTGGTGTAAATTTATAACATTTATTGTTTTGTTTGTATATTTTATCTTCAAATTGGTCTAAAGGTGGAGCATAAAATACCAAACATTCTTTTTCTTTACAAATAGTTCTAAACAGTGATGCCAATCCAAAACCTAATAAAATTGACATCATCACTTTTCCCGTTTGTGTGTGTACAAATTTGTCGAGATGCATTCCCATTATATATATTTAAATATTAATATAAATCAATATATAAAAATCAATTATACTTAATTTTGCGTTACATTTGTATGGGTATTTGTGATATAAGAGAATCATCTCTAGGGCATTCTACTTCGGTTTCTTCAAAAGAAAAACAATTATCTGCTTTATCCTTGAATAATATTTTATCTACATTTTCGGGAGATGGATAAATCATGATTGTTTTCATTTCTGGACCTAATATATAAATAAAAAATATACCAACTGCAAAACTGATTAAAAAAACAGGTAAAGAAATATAATTTAATATCATATAAAATTACAATATATTTTATTAATTTTCTAAAATACAAATGTCATATTATACATTGAACGAATTTTTATCTGTATAAGCACGGATAGTCTTAGGGTAATCTTTTCTTTTCTTTTCTTTTCTTTTCTTTTCTTTTCTTTTCTTTTTAATCAAGTCCAACGTCTTCATTTGAAATGCTAGGAGTAGTAGTTGATTCAATAATAACCGTGGGTTTAGGTTTAATCGGTTTTATCAGTTTAGGTTTTTTAATAGGTTTAGGTTTCCCTACACTTTTAACGCCAAAATCGAAATGGACAACCTTTTCTTCACCTGTGTCGAATTCTATATCGCGAATGGTGTATTTTCTTTGCATTAATTTATATTCATTAGTGTCTTCATCATACCAAACAGTGTTTTCTTTATACTTTAATTTAAGTAATTTGTCTGCAGAAGGTTTTAAACTATTTAAATATATATTTACTGCATCGTTAACATATTGGGTGTTACTCGTCTCATTAAACATTTTAATAGAATCTTTTATTGAACTAATGAATCCAAAAACGAGTTCAATTTCCTTTACAAGCAATTGATTTTGTTCTTTATTATCAACAATGGTCATATATTCTTCAAAATAAGATTGTAATAATGTTGTCTCGTCATTTATTCGTTCTTTCCAATAAGTAAAATTTGCCAATGCTCGTTCAGTGGGAATGTAACCGAACAAGATTTTGTTCTTATCTTGTATAACTGATTGTTTTAAATTAGCTATATCGACTTCAAACTCTTTTAATATGTCAGGAAACAAATAATACTTTCCAAGATTAATAAATATTTTCAAATTGCACTGGTTAGCGGTTACTCCACAGATAGCTTTAAGCTCGCGTGACTCATCCTCTTTATTATATTTTATTGAAAAAATTGTTCCTCCGGGTCTTTTGCAATTAATGCATTTTGGTACTAATTTGTTAAATTCACGGCGTTTTTCATTCAAACTAAGACTAGTATTGTTCAAAATTTTTTTCTTATTTTTAATAATATCAGATTCATATTTTGATTTCAGTTTATAAAATTCATTGATAGGATTATCTGTAACATTATTTTCAGGATTGCTTTCCGTCATTATATATTTATAATCTATTATTTTTTAGTAATTTTGTCTAATTTATTTTGGGATGTAAATTGTTTATTTAGAAATCTCTGCTCCAGTTAGGTAATCCAGTGATTAATTCTTGATGTGCAATTTTTTTGGCTTCTTGAAGATTCTTTATTTTAGACAATACGTATTGTTGTTGCTCCACATTTTTACGTTGTTTTTCTACGGGAGTAAGTCTCCCTTTATATTTATACAAAAGAATTGAGCCTAAAACAAGTAGAAAAAAAAGCAATAATCCAACATTGAAGACAACATTATGAAAATTGTCCCTTACAACGTGACACTGTTTTAGTGTTTGACTAAGAAAATATTTAGTTCCTGGCTCGGTAAGGGTCGGTTTAGTAAATTTAAAGTCATGAATGTCCATAATATTTGTGATTAAAAATATAAATTAAATTATACATATTATTTATAAATGGCTAGTTCTAGTTCTGTTTTAAATATTGTTACATTTTTATTAACCACTTTGTTATATTATTTGGTAATAAAACCAGTTATTACATATGATATATTAGTTGACCCTGAGAAATATAAAAAATTTGTCAGTAGTGGTTATACCAATTTAGGTATATACGTTTTGTTAATTCTAGTGTCTCAATACTTGGTCAATGTGTCAATGATAACAACCACTTGTGGGGGTAGTGTAACTGAAAATTTGGGAGCGGCTGCTTTTCTAACATTTATACCATGGTCCTTAATATTTGGCGTTCTAATAATAGTATTAACTATGTACCCAGGATTTAAAACAGCCTTTTCTGATGTGATAGGATATTTTTATGTTTCGTCTTCTGCTAACAAAGTATTGACCGAATTATTAGTTGACAAAGACCTCCAGGAATCCATGGATAAAGACACCACTTCTACACCTGAACAGAAAAAGTCGCTGCAGGACGCAGCTGATACAATTATTAAAATATGTGGAAACACCTCTATTTTAATAAATCAGATAGTTCCAAGTAATTTTGTTGAGTATTGGAACATTTTAAAGCCATTGATGAAAACAGAGTTTCAAAAGGATACCCCTGAATCACATGCAAAACAAAAACAACTATTTGAATTGGTAGTAACACGGGATAATGTTGGCGAAGCTATGTGGTTTATATACACTGGAATTTTAGTGTCATCTATAGTGCAATTAAAAATAGCTACAAGAGGATGTATATCATCACCTGCGACAATGGAGAAAAATTACCAGCAGTTTTTGGACCAACAAAACCAGGCTGAAGCACAACAGCAACAAGCGACAAGCACTGTGTATACAGTTGCAACATAATTGTTAAAATACAATTGTCAAAATACAAGTGTTAAAAAATATAATTATATAAATATATAAATATATTTGCATATAAAATATAAGTCCTATACATGTCACAAGAAACCAAAACAAAAAACATGAAATTGTTGCAAGAGAGAAAGGCAATGGAAGAATCAGACCATGAACTAACAAAAGAACTATTCGCATCGTCAGTTGTATTGCCACCAATCGAGAAAAAAAACACTGGCAAATGCATGCAACACAAAAAACCCGAACTACTTCAGAGACAACGCCGGACTACGATTAGAGTTAATGTTAATAAAATGGAGGAAAATAATCTAAAACTGACGGAATTGTCCAAAAAACTGAAGGAGACTAAAAAAATGAATATAAAAATGGACGATATATTTGGAAACAGTTCAGATGAATGGGACAATTACGTTTATTTAGATGATAAATGTATGTGATTAATGCACCCACGTAATGTAGTACATTACAACTAAATAACTACATATTCCTAAAACTAATGATAATAGCCAAATAGGCAAAATTGTTTTGTTTTTATATCCTATTCCAAATTCTCTTACACTCCCGTCTTTATTGTATAAAAATGCTGGTTTTATCATTTGTATTATCCCAAAAATTAAAACAAACAAACCAATTGCAACTAGGGGTATATTTTTAATAATAAATTGTTTATACATCTTATATATATCCACTTTTAAAAAAAGTAATTAATAAAAGTAATTAATAAAAGTATAAGTAAAACAACTAATTTTATTGTTAAAGTTCAATAAAATTATTTATGAATCAAATTCGCCAAAGTTTTCCACTTCATCTCCGTCAAAATTACCATCCCCATAATCATCAATATAACCATTCATGTTATTTTCCTCTGCTTCAATTTCCAGGTCCGTGTCCCTTTCTTCAATATAATCATCCATATATTGGTCAACATTTTCATTCGTTACATTTTTATTAGTACTTCTCACCTTTCTCTCAATATTGTCCATTTCATCTCTAAATTCCCTTTCTTCATCATATGTTTCTTTGACATATTGTGTGAGTCCTTTTTGTAATCCTTTACTCCATACTCCTAGTTTATTGATTTTTAAAATGGTATCAGCACTTCGCTCTTCATCTGTTAAAAATTTCAAGCGGTCTGTTACAATATCCTTCTCTCTTTCTCTAAGTTTAAACACTCTATCTAAAATGTCTTCATAAGAAATATCAACTGTTTCTTTTTGTGCGTCCATAATTTCAATAAAGGATACTAACAAATGCGCAACATGTTGTCGTAACCCTTTTTTGTTTCCTGATAGCAATAATCGTTCACTTGTTGTTTTTGACACCATGAAATCAACTTTTGTTTCCCTTTCTTCCAAAAACTCTTCTGTGAATAAATTAGTTTCTGTAAACTCCTTCTGTATTTCAGTCACAAGCATGTCATCCTCGTCGGATAAATCTATGTAACATATAAAAATCTTTAATAAATAATACTCAAATATAAATCTACTTGTTCTTTCTTCCAAAATGGGCGTTAATTCTTTGTCTTTGTATTTTATTGATGTAAATGCAGGCGTATTATTAGCAAGCTGCACAATATTTCTGGCTTGTGTTTGTATTCGAGATAATACATTGTTTAGTTCTGGAATTCCATAAAATACTTGTAACTTTTTATAATAGTCTGCAATAATGTCTTTAATTTTTTTGGAATGATGCGATGACAACCCTAAATAGTTTGGTATTAACGTGTTTTTATAATCAACCTTGTTTAATATTATGTTTGGAAAAACGTTGACAAAATTCACAATAAACGTTTTATAAAAGTTGATTATATTATACATTTTATCGTTTGAAATATTATTATCATTAGTATGTGTTGAGTTATCTCTTGTCCAATTCGACAATTTGTGAACAGAATTAATCGCTTTGTTAAACGCGGATCTTGTGATAATAGGGCCTTTGTTCTTGGATATAAAGTCCGAAATGTCATTTTTCATAGATTCGTTGTTTTTTATTAAAAAATTATTTAATTGCTTAATTTCTTCTGACGTTTCACTGGATGCTAAATCAAAAGTGTCAATTGCGTTTGAAATTAATTTTCTTAATGAACCCTCTACCATTTCGTCGTTTTCATCATGAATCGTCTCTAACACGCCTGATAATTTAGTAATAGGTGACACAACATGCGCAGTTAAGTCAATATCGACAATGTTTTTTCTTCCAATAAGTTGAAGAAGTCTCAAAAATGTCTCGAGATTATAATTTCGCCCATTTTGTTTCATTTTTACTATAATATCGTCTATTGAATCATTCTCATTAAATAACGTGTCATCAGGTTTATCTGTGCATAATGGTAACAAATATTCAGGAATAGGAAACAAAGATTTGAACTTGCAAAAATAAATAAACGCCAAATAAATGGTTTTTTCGTCAAATTGATTACTGATGGTTGGATATATATTTTTGGTATTTATGTTGCTATAAAATAACGCAGATTCTGAAAAACTATTTACATCTTGTAAAATATTGGTTAATCTATTAACAATATCGTTATATTCTATTATACTACTATTTTCCTTCATAAAATAATCGATAGTGGGCTCTTGCTGATTGGTTTCGCAACAAGAATTTTCGAGATAAGGTTCATTGTTTGCCTTGTTCAATAATAAACTCTTTTTTTCGACGACCCCTCTAATTTTTTCTTGAATAGCCAGAGAGAACTGAATAATTTTGGACTCTACTATTAAAATCTTACTTCTCTGATTTTCTGAGCCGGTTTTCAAGTCTCTCATTAGAGACTGCTTAAACTCGTCAGATATGTTTAATAAATGCTTAATTTTAAAGGGCATTAAAGGTGGCAAAAATTGACTCCATTTCATTATATCATGTTCTTCTGGTATTTCGTCCGCTGGATTTAATAGTAGATAGGCCGTTTTTTCATCGAATTTTCTTTTTACATCGACAATGCTTAACAATACATCATCTATAGATGATTTAATCCGTGTTACAATGACGTCTTGTTTTTTTCCTTTTAAAACGTTCCATGGTTCTCCTGATTCCCGAATATCGTGAGCTATGCATGCAAGGTATGTTAAACTACTTAGGTCACCGGCGCCCTCAAATGGATACCCGCTAAACGACCTTATACACCCAGGATGTGTTTTTCTTGTTTTAACTGACGGAATTGCCGTTTGAACCGCGATTAAAAACATGCCAAATGTATAGTAAAGTATTGCATTGTTAAAAAAGTCGCGGTAAGACATTATTTTTTTATTTTTCTGCGCCATTTCTTTAATTTTGTCTTTATAGTCTTCTTCCGACTCTAATGTGTTTTTGAGCGATTCTAAAACGCAATTTACAATGAATTCTTTTTGCGTTTCCACATTTATACCCATTGCAATAGACAACGAATTGACAATGTTGGAAATTATTTTGGTTTCATATGTATTGTATAAAATCGTCTTAGTGCTTGGTACAGAGAGCGTATTTCCTGCATCATCCTCCATAATTGCACGCGTATTTACTCTAAATCCTTCTTCATAGCCTTCATCAAAATCTTCGTCGATTCTTTTAATAGGCCAACCGCTATGCATATCAGTCCACCAATCGCCATCATCACTTAATTTTCCAATTTTACTAATGAGCAAATCAACATAATCATTATAACCTTTCTGGTTTGTAATATATGCTGAAGCCATATTGTATTTGAAAATAGGCAACAACGGTACGTTGGTTTTAATGCAATATAACCAGTATTCGGATTCTTTTGTATTAAGAGGTCCAAACCCATCGGTAATGGCAGGTCGACTATAAGTTGTGGTAAATCTAATAATATCAGTTTGCTTTTTAATAAAATCGCTTTGACCTATAATAAGGTTGATTAATTTGGCATATGGAGAAATAATCTTGCTTGATGTATCATCTTCTGTATTAGAACCTAATTTGTATTTTTGATTATTGTATTTCAACATTTCACTGGTTTCCATCATGGTACGTGTTCCTATTATTGATAGAAAGTAATCGAACTGTTCTGTAATGTTTTTCTGAAACACTTCTTTTGAAACCTTGTATTTTTCATCAAACTCGCCAATTATATCTTTTAATAGTTTATTTCGAATGTCTAGCGTATCTAATTCGACACTTTCACATTTATCATCGCTTTTGACAGTTGCAACATTAATACATTTTTCTTGTAAGTTACATAAAATACTAGAATCATCTGTACTTATGCCTTTTGGAGCGGTGTTATCAAGAAACCATTTGTTTTCTTTTCGTACGTAGTAAACTGATTCCTTATCTTTTAGTTCTTCAACTAATTCTTTGAATAAAATTGCATATTGGCCATTAATTACTTTTTTATATCCATTTAGCAGAGTGTCCGTCAAATATTCAGCTTCGGGTTCGGTTAAATTTTGTTTTTTCATTAGTTCGGATGTTAAATATTTAACAAAATTCTCTGGAGACATTTTTACTAATTCATTTTCAAATTGGTCTAATATTTTGTAGTTAGTGGTATCATATTTTTTGTCAAAATAAATATCTTTCCCGTTGTCATTTTTGAGGTCATCGATACTCGTGTAATACTTGGCTATTATCATGGTTTTGCAGGCGTCATTCGCTTCTTTATTCTTAATGCTATTATCAATTTCTTTTTTTTCATCATCAAATAAAGCGGTGAATTCGCTTGGAAACATCAAAGGTACGCTTTGCATGGAAATAGCCGACGTATAAAGTCTATTGGCGTCTTTTATTGTTATTTTACGTAATAATTCCGAATTTGTAAAAATTTTATCAGAGTTTGTGTCAATATTAATATCATATCCTTGAAAAACTTCTCCTTTTGACACATTCGAGTGCAAAATAGAAATGATGGAATAAACAGTTGCAAAAACAATAGGTGGCTGTAACTTTTTAATTCTTTGTGCCAAATTTTGAAACTCTCTCGACTTCTCAATAAATAGTTTATTATTGTCGGAAATTTTACTATCAATAAATTCAATTATATCCGAGTATTGCATGTAAGTAAGATTATCTGAATAAATTAAAAATGGTTCAAGATAAGAAACAACGTCCACAATAGACACTTTCCCGACGATGTATTTTTTCATAAGGTTGAATAATATTTTGGTTTTGGGGACAATTGTTTTAATGAACTTGGAGTAAATTTCAATATTTGTTAGGCCTTTTTTATCATCAGTAGATAAATTCAAAACATAATTTTTAATGCCGTTTACAAAGTTATTCTCGTTAAACTCTAATTCGTTATCTAAATCATCAATGAATACGTTATTTACGTATGTTTTTTTATTAAATAGTTGCCAATAATTTAAAAAAATAGCATTCAAATTGGCTTTATCTAACAAAGATGTTCCTGGTAAATTAATTTTGGAAAAACGAATGGTTGGTTCGGGTAAGGTTATGAATGACTTTATGGACATTATGTCTGGATTAGTCATTTTAACTCTAGTTGTTGTAATGCGCGTGCTTGTAATTTCCTTGGTTTCTAATTTGGTTAGTCCTGTGTTGTATTTTTGAATAACAAATCTTCTTGATTTAATATTATTGTTGCTAAACACAGAAGAATACATATCTTCAAGGTTGTCTATAATAACAGTTATATCAGTTTCGACGCTTTTTTCAGTTAAAATTCCATTATTATTTTCGTCATTAATCAACTCGAATGGTGTAAAATAAGGATTCATTTCAGAATTAATGTATGAGTATTTATTTTGTTCATTTGGTAAAGTATTTGATTTATAATTATTAATTAAATCATTCATTTGTGTAAGATTTTCATCCATCAATATATTAACTATATCACTTGTTTCCAGTTCGAACCCCGCTTCATCAGTGTGATAAACCTTTTTAATGTTTTTGACAATAGGCATCAACCAATATAGATTAACACTGAAATCTTTGAAATAATGAGACAATGGTTTATACGTTGCTTCATTAATGCGCGCACTTTCAACGTTTCCATATTCATCAAAAACAGAGAATTTTTCTCTTAATTGTTTAAATCTTTCAATAATAGTGTGAATATTATTTAAAACACGGTTAGTTCTTTGTGAGTTTGGAATAGTGCTTAACATATCGTCTAACATTTCAGAAACTTGTGTTTCAAGGCTATACCTTTGCGATTTAGTGGATACGTCTACATATTGCACAATAGGGCCAAGTTCTTCATCACCAAACTGAATTTGGTTTGCTTTCAGTATAAACTCGCGAATTTGATCCTTTACATTTTTTACAGGAATATTCATTTGTATCTGGTTAGTTTGCATAACGCGGCGCTCTTTCTCTAGTTCAGGGATATCTAAAGGTATATTATTGTCATCTTGTGTCATATTTGCTTCTAAATCTTCCTCTGGAACGGGCTTTTGAGGTTTCTCTCTAATTTCAATTAATGCGATAGGTAAATCTTCAGGAATTCCTTTATAATCAAAATTTATATACAAAGTATCATTATCAATTGTATGAACTTCAATCATATCATTTTCCAGATTGGTAATTTCACCCGTAATAATGGCAGGATATTCGCCTCCAAAATGAATATCAATCCATTTGTCAGGTAAGAGTCCATTTTGCCGAGCATATCCTTTTTCGCTGCTCCTGCTTAAAATCGCCAATTTGGTCGTTGTTCCGTCACCGATAATGCCGTTTTCAGATATTTTTAATTTAATGGTTTCTAATGTTTCTGTATTTATTAAAACCATTTTGGTTGAATCAATAAAATCAATGATAAACATTTGGTCATTAAGTTTTTCATTTTTTGGATTGGTTATTTGTATAACATCGCCTAATTGCAGTTCTATTTCTTGCCCAGGTTCTGTATTTTGTATTTCAGAAATATTTTTATTCAAATTATCTGATGATTGCAATGACATTTGTTTCTATATTTATAATAGAAATTTTTATGCTTAAGTCGAATTCAATTCAAATAATAGTTTAAAGACTAATTAATAATATGATTACATAAATGAATGTATCTATGCACCTTTGCGCTAATTTAGGATTGATTCCAGGATTTAATGCACTTCTTCACAATAATATAAATGATTCAAACATACTAAAACTAAACAATGTTGAATCCAGAACATCTACTAATAAGGCGTATAAAGTAATTCAATATGACAAACAACTGCTAAGCTCAGATATAGTAAATACATATGGATTATGTAGGTCAGTTATTGCAAACGAAGAATCCAAAGTTGTGAGTTTTGCACCGCCAAAATCTGTAACTGCGGATGCGTTTATGAAGAAGTATCCTGTCAATACAGATGCCCTGATAGCAGAAGAGTTCATCGAAGGAACGATGATAAATGTATTTTGGGATAGTGCAATTGGACTAACAGGTGCATGGGAAATTTCTACACGCAATACCGTCGGCGCCACGTCTAGCTTTTACAAAAATTCAGATGCAAAGACGTTTAGAACTATGTTTTTAGAAGCAGCAAAGGAAAATAATTTGATTTTGGAACTATTAAATCCGCTATACTGTTATAGCTTTGTCTTACAACACCCGTTGAATAGAATTGTAGTGCCATTTAAAAGTAAAAAATTGTATTTAGTGTCAATGTATATTATTAATAATGTGGAGCTAAATGATATTAGGGTGTATCGAATAAATATGAATGACGTAAGAAGCATGGATTGGAATAATGCAAATATAAATTTTCCTGAGGTTTACTCATGGGAAAGTTATACTGATTTGATAAAAAAATACGCTTCAATGAACACCCCTTACACTATTTTGGGCGTTGTAATAGTGAACGTATTGACAGGTGAAAGAACCAAAATTAGAAATCCTGTTTACGAAGAAGTGCGTAGTTTGAGAGGAAATCATCCCAAACTACAATATCAGTACATATCTTTGCGGACAGAGGGAAAAGTGCGTGATTTTTTGAAATATTATCCGGAAAATAAAAAAGAGTTTGCCAGATTCAGAGACCAAATTCATTTATTTACAAATTCTCTTTTTGATAATTATATATCCTGTTATGTAAAAAAAGAAAATGGTCTAGACTATTTTCCTTATCAATATAAAACACACATGTTCAACCTTCATAAAACTTATCTTAATAAACTTAGGGTTGAAAAAATGTGTGTTACTAATACAGTTGTAATTAAGTACGTGAATAATTTACACCCTTCTTTGTTGATGTATTGCTTGAATTATAATAGGAGAAAGCGAAACGTTGACCATATTGTATGTGATGCAAATGTATAATTTCCAAGAATAATCTATAAAAATAATCTATAAAAAAAAATTTATTTATAGATTATTATAACAACGCTAACGCTTATTAGTTTTTCTGAAGTTTCAGAGCATCCTTTTTAATTTTACTAAAAACTGCCTTTGCATCAGCAATACATTCTTTAAAGTGACCTTTAATAGTAGATTTTTCAATTGCGTCCGCGTATGCAACACGAATAATGCTATCGCTATCATGCGGGTGCATTTTTTTAAAACCACAAAAAGTAAGAATCTTTTGCTCATAAAATTTAGAGTATAAGCAATACTCTATTACTTTGCCTATTGTGTAATCTTCATTTTCTAAAATGATGTCAAAGCAGTTTGACATGGTATTTTCAGACGCATCAATCTTAAGCTCGTCTTTTTCAATAATAGTGTCCAACTTATCAAGTGATTGTATCAAAATTTCACATGCTTGGTCTAACAGCTCATTATTTGTATAAACTCCAACAGAATGAATCATAAAATCAAAACTATCTTTTTTAGTGATGCGCATTCCTTCTAAGAGAAGCCAATTATCTGCTTCGAAAATAATTTCATCCTTATCTTTGCCGTCATTTTTCCACTCTTGCTTTTTCTTTTCTAAAACGGAATCTCTAGCCACATCGTCGACTGTAAATCCATAGGAACAGGTTGACACTACATTGAACATTCCGTCTTCTTTCGCAGTCCCAGTGCCAAATTCACACGTCAAATGAATTTTTTCACCAGGTATTTCATCTGATATACGAGGTCGTAGACGGGCAAAGTCAATATAATACCCTGTATAATCATTAGCAGGGAAAATTTCTTTTATTTTAGAATCGGCTAATGGTTTTCCTGTAACTAGGTCCTTTACAATAAAATCCTTAGTTGTTACGAAAAGTATGCTGTCTGTAATATTTTCTACATTAACTTCTACAATATAATTTTTATAAGGAAAATTTTTATAATCATTTATGTGAATAGGAATGCAACTAAGACGTTGCTTAATAATTTCATTATTTAATCTGGTGGTGTTGGCAATAATATTGGCCTTATTTTCTTCATGAGGACTTGTTTTAAAAACTATTTGTGGTATATCAGACAAAATAGTTCGACGAATAGCATTTGCTAAGCTAACGTTTACGCCACTTAGTGTAAATGAAAGCACATCATTTACATCAGAATTTAAATCAATTTTAGGCATCATTGTATCTATTATATATTTATATTTAAATTATAAATTAATTTTATAATCAATTTTTTTCAAAAATGAGTTAAATGTTTAGTTTGATTAACTAATTATATATAAAAATGAGTTCAATACTTTACTATAGCAATTATTGTGAACATTCGAAGAAACTATTACAGACAATCTCAAAATCCAACAATGTGCAGAAAACAATGCATTTTATTTGCATAGACAAGAGAGAGCGCGATGCAAATAATAAAGTTTTCATTGTTTTAGAGAATGGTCAAAAAATCATCATGCCGGAAAATATAAACAGAGTTCCTGCTTTACTTTTATTAGACCAGGGATATAACATATTATACGGCGAGTCTATTTTAGAACATTTAAAACCAAAACAACTAGCAGATGTAAAAAAGGCTACCAAAAATAATATGGAACCAATGGCATTTGCTTTTGGTGGAGGGGGTGGATTTAACGATATTATTTCAGACCATTATAGTTTTCTAGACCAAGATAATGATTCATTGAAAGCCACGGGTGATGGAGGTATGAGGCAAATGCATAATTATGTAGATTTAAACTTTGTGGATAATTGTAATATTAGTACGCCCGCCGATGACCATGATTATAAAGCAAGTAAAATGCCTGAAGGGTTGACGGTTGAAAAATTACAGGAACAACGCAATTCTGAATTGCAAAAAATAACAGGTGTTCGTCCTCCAGTTATTTAATTTAGCCATAATAATAAATAAATTCATTTAAAATGCATTTAAAAACATAAGTAGTAAAAATAATAATGAGTGTGAACATATTAGCTGCCTTTAATGACCATTTTGTAGACTTTGTAACAGACATACATAATGTGTTTCCAGACGATGTAGATGTATTAACTGCTAAGAATTCGCTTTTAACTATTAGAAAAGTAAATCCAAAAATAATAGTAAAAATTTGGAATACATTTATTGTGGGAAAGTATAAAAAGGAAATAGAAGAAGGGGACTTGAGTTTTTTCATTGATAAAGATTATGCAGATGATGTATCTAGTGTACAAAATTCAGATAAAATAGTGGAATCAATTAATAGATTGCGTAATCCTGTAAAACAAATGAGTATTCAGAACCAGACAAAGGTAATGAAGTATATTCAAAATTTGACAAAGTTATCTGCTATGTGTGAAAATATTTAGAAAAACATGTTTACATGAATTGTAATATAAATATGTTTTATTGTTACATACTTGTGTCCATAGGTTCACTGGTGTCCGTAGGGTCATTTGTATCCATAGGGTCACTTACGTCCATAGGTTCGCTGGTGTCCATAGGGTCATTTGTATCCATAGGGTCACTTACGTCCATAGGTTCGCTGGTGTCGCTGGCGATGTTTACAAACCCACGAGCGGCGAGTTCAGTCGGAGTTAGTTGGATGTATGGACTTTCTAAAAGGTAATACTCTTGTTTATTTTGAAACAACGCTGAACAATTTGGGTCACGTTGAACATCACATATTGTATTTATTTGCGGGTCTATGTAATACAATGTATTAGCGTTATTTTTGCCTATCAAAAAAACATGTTGTTCCCCATACTGGTCTGTAAATCCAGCAAATACAACATGACTTTTGGTTAGACATTCTCTAATCCGATTTGCAAATTGGTTAAAATTCGGCTCTGGGTCAAATTTAAAATCACACTTATATACGGAAGTAAAAAATCCTACAATTTGAGGCGCTGTAAATCCATCACGCTGCCCTTGAACAGTGTTTCGCATCACGTTTGCAACAGTTACATCTATCATTCCAATCAATTGCATTGCATTAATTACACAGTCTTTGGGTGAGGTTGTATTACGGGTAAATTGTTGTATTTGTGCGTTGGTTATGGGAAATTGTGCCAATTTCCACTGCCCTGTGTCGGTGCAAGTTCCACCATGCAACTTGGATTTTGATTTTCGATTTCTACGTTTGACGGTTTTTCTACGTTTAATAGTTTTTGTATATTTGCACAGTGTATAATATAATTAGAATATATTTATATAATATTAGAATATATTGTCTGAAGTTTATATAAAATTATATTTTCGCGAGTTTGATTTAAATAAATAAATTTATATCAAACATATATGACAGAAGAGATAATTGTGCCTGAAGAGTTTACAAAAGTTATAAAAGACTTTGTTTCTGACATTATAACAACGTTTCCTGAGTATGCGCCGATTATTAGTAAATGGTGGAAATCTCCAGATACTTTTGCATATATTGAAGACGAAGCAGACCGTATCGCTAGTATTGAAAAAGCAGAACGAGCGAGTATAAAATTGTTGTTTACCTTTTCTAAGAAAAAAATGCCTCCGAGATTTTTTGATATCTTGTATCAAAATGAAGACATGTTTAAAGAAGATTCTGAAGTAGATACAGAGTTCTTGCCGCATATCCATTTTAAAAATTTGTGGCAATGTGATATTACTCAAAAAACCCGCGATACTGTTTGGAAATATCTTCAGTTAATCTTATTTTCTATAGTGGGTTCATTAGACAACAAGGAGGCTTTCGGCGACACGGCAAAATTATTCGACGCCATTAACCAGGATGATTTTAAATCAAAACTAGAAGAGACATTAGCTAGAATGCAAGACTTATTCGACATGAGTCCCAAAGGTGAAAGTGGAAGTGAAAGTGAAAAGGAAGGAACAAGTTCAAATTTAAACATGGAAGACATGCCCAAGGCGAATGATTTACACGAACATATTACAGGAATGTTGGATGGAAAATTGGGGAAGTTGGCAAAGGAAATTGCAGAGGAAACTGCAGAAAGTATCAATATGGATATGGATAATGTAACAGATATGAAGGACGTATTAAACAATTTGATTAAAAATCCAGCAAAATTGATGGGGCTTGTGAAAAATGTAGGAGACAAATTAGATACAAAACTAAAATCTGGTGACATTAAAGAAAGCGAATTAATTGCAGAGGCAACTGAAATAATGAATAAGATGAAAAATATGCCAGGAATGGTAGATATTCAATCAATGTTAAGTAAAATGGGATTAAGTGGACTAGGTGGACTAGGTGGACTAGGTGGAAAGGTCGATGTAAATGCTATGGAGGCACAATTGAACCGAAATTTAAAAACTGCGCAGACAAAAGAAAGAATGAAAGCCAAATCTGAGGCTACTAAATTAGCAAAAGAACGTGACGCAGCGACAGCAAACGTTAATAATGCACAAATGCCAACAATTTCGGAAGAAGAAATTCTTAAAATATTTAGTACGGGGGAAGCAGTTGAGAGAACGCCAAGAGGAACAACGCCCAAAAAATCAAATGGAAAGAAAAAGAAGGGAAAAAAATAATCTTTATTAAATAATTTGTATCAATAGTTATCGACAAACTTTTTTAAAAGATTTATATATATATAATGACAATTGAATTTTGGTCAAATGATCCTGCAATATTATTAAATAAAGAATATATGTTAGATTTGTGGCCCAATTCTGATATGTGTTATGAACAGAAGTTAAATGCCATTAGTAGATTAATTATATTAGTAACAATTTTAGGGTTTATTTTAACAATGTCGATAAAAATCTTAGTTGTAGGCATTATAACATTAGCCGTGATATTTGGGTTATTTTATATGAAGAAACAAAAAGTGACAAAGGAAATGTTAAAAGAAGGGTTTATAGTTGAAGGAGATAGCGTATTTGGTCTAGGTGCTAAAACGCCAAATGACGTCGTTATAAATCCAGAAACTTTAGAATCCGTTTTAAAGTCTGAATTTAAGGAAGGAAATAAAAAGAATCCATTTAGCAATGTTTTGCTCACGCAAATAAATGATGAACCGAATAGAAAAGCCGCTCCGCCATCGTTCAATCCACAGGTTGAGGAAGATATTACAACTAATGTAAAAAAAGCAGTCCAGTTTATGAATCCAGGAATAAAAAATACAAATTTTCAACTATACGGAGATTTATGGGAAAATTTTGAATTAGACCAATCAAACCGTGTATTTTTTACAACAGCAAATACTCGAGTATCAAATGACCAAGAAGCATTTGGGAAGTACTTATACGGTACAATGCCATCTGCCAAAGGAAGTACTATGGAGGATAATATACAGAGAGAAAAGGATAATTATAGATACACTCTTTATTAATAAATACATTTTGCTGATAAACTTTATATATACGGCATTTAGAAAGTATAAATTTGTTATTTAACAAAACAATAACCAATTTATAAATTGATAAACTTCGTTTTAGTAAAAAAAAATGTATAATATATATAAATGGCAAATGTTTCTAGCTATACTTTTGATAATATGTCTCGAATTGGATTAGATTCTTGCTGTAAATCACAGGAAGACCTTCAAAACGTAGCATCTTGTAATTATACTCTTCAAAATTACTTCGCTTCAGATTGTTCAATGAAAAAACCGATAGATTTGGCAACAACCCAGCCAGGAATAATGTACAACGGTGGATACAATGTTGGAGCAGGAGGATGTAATATTAACGAGTCATCACAATTGCAAATTGGAACCATTCAAACACATCCTAGATGCAGAATTGATTTATTTCAACGTCCGTTTGCGACTGTTCCGTATTTAGGTCGCGGGTCGGTAAATCCTGTAGTAGAGGCTCAGATTCAACAAGGTGAAACGAATATTAACAAACGTAGTGTAAATAATTTAAGTGAAAAAAGTTATATTAAATATCACCAAACCCCTCTTTTGCCAAGCATTAAAGAGAAGGTTACAAATCCTGCAAATAGTGTAGAGGGTGTAGCATCAGAAGGATGGATTCGAGGAGGTGTTCCTTCGCGCGAACTAACAAGAGATGCAGATTATTTTAACAATCACAGTTCAAAGCAATATGTTTAACAAAATAAAAATTTTAAAAAAGACATAACTATTATTTCTTATGAAATTTTAATTTAAATATAACTTTAATTTATATTTAAATGTACAATACAAAACATGTTTGTATTTATAATACAAATACTATATTTTTGCCGACAGACAAGGTAAACGATGATGAAAAATTGTTTATAATGAACGTTTTGTACAGACAGGATATATTAAATATTTTTGATATGGAAGAGTTTGATGAGAAAATAATAAACAATTGCCTTTGCGAACTATATGAAAAGGTCAAACAACACGAGGTAATTAAAGAGTTGACAGACCTTTTAGGACAACAATTTGGAATAGACGAAGGAATTACAGGTCTAATTATAATGTACTCTTTTGATTATTTGTATATAACTCATAAATGTGTTAGTCAATTTTTGGAATCTGGAAATATATTACCAGAAGATTTGAACGAATTGCACAAAATAATGACCAAAATTTAAGCATTTAAATAAAAAAATTATTTTAAATCTATATATTATATGGCATCTACACGTAATAGAAATACTCCCGGAAATTATTGTTTAGAACAACGTGAATATAAACAATTTGAAAATTATACATTGTATCCTAATTCGCAATATGGTGCTGCATACACTACAAATTTTGCAGGAAATGGATTAATGCCCGCACAAATTCCATGGAATAAGTTATCAAATAACTGTGCAGATACGGAGTCATTTTTATTTGGAATAAATTCAACAAATTTAGTAAATCCCGCACCCTGTTTTAAACCAGAAATAAAAACAATACAAACTGTCAATGTTTATGATAAGACCCCAACTATTATGCCTATTCCTTTTTTGCGTGACGTCACTCAGCGTCCATTTCCAGTACCTAATTAAATAAAACAAAACGAAATTTATAATTTTATACATATTTATATAATTATAAAACACAACTCTAATATTCGGGTGTATGTTTTTTGAAAATACATCCTTGTGGTGAAATGCCCTTCAATTCGTTGGTAACAACGGCTGGATTCTGATTTGAACAATCAGACATCCAAATTTTAATAATACAGAAATTTTTTTTTGGAGAAATGGTAATCCCTGTAACACAATTAGTAAACTTGGACTGAGTACTTATTGTGCTACCTACAATGACATAAGTTAATTCTTTCCATACTTTATAGACCCCTTTGTTCAGAACCTTGTAGGAGAAACATCCGCCACTACGATTTTGCGGGTCTTCCCACGTAGGTTTGATACCTTCACGCATAACAAACAACATGCAATTTTCTACAAGTATACTAGGTAAAGTTTCCGTCACGGCTATTGTGTCTTCAACAGTAGTAAATGTTGCTATTTTGATGTAGCTATTAATACTCCAATCGGTATTATGTGGCAAATGTGCCCACAAGGTCCATTTATCAGACAAAGTATGGTATTCTTCCATGGTTGGTGTTTCGGTAGTCATTGTATCTTGCAGGGAATCCATTATAAATTATTATTTCATTTTTTTTTTATATTGTTTTCATAGTATTATTTATAATTTGAACTATTTATAAATTATAAGACAACCTTTTTATAATTTTCTTTACAAATGAGAAGCACGTTTTTATTATCAAATGTTTCAATAATTACGTCAGAATCAATTATTTTTAACGTCATATTGTCCAACTTACCTTCAAATTCCTTTATTTCCTTATTATAATGCGTGTTCATAAAATATACCAAAAACGCATGTGTAAACTTATTATTTTCTATAAAATAATTATAATCGTCGGTTTTGAACTCGACCTTTACGATTGTGTCTTCTATTATCATCTCAGACAATATAAAACTAACGGTAGATTTATTATATGTACATTCATTTTTAAAATCTTCTAGTATAACTTTATTAGTAATTTTTGTTTTAGAGTCATAATCTGAATACAATATGAAATCAAATGGGACATCACGTGCGAATGCATTGAAGTTATATTTACCATCAGGTTTACTTGTTACATAATTTGCATAACCATCATAATCACGTGCGCCTACGTTAACATTATCTTTAATAATATCAGTTGTACTTGTTACATAGTTTGCATAACCATCACAAATAAATTCAACGTGTGATTTTGTATTATTATCCTTAATTAGGTATTTTGCAATAGACGGGTTTGTAACTAATATGTATTTGTATAAAGTATCTAAACGATTATATAGTTTACGACATAATATTTGAATATTGCTTAAAACATAAATACTTTTATATGTGGTCATAATTAAAACAGAATTATACTTGTCGTGGTGGTATGTATTTAAATACGTATGTAATAAAAAAGTAACACTTCCGTATTTAAAAATTGAAAAGAGAAATGGTGTAAAATATTGTAGCATAATATATATTAAATAAACTTATTATTTAAATTGTTTTTGTTAAATTAAGTAACACCCTTTAAATATTTTACTATAGTTTAAATATTTAAAGCCTAATTTACGGAAATAAAAAATTGAATCAATAATTACAATGTAATCGCATTTACATACACAAAAAGAACTGCTAACAATGACAGCCAAAGAAACTACGTTTGAATTAGTTGGAGATATCGATGAAAGTGGGTTATTAGCTAATCTAAGCAGAAAAGGATTCAATCATGTTAAATGTTTATGTGAACTACACGCAAATTCAGTAGACGCCAATGCATGCCATATAATATATGATATTTCGTCCGAGACTATAAAAATAATAGATGACGGAAAAGGGATGGCTCATTTTGAAAAAATGTTTAGTCTTAATCGGGCGAATCATACAAATGAAATGGCTCTTGGTGTATCTGGAATTGGGGCAAAAGCAGCGTTGTCCATTTTATCACAGCATACGCAGGTAAGCATATTTACGCGCTGTGAAAACGGTGAACATTTATGTGCAACAGTGCCTTGGGATAAAATGCATGAAAGTGGGAAATATACCAAAATGATTGAAATCAGAAAAATGACCGTTTCTGAAATTGAAAACTTTAACAAAGACCGAATAGACTTTGGGCGCACAACAGGCACTACCATTAGGTTTTTCCACAATAGTGCGTTAGAAAATGCTATAAAATTAAATTTCAAAGAAAAAAAAGAAGAAGAAAAAAAAGAAGAAGCTGTGCCTTCTATTTTACCACAAGACCGTCTATCTAATATTTATGGGAAGTTTCACAATACTAAAGTGATGTATAGACACTATGCCGATGAGCCCTCAACGCTTCCCCTTTATGATTATTTTGAAGGCGACGACAATGAATTTTATACAGGAAAACGAACGGACACCATTACAGTATATAAAAATAAAAATAAAAATAAAAATAAAGAAGAAGAATCAGAACCATGGTTTATTTGGAGAAATACACTTGAAAATGTAGATTATGAAATTTGCCGTATAGGCAGGGGGTGGTCAAAAACACCAAGTAAAGTAAAAGTATATGTGACTGAGTCAGAATGTATTGGTAAGTTTGTAGTTGTTACAGGACATAGAAAAGATGACAATTACTTTTGTCCTGCATCTACTGAATTACCAAAAGCAGATGTAATTATGAATCCATATGACACAGAACATGGGTTAAATCGCGCGAACTTTGACTATTTATGCAAACCTAAAATACTGCGTAATTCTCAAGTTATTGGCGTTATGGATTTGCCAGGACTATCAAGTGCATCAACAAGAGCAAACGGTGTATTAATGCACAAAATTCATCACGTACGATGTGAAATAAATTATTCGACTCTTTCAAGTCAGAACAATGAGATGGACGGCATTGTAGGCACACAAGAAAATAAAATTCAATTGATTTGTAATATACCTGACCAAATGGTAAGACTTATTAAACAAATAAAGGAAGACAAGCACGCTGAAATATGGAGTAGTTTTATAAATATTGTTGATGGAAATACCATACCACAACCAGTTTCAGAACCTGTTGTAGTAGTAGAAGAACCTGTTATTAAAGTAGAAGAACCTATTGTTGTAGAAGAACCTGTTATTAAAGTAGAAGAACCTGTTATTAAAGTAGAAGAACCTGTTATAGTAGTAATTACCAGTCCAGTAATCAATGATGATATTACAGAACCCCATGTTGTGCCTGTTATAGCAACCGAACATCTTACTATTACTGTGGCTACTGGGAAGTGTTTGTTAAATCAATGGAACAATTCACAGGTCGACAGCGATGTGTTAGATAAAATAATTATAGAAATGATATATAAATATCAATCAAAATGTACCCAAGACCAAGTTGACGATTTTCTACAAGTAATGGACAAAAATTGCAGATTTACAGTAGTAATGAATATCATTGGAAAAAGATATCCTGAAAATCAGCAAAACAGAGAAATGTTATTAGGTTCTGAATTATATCGATTATATATTCTATCATTTCCTAACACAAATTTACAATTATAATCATTTTCATTTTCATATTTAATCTCGACAAAACATTATCGTTTAACCAACACTACGTCATTATTTGATGGGTTTGGAATGATTATATTTGGTGACGCATAATATACAGGATTTTTCAAAGTGTTATATTCAGGGTCATAAATAATAACATCCCCATTTGCAGTACGTGTTATGTTTTTACCACAATTAATTTCATTAATACATGAATAATTTATTTTTCCTGTCGCGACATCTAATCCAAATATATATAATAGCATGCTTACTATAACTGTCATCAAAATAAATGGAATGAATACTATTATCCAGGACACAATTCCTAGTCCCTGAATACACAGAATGTTTAATAATATCGTAACCATTGTCATTACTATTATTTTCATTAATGCTGTATTATAAAGACCTTGTGTTGTGTCAATAATTACTTGTGTAGAAGAAAAAATTAGGTAAATGATTGCGGGAGCACATAATTTTATCATGATACTTAATATATTATTAGATTTTTAATTAAAAAATGGTTCACCATCCTTTAAATGGCCAACTTTTTTTCCTAATTCTTCGTCTTTTCCAACTTCGTAAATAAACCCATTATCTTCATTATTTGTATAATACGATATATTATCAATTTCAATTTCAAAAAACTCTTCTTCTTCCTCTTCCTCTTCCTCTTCCTCTTCCTCTTCTTCTTCTTCTGTTTCAACATCATCTTCTGCAATTAGAGGCATTTTAATAACTTTAATATTGGGTGGTTTTTCCTCTTCTTCTTCTTCATCTTCCTCTTCCTCTTCTTCTTCATCTTCTTCTTCTTCTTCTTCTTCTTCTTCTTCTTCATCTTCATCTTCTTTTGCTTCTGCAACGCTAATAACTATATCTTCAATTACAAGCTTAATATTTTCTTTTTCCAAAGCAGCAACGCCACAAGGAGCATTTTGATGAGACATTGTTTGAATCATCAGTTTGAGTTCGTTTATTTCTTCCGCTACAAATTTTGCTAGTTCTTTTCTAACTAGGTTTACAATATCACTTTCAGCATTCATTTTGTTTTCGTCTGGCACAATATGATTGACTTTAGATTCCGCTTCATTAATTTGACAAAGACTTAGATGTTTTCTAACGCTAGGTAAATCCATAATTCCTTCGTGTGTTTTTTCCAACAAATTGTATCGTTCTAAATGATTTGCGAGTAAATCATTTAGCCCTTTTGTCAAAGCCTTATTCATTTCAATTATAATTGGTTCGGTGTTAAATTCCATGGATGTATAAATGATATATAACAATTCGTTTAATACGATTTAAAAAATAATTTATCTAAACCATATAATGGGAGATTGTATTTCTTTTGTTGAGACCGACAAAATTGCTAAAAGTATTGAAATAATATTAAGGCAAACTGATTACACAGCAGAAGTCGCAAAGAAGAAGCTAGAAGAATGTAATTACGACCATATGGTAGTAATTAGAGCGTATTTTGGAATTGCTGAAAAAAAAGCACCGCCTGCGATTGAGTCATTAAATCAAGAAATTTATAAACAAATGCGTTATAAATTAGATGGAGTTATGCGTGATTATAATGTTAGAAAAGAAAACTCAGAAACAAAATTAAAGTGAATTTAGAAACAAAAAAATTATATACGGTAATAATATGTCGTTTATTAGTTTCAAAACGTACAAATATAAAACACAAGAGGACCTAAAAAATTTATCCGCTGAACAAATTGCCAACATATTGCCTAAGGATGTTATCGAAACAATCGATAAGAAAAAAGTAGCAGGCGTGTCATTAACGATACCGCAAACAAGAGCCATGTTTTTTTTATTACAATTAAAAAAGGCGACAAAACTACAACCGTCTGAACAGTTTCGTCAAAACGAAATAACCAAATTTTTAAGAAGGGAGGGTTCACAAGACAAAGAGGTCGATGCACTTATTGCAAAAACAACGCAAGAAGTGGATGCGGAAAATACAGCAAAATTGAATAAACAAATACCAAATGCGCCTTCAAACACCCCTATGCCTTGGCCAACGGCTCCTACAACCCCTATCAATAGAGGTGGAAAATGGAAAAAAACAAGAAGTAGAAAAAGAAAGAGCAAAAGTAACAAGACAAGGACAAAAAGCAAAAGGACTAAGGCAAATGCAAAGAGTAGGAAAAAATGTAACTAGATTATTTCTTTGTTCTCCTCTTTTTCCTATTAATATGACTTTTTTTATGTTCTGGCGGCGAGGACGCACTGCTTACACCAGGTACTTGCGTTACGCCATATATAATTGCATTAATATTTGTTATGTATTCAACTATAAAAACAATTATAAATACTAATAAAAGCAATATTATTTGTTTATAATTATCAACAATATATGAGAATAATGATTGTAAATACACATTAAAATTATTACTTAACATAATATATAATAATAAAATAAATATTACAGTTCTATATTTATTTTATTGACACATTCCAAATTTCTCATTTAAAATGTTGCCCTTGTTTTGTTTTTTTTGATTCTTTTTTTTGATTTGATACGTATTTGATGGAATAATTTTATTATTGATAATAAAATCGTCGTTATCTTCATGTAATTCAGGTAAAATACGCGTAAGTGGTTTGTCTACTATTAAAAATAGTCGTTCGTTTCTTAATAATGCTCTATATTCTTGAATGCTTAAATTCCCATAATACTTTTCTAGCATGTACTGAGGATTTGGCGCAGGCTTTATACTTTTTTTATAATCATAAATTTTGGAATAAATATGATTAAGTAAAAAATATCGTTCAAATTTGGAAGAACTATCAATATTTTCTTCCATTAGATGTGCAGTTGCACACTCTGGACTACAAAAACACCCATAAACATGGTAAGATTCTTTGATAAAATGTTTGGGAATATAAACGGGCGGGTTATCAAAGTCATACGTACACCAAAAACACGCAGCCTTTTTGTCGCTTATATTATTAATATGTAAATTATGTTGCAACTGTTTTAATTTACTCCAAATGATTCTAATATCATTATCTTTATTTTGATTATAGTCATCATTATGATATTCAGTTTCTTCTTCATCATTCTCTGTTACATTCGAATTTGCATAACATGAATCTGCGATAGTGCATGATTTAATTGTATTAAAAACATTAGAATTACTATTTTGATTTACCATATCATATGATAAATCATTCTTAGTTGACGCAAAAATAAAAGAATCGAGCGGATTGCCCATTAAATTATTAGTTTGAAGGTCCTTTAAGCTGCATTTTAGATGGAGGATGATATTAGGTTTGGGTTCTTTATTGTTATTTAAAGGAACAAATTGTTGAATTATCTTGCCTCCCTTAGGTTTTCTGCCTCTTTTTTTTAAACCTGATTTAAGTTCTTCTTGGACTAAAATGGTTTCATCAGTAACTAATAATGGCTGGCTGTCAAAGTCTTTGGTTTCTTCAATAGAAATAAGTATATTATTAGTTTCTTCAGGTTTATTATCAGAAACAATTACGTCTTTTTTAGGTTTACGTCCTCTTTTTGGTTTAACTGGCTCTACATTGGAAGGCTCTAGACCCTCATTTATACTTTTTCCTATCATAATAACTTAGTTATTAAAACTAATTTAAATTGTTTTCAAATATATTTAAATACGAGGGTAAAAACTTTTGGGTGCAATCGTTTCTCTCATAATAATTTTCATTAACAATTATTTAAATGAGAATTATTAAGTTATACTATGAGTAAAATTCCATGGGTAGAATTTTATAGGCCTAAAGAATTTAACAATATTGTATTGGATGATGTAAATAAGGAAATACTTAATAATATTATAGATAAGTCATATTTTCCAAATTTACTTTTATACGGGCCTCCTGGAACAGGAAAGACTACTACAATAGTAAATTTAATTAATGCATATCAACAAAAAATAGGAAATAAAAACAAAGATTTAATAACGCATTTAAATGCTTCTGATGAGAGAGGCATTGATATTATAAGAAACCAAATAAGCGTTTTTGTAAATTCAAAACCTCTATTTCATACAGGCATGAAATTTGTTATATTGGATGAAGTAGATTATATGACAAAAAATGCTCAGCAAGCATTGAGATATTTATTACAAAACTATTCAAAAAACGTGCGATTTTGTTTAATTTGTAATTATATTAGTAAAATTGACGAAGGATTACAAAATGAATTTATAAAACT